>LNAQ01000010.1_pt1 | contig 27731 bp, 24 predicted proteins | sample 602591 | NCBI WGS metagenome assembly LNAQ01 (sample SAMN02440304, study PRJNA202911) | soil metagenome | biome: Subtropical and temperate rainforests or woodlands; isolation source: soil samples (1 kg each in a 20% v/v slurry with milli Q water) were... ... | reverse complement strand
GAAAGTTAGCCATGGTGAGGAAGGGCATAGGCAATCAACTGCGCGCTGAGTTTGATACAACGGCCGACCGTTTTTTTGCCTTGTTTGCCGATAACGTGCATCGTCATGGCACACCCGCGCTGCCTAAACAGTATTTCACTGCCTTGCTCAAGGTGTTTGGCAAGGACTGCGACATTCTCACCGTGGTGGCGCCTGATGGCACACCGCTCAGCAGTGTGTTGAGCTTTTATTTCCGTGACGAGATTTTGCCTTATTACGCCGGGGATGCCGAGCGCGCGCGTGATTTTGCCGCGAATGATTTCAAGTACTGGGCATTGATGTGCCATGCTGCCGGGCGAGGCATTAGATTATTCGACTACGGGCGCAGCAAAGTCGGCACGGGGCCTTATTCATTCAAGAAAAACTGGGGCTTTGTGCCGCAGCCTTTGCATTATGAATACCGGCTGTTCAAGCGCGGGGATATTCCGCAAAATAACCCGAACAATCCAAAATACAAGTTGATGATTGCCGCCTGGCGGCGCTTGCCCCTGCCCGTGGCTAACTTTCTGGGCCCGTTTATTGTGCGCAACCTGGGCTGAGCGGCCCGATTTTTTTGATCGGTTTTATTCTACATGGCCAAGCTGCTTTATCTTGTGCATCGCCTGCCTTACCCGCCCAATAAAGGCGATAAGGTGCGCTCATACCACTTGCTCAAACACTTGGCGCAGCAGCATCAGATTTATCTCGGCAGCTTCATCGACGATCCTGCGGATGAGGCCTACCTGGAGACCGTGAAGCGTTTTTGTGCGGACATGTACATCGGCCGCCTTTCGCCCCGCCTGGCCAAGCTGCGCAGCCTGACGGGGCTACTCACTGGCGAGGCGCTCTCCTTGCCTTACTATCGTGATGCGGGTTTGCGTGCATGGATTAAAACCATCCGCGCGACTCAAGCGATTGATGGCGCGGTGATCTTTTCCTCCGTCATGGCCGATTACATTGGCGATATGGATCATCTGCCCACCTGGGTGGATTTTGTCGATATGGACTCGGCCAAGTGGGCTGAATATGCCACGACACATCGCAGGCCCATGTCCTGGATTTATCAACGCGAAAGCCAAAAGCTCTTGCAGTATGAACGCCAAGTGGCGCAACAGGCGCGGCATGGTTTTTTTGTGACTGGCGCTGAAACTTCGCTATTTGAAAACGCCGTGCCCGAGGCAATCGGCCGTGTGAGCGCGATGAGCAATGGTGTGGATGCGGACTTTTTTTCGCCAGCGCACAAACTTGCCTCGCCCTATGCGCAGGACGAAATTCCCCTGGTTTTTACCGGTGCGATGGATTACTGGCCGAATGTAGATGCTGCGGTCTGGTTTGCGCAAAATGTCTTGCCCGCTGTGCGCCAGCAGCGCCCGGGCGTCAAGTTTTATATCGTTGGGCGCAGTCCCGATGCGGCAGTGCTGGCCTTGGCGGCTGACCCCACTGCGGGTGTTGTGGTGACGGGTACCGTGGCCGATGTGCGGCCATATATCGCCCATGCTGCCGTGGTGGTGGCGCCCTTGCGCATTGCACGCGGCATACAGAACAAAGTGCTGGAGGCGATGGCCATGGCCAAAGCCGTGGTTGCATCAGCCGCTTGCGCCGAGCCGATTGCGGCAGAGGTCGGCACAGAAATTCTGTGTGCCACCACGGCAGAGGGTTACCTCGGCCAAATTAATGCTTTGCTCACATCGCCCGATGTGACAGAAAAAATCGGCGCAGCGGCGCGCAGCAAAGTACTCGCTCGCTATAGCTGGCAAGCCCACTTGTCGCAAATAGACCGTTTTATCGAGGAGCGCGGCGCATGAGCGAGGCCAATATGACCACTGCAACATCCCCTGCGGAAAGCACGGCAACAATTTCCACCGTCCCGCCAGCACCGACTTTTTCATGGCCAAAGGCGTGCTTCACCCTGCTCGTTGCGGTGCTCGGGCTCGGCGTGATTTATCGTGAAACCTTGTTCGGCATGGTGTCCATCTGGTGGCGGTCGGAGACCTTCACCCACGCATTTCTGGTCGCCCCGATCAGCCTGTGGTTGATTTGGGAAAAACGCAGCGAATTGGCGCGCTATCAACCCCAGCCCTCGCTGTGGCTGGCCTTGCCGCTGGCGATACTGGCATTTATTTGGCTCTTGGGTGAATTGGCGGCGGTCAATGCCGTCACGCAACTGACTTGGGTGTTGATGCTGATTTTGACCGTGCCTTTCATCATCGGCTTGCCTGCGGCACGGCAAATTACCTTTCCGTTATTGTTTCTGTTGTTTGCTGTGCCCATTGGCGAGTTTGTCATGCCCAAATTCATGGAATGGACCGCCACCATGACTGTGCTGGGTTTGCGCGCTTCTGGTGTGCCGGTGTATCAGGAAGGTTTGCAATTTGTCATTCCGTCAGGGCACTGGTCGGTGGTGCAGGCTTGTAGCGGCGTGCGCTATCTCATTGCATCCTTTACCGTGGGCACTTTGTTCGCCTATTTGAATTACCGCTCAACCATGCGTCGTGCGGTGTTTGTGGTTATTTCCTTGCTGGTGCCCATTGTGGCGAACTGGGTGCGCGCCTACATCATCGTCATGCTGGGGCATTTGTCGGGCAACGAGATGGCCACCGGCGCAGACCACTTGATTTATGGCTGGGTGTTTTTTGGCGTGGTGATCATGATCATGTTTGCCATTGGCATGCACTGGCGAGAAGACCTGACGGATAAAACAAGGCATGAAACGGAGATGGCGCGCAAGGCAAATCCTGAATTCACGCAGGCTGAATTCGCCGCCACGTGGCTGGCGCGCCAGTGTGCCCAACGTGTGGGCAGCTTTGGGCTGATCACCCTGATCCTCTCGATTGCGCTACTGCCGTTTGGGGCGTTAAAACTGCTGGATGCACAAAATAGCCAGGCAGTGCCTGTATTGGGCATGCAAGCATTGGCGGTGGATGGCTGGACAGAGGAAAAAGCTGCGCTGACCAGCTGGCAGCCAGCCTTTGCTAACCCTTCTGCCATTGGCGCTAGCGTATTTCGGCAAGGCCGGCAGCAAGTCGGCGTGCAGATTTTTTACTATCGCCATCAAGGCTATGACAGAAAGCTGATCAGCTCGGAAAACAGGCTGGTTACGCCGGACGATAGCCATTGGTTCCAGCTGGAGCAGCGCGCGCAACAAGTCTTGCTCGCAGGCAAGCTGCTGGATATAAAAAGCGCCGTGTTGCAGCAGCGAGGCGGGCTGGCCGACACGCCAGCCAAATTGCGCGTTTGGCAGTGGTACTGGATTGATGGCCACTTGGTGGGCAGCGATTCTTTCGGCAAGCTGTGGTTGGCTTTGACCAGGTTGCGCGGACATGGCGATGATGCTGCCGCCATATTTATTTATGCGCCTGAAGATGACGTTGGTGGAGCAGAGGCTGTATTGACAAGGTTTTTAACAGCCGCGCAGCCTGCTTTAACAGACATGCTGGAAAAAGCCCGCCGGGCGCAATGAACCGGAATGGCGATTCCTGTGGCATTGCTGGACCAGCTTCTTTTATGAACATGGAAAACTGACTCATTCATGAGCGAATCAAGTTATCTTGCTGAACAGATTAAAGGGCAGCTTCAAGGGGGCGGAATAGGGCGCTTTCAGATTTTGCGCGAGCTGGGCCGCGGCGCCCAAAGTGTGGTGTATCTCGCGCATGACCCGCACTTGCAGCGTGAAGTGGCCATTAAAACCTTGTACTTCGGCGCGGCGGACAATCAGCGCAATCAAGCCTTGCTGGATGAAGCGCGTGCCGTGTCGACATTACAGCATCCCAACATTGTGCCGATTTTTGAGATGGGTGAGCATGAAGGCACGCCTTATCTGGTGTTTGAACTGGTGACCGGGCCGACGCTCGCCGAACTTATCAAGCGCGAAGGCCGGCTTTCCAGTGTGAATGCGGCTGATCTGATGCGGCAGATTGTTGATGCCCTGGCCAAGGCGCATGCAGCGGGGATTATTCATCGCGATTTAAAACCGTCCAATATCCTGATTGACGAAGCAGGCAAGCCGCGCGTGATGGATTTCGGTATTGCTGCGCGTTTGGATGCGCAGGTGCCAAAGGGCGCTTCGGTCGGGCTGATTGGCACACCTGCCTATATGGCGCCGGAATATGTGGAACAACAGCGCATTACGCCGCAACTGGATATTTATGCCGCCGGGCTGTTGCTGCTGGAAATGCTTAGCGGCGAGCGGGTGGTCAAAGGCGAGTCGCTCGATCAGATGATGCAGCAGATTGTGCAAGTGCCAGTGACCATCTCGCCAAGTGTCGCGGTGGATGACACCCTGGCCAGCATCATCGCCCAGGCCTGCGCTAAAGAACCTGCCCGGCGCGTGCAAACGGCAACACAATTCAAACAGCTGCTGGATGATTACCTGGGATCGGCCGCAGCCACAGGACAGGGCGCTTCAGATGTGACAGATACACAAAAGGCCACACTGGAATTCTTGATGCGGCGGATGCGCCATAAGGCGGATTTTCCCGCGCTCTCCGAGTCGGTCTCAGCGATCAATAAACTCACTGATTCGGATAAAGAAAGCATTAATAATTTATCCAACACCATTCTTAAGGATTACGGGCTCACCAACAAGATTTTGCGTCTGGTGAATTCTGCCCATTTTCGCCAAGCCGGTGGCGGCAATATTGCGACCGTCTCACGGGCGGTGATGGTGCTTGGGTTTGACGCAGTGCGTAATGTGGCGATTACCGTCCTGCTGTTTGACCATCTGCAAGATCAGGCGAATGCCAGGGAGCTCAAAGAAGCCTTTTTGCGCGCGAATCTGGCCGGCATGCTGGCGCGGGATGCGAGCAGGAAATTCATGCCCAGAGAGGCAGAGTCGGCGTATATCTGCGCACTGTTTTACAGTCTGGGACAAATGTTGTCGCAGTTTTATTTCCCTGAAGAAGTGCTGGAAATCCGCAAGCTCATGTTGCAACGCCCATGCTCGGAAGATCAAGCCGCCTTGCAGGTGCTTGGCTTGACCTTTGTTGACCTGGGCATTGGCATTGCCCGTTTCTGGGGCTTCCCCCACGATATCGTTGCTTCCCTGTTTCCCTTGCCGGTGGGCTCGGTGATTAAGCCGCATAGCCACACCGAGACACTGCGCGTTTTAGCCGGCTTTGGTAATGAGCTTTGCGCAGCGATTGCCGCCACGCCCAAGGGCGGGCGAGAGGTGGCCATGGCCGTCGTGAATCGACGCTTTGCCGCGGCCCTGCCCATGAGCGACAAGCAAATGCTCGGCGTCATTGAAAGCGCTTATGAGGAAGTCAGCGATCTGGCGACAGCGTTAAATGTCAGCCTGAAGCAGAGCCCATTTGCCAGTCAGATGCGCAGCTGGGTCAGCGCAGAAAGTGCCGGGAACCCAGGAAAAAGTGCCGCGCTATCCAGTATGGATGGCTCTATTTTGGCGGATGCACCCTTTATTGCCCCTGAGGATGGAACGCCTGGCGATACGGCGAATTTGTCCGCCCATGCGCAAGCGACACTCACGGCAGGCATTCAGGACATCAGCAATGCCCTGGTGGGGGACTTTTCACTCAATGATATTTTGCGCATTACGCTCGAAACCATGTATCGCGCCATCGGTTTTCAGCGTATTTTCCTGTGTTTGGGCGATGCACGTTCAGGCATGATGGCCGGGCGGTTTGGTTTCGGTCCGGACAGCAATGAGCTGGCTCAAAAAATGAAGTTTCCCATGAAGGGGACATTGGATGTGTTCCACCTGGCCATGAGCAAAAATGTCGATATCCTGATCTCGGATATTGACGACCCCAAAATTGCAGACAAAATCCCAAGTTGGTATCGCCAGATCATGCTCTCAAAAACCTTTGTTCTGTTGCCGCTGAACATTAAAGACAAGCCAGTGGCCCTGATCTATGCCGATCGCAACGCAGCGGGGAGCCTGGTGATTCCAGAGCGGGAATTGTCGCTTTTGAAAACCTTGCGCAATCAGGCACTGCTGGCGATAAAACAATCACTCTAATGAAAATCCTTTACCACCACCGCACTGCCTCCAAAGACGGCCAGGCCGTGCATATTGAGGAAATGATTGCCGCCCTAAAAGCGCAAGGGCATGAAGTTCGCGTGGCAGCACCCTCAGCCAGCGATGAGGCAGGGCAGATGGGCAATCAGGTCGGCTGGGCGCATCGCTTGCGCCAGGCACTACCCAAAGCGCTCTATGAGCTGCTGGAATTGACTTACAGCCTGCTCGCCTATCGCCGCTTGTTAAAAGCCGCAAAAGACTTTCAGCCCGACGTGATTTATGAGCGCTACAACCTGTATCTGCTCGCTGGCGTGCTGCTCAAGCGCCGTTTGGGCATTCCGCTGCTGCTCGAAGTCAATGCCCCGCTCGTGTTTGAACGCTCGCAACACAGCGGCGGGCTGGCGCTGCCTGGCCTGGCCCGCTGGGCAGAAGGGCTGGCCTGGCGTAGCGCGGACACTGTGCTGCCCGTCACACAAGTGCTGGCCGGGCATGTGGCGGCCTATGGCGTGCCGGATGGACGCATTGCCGTCATCCCCAATGGCATTAACCGCGCACATTTCGCCGTCTCGCCAGCGCCGACTTTTGCCAAAGCGCAGCATGGCTTGGCAGACCGGCTGGTGTTGGGTTTTACCGGCTTTGTCCGCGAATGGCATGGCGTGGACCGCGTGATCCGCTGGATGGCAACATCGGCCGCACCCAGCAATCTGCATCTGGTGATTGTCGGCGACGGCCCCGTGCGCGCTGATCTGGAAGCGCAGGCCAGACAGTTGAAAGTCAGCGAGCGCGTGCGCTTTACCGGCGTCATCCACCGGGAGCAAGTGCCCGCGTGGGTCGCCGCTTTTGACATCGCCCTGCAACCCGCCGTGGTGCCTTATGCCTCGCCATTAAAGCTCATGGAATATCTTGTCATGGGCAAAGCCATCATCGCGCCACGCACGCCTAATTTGCTCGAAGTGTTGCGTGATGGCGAAAACGCACTGATGTTCGATGCCGATACGCCCACGGGTTTTGAAGACGCCTTGAGCCGACTGTGTACTGACGGCGCCTTGCGCGAAAAGCTTGGCGCAGGTGCTTATGCCACCATAGAAAAACTGGACTTGACCTGGGATGGCAACGCCCGCCGCGTCGTCGATTTGGCCACGCGACTGATAGATAAAGCAGCGTTACAGCCTGCCTGAATTTGCCCGTGAATAATCACTTGAATAAACGCGCGGACCAACGCCTGGATCAACGCATCCACATTGTTCATCTGGTGTATCGCTTCGCCACCGGCGGGCTGGAGAATGTCATTGTGCAGCTCGTTAACGGATTACCGTCGGCAGAATTTCGGCATACGATAGTGGCCATTAGCGAGGCCGAGGCCACCTTCGCCGCCCGCATCACGCGGCAGGATATCGAGGTGGTTGCCCTGCATAAACCCCCCGGCCAGCCCTTCAAGTTATATCCGCAGGTTTATCGCTTGTTGAAGAGGCTCAAGCCCGATGTGCTGCACAGTTGCAATCTGGCCGCGATGGAATTTTCACCCGTGGCCGCTTTAGCCCGCGTGCCGTTGCGCGTGCATGCCGAGCATGGCTGGGACGTGGGCGAGCTGGGCGGCAACAATGCGCGCTACCGTTTTTTGCGGCGGATATACAAACCTTTTGTGCATGAATTCGTGGCGGTTGCCGGGCCGCAAAAAGATTATCTGCAGTACCGCATCGGCGTCTCACCCCAACATCTGCATGTCATCCCGAACGGCGTGGATACCGCGCGCTTTCGCCCCTGGCATGAAGGCGATGCGCTGCCTGCAGGCTTTCCGTTTCAGCGCGGCAAGCATTGGGTGGTCGGCACCATCGGCCGTCAGGCACCCGTTAAAAATCCGATCCTGCTGGTGGATGCGTTTATCCAACTCGTGCAATCCAAAGCGCCCGGCACAGCCGCCATGCGCCTCGTGATGGTGGGCGACGGCCCTTTGCATGAGCCCATCGCACAACGTATTGCCGCAGCTAACGTAACCGGCAAAGTGTGGTTGGCCGGTGCGCGCGCGGATGTTCCTGAACTCTTGCGTGCAATGGACTGCTTTGTGCTGCCCTCGTTGTCAGAAGCCACTTCCTGCACTTTGCAAGAAGCCATGGCGACCGCGCTGCCGATTATCGCCACGCGAGTCGGCGGTAATGCCGCATTGCTGGAAGATGGCCGCTTGGGTAGCCTCGTGCCGTCTGAAAATGCTGCAGCGATGGCGGCTGAATTGCTCAAGCGGTATCGCCAGCGTGATGGGCAGGCTAATCTCTCCGCCAGGGAATTCATTATGGCGCGCTATGGTTTGGCTGCTGTGCTGGCGCGGTATGAGGCTTTGTTCGGCGGGGCGATGCGGGCATCTCATCCACCTTGAATGAGTGGCGGCTTATTTGGACAGGCCAGGCGCGGGATAATGCATGGGGTTGACTCAGGCCAACAATTCAGCCAAGCAGCTTACTCAGGGCGCTGTCATGCACAGCGGCTGCCAGAAAGTGCGGATTGATAATCTGACCAGGGTTGGCATATGAGAGCGCCACTCCATTCGCGTCAATCACCACGCCACCTGCTTGCTCTACCACGCATTGCGCGGCTGCCGTATCCCACAGCGATGTCGGGCCTAATCTTGGATACAAATCGGCAAACCCTGCGGCGACCAGACAAAACTTCAGGGAACTTCCCATCGGGATCAGCTCGCATTTCCCCAAGCGAGACAGAAAAGCGGTGAGCAAATCGCCACCGTGTGATCGACTCCCTACCACGCGCCAGGGACTATTCGGCGGATGGTTGGCAACGGCTATCGGATGACGTTGTTGGTTCCCTGATTGCTCAAAGGCGCCCATGCCTGCCGCTGCTAAATAAGTGCTGTTGGGAACTGGCGCATGAACCACACCAAGGATGGGTCGTCCCTGGCTGATCAAGGCAATGTTCACCGTAAACTCGCCATTTTTCTTGATGAATTCCTTGGTGCCATCCAGTGGGTCAATTAGCCAATAATCCTATTTCCGGCAGTTGACAGTGCACAAACCGGCTACAAGCTAGACTGGGAGCCAATTTCAACCGATTTATCGAGGTCACCGAATGGGTGAAGCAAAAAGTCGTCAACTTGCTGTCCAAACGCAGGCGCTGGAGGCCATGGCGGTGGACACGCCGGGCGGTCGAATTCACGTGCAGTGGGATCATGGCGCCAGCGCCACGCCCAATGCACAGCTGACATTCTTTGCCGAGTTTTTGGCCACCACGGGCGTGTACGACGCCTGGGTCAACAGTTGCCCCTTGAGCTACACCAGTCCCAACGCCCACAGCAAACGCGATGTGCTGGGTACATGGCTGCTGGGCGTACTGGCTGGGCACAACCGCTACGCTCACATCACCGGCCTGCGAGGCGACGCGGTAAGTCCGCAGATACTGGGCATGCAAAAAATCATTAGCGAAGATGCACTGCGTCGCTCGTTGTCGCGCATGAGCGCCGAGCAAAGCCAAGCCTGGCTTGTGCCCCAACTCATGGGTAGCGTGCAAGCCGCACTGAGCACCCCTTGGATCCTGGATATCGACACCACCATCAAACCGTTGTACGGCAAACAAAGCGGAGCTGAGGTGAGCTACAACCCACACAAGCCCGGGCGCCCCAGCCACGCACTGCACACGTACTGGGTGGGCAATCTGCGCCTGGTGCTGGATGTCGTTGTCTCACCCGGCAAAGAACACAGCGCCGCCAAAGCGCGACCTGGCCTGATCGGCGTGCTGGCGCAACTCACGCCCGAACAGCGCCCGGCCTTGGTTCGAGGAGACTGCGGCTTTGGCAACGAACCCTTCATTGCCGAACTGGAGGAGCGCGCCCAGCCCTACCTGTTCAAACTGCGCCAGAGCGTGGGCGTCAAGAAATTGCTCTCACGCCAATTCGCGCGTGATGACTGGAGTACGCCTGGGCCCAGTGACCAAGGCTGGAGTGCGGTCGAAGACACCCTCAAACTCTCGGGCTGGGACAAGTCACGCCGGGTCGTTGTCTTGCGTCGTGCCGTCAAAGCCGATTTGGCGCTGAGCAGGAAAACCAAGAATGAGCCGGGCGAGCAGATTGAGTTGCTGATGCCGGACAAAGATGTGCAGGCCTGGGAGTACGCGGTGCTGGTGACAAACAGCACCTACGCCCTGGACGCTTTCGGTCAACTCTACCGGGACCGTGCCGACTGCGAGAACGGCTTTGACGAGCTCAAAAACCAGTGGGGCTGGGGCGGCTTCACGACCCAGGATATTGAGCGCTGCCAGACCAGTGCGCGCACTGTCGCGCTCATCTACAACTGGTGGAGTTGGTATTGCCGCGCAGCCAAACCGGGCGCACGCATGGAGGCCATCACGAGTCGCGCACTACTGCTCGCCAGTGTGGGGCGCGCCGTCAAACATGCTGGACAGACCACGCTGTATCTCACGCCCATGCACGCCGCAAAAGACAAGCTGCTCGCGCTCATCGCCAATATCCGTGCGGCATTGAGTCATGTAAGGGCTGTTGCGGAGCAGTTGCCACAGACAGATCGCTGGAAGACGTTCCTGGACTACGTCGTGGCCAAAATTACTCGCCCGCTGCCGCCGTGGCTCCCGTCAGACCGGCTCACAGTGGCAGGGTAACTGCCGGATTTAGGATGAAGATACCGAAGCAGGCATACACGACCGAGTTCAAGGAACTGGCGGTCAAGCGGGTCAAGGATGGTCAGAGCATCAGCACCGTGATCAAGGAGCTCGGGTTGGGCGACCAGACCTTGCGCAACTGGGTAAAAGCGTCAGCAGAAGGCAAGCTCAGAGGCGTCGGTGGCAAAGTTGTCACCCCTGAAGAAATGGCGCTATCCAGATTGCGCGCTGAGAACCTGCGGCTGAGGTCAGTCGAAAAGTGCGGAGTCCAAACGGCTTAAGCGGCTAACTGTTGAGCATAGTACTGCTGACTGAAAGCGATGGGCGACAGATGGCCACGGCGCGCCTGATTTCAGATACGGTTGTAAAAGATTTCGATGTATTCAGTTATTGATTATCCTATTTCCGGCAGTTGACAGTGCACAAACCGGCTACAAGCTAGACTGGGAGCCAGTTTCAACGGATTTATCGAGGTCACCAAATGGGTGAAGCAAAAAGACGCCAAATGGCGGTTCAGATGCAAGTGCTGGAGGCCATGGCGGTGGACACGCCGGGCGGTCGAATTCACGTGCAGTGGGATCATGGCGCCAGCGCCACGCCCAATGCACAGCTGACATTCTTTGCCGAGTTTTTGGCCACCACGGGCGTGTACGACGCCTGGGTCAACAGTTGCCCCTTGAGCTACACCAGTCCCAACGCCCACAGCAAACGCGATGTGCTGGGTACATGGCTGCTGGGCGTACTGGCTGGGCACAACCGCTACGCTCACATCACCGGCCTGCGAGGCGACGCGGTAAGTCCGCAGATACTGGGCATGCAAAAAATCATTAGCGAAGATGCACTGCGTCGCTCGTTGTCGCGCATGAGCGCCGAGCAAAGCCAAGCCTGGCTTGTGCCCCAACTCATGGGTAGCGTGCAAGCCGCACTGAGCACCCCTTGGATCCTGGATATCGACACCACCATCAAACCGTTGTACGGCAAACAAAGCGGAGCTGAGGTGAGCTACAACCCACACAAGCCCGGGCGCCCCAGCCACGCACTGCACACGTACTGGGTGGGCAATCTGCGCCTGGTGCTGGATGTCGTTGTCTCACCCGGCAAAGAACACAGCGCCGCCAAAGCGCGACCTGGCCTGATCGGCGTGCTGGCGCAACTCACGCCCGAACAGCGCCCGGCCTTGGTTCGAGGCGACTGCGGCTTTGGCAACGAACCCTTCATTGCCGAACTGGAGGAGCGCGCCCAGCCCTACCTGTTCAAACTGCGCCAGAGCGTGGGCGTCAAGAAATTGCTCTCACGCCAATTCGCGCGTGATGACTGGAGTACGCCTGGGCCCAGTGACCAAGGCTGGAGTGCGGTCGAAGACACCCTCAAACTCTCGGGCTGGGACAAGTCACGCCGGGTCGTTGTCTTGCGTCGTGCCGTCAAAGCCGATTTGGCGCTGAGCAGGAAAACCAAGAATGAGCCGGGCGAGCAGATTGAGTTGCTGATGCCGGACAAAGATGTGCAGGCCTGGGAGTACGCGGTGCTGGTGACAAACAGCACCTGCTCCCTGGACGCTTTCGGTCAACTCTACCGGGACCGTGCCGACTGCGAGAACGGCTTTGACGAGCTCAAAAACCAGTGGGGCTGGGGCGGCTTCACGACCCAGGATATTGAGCGCTGCCAGACCAGTGCGCGCACTGTCGCGCTCATCTACAACTGGTGGTGTTGGTATTGCTGCGCAGCCAAACCGGGCGCACGCATGGAGGCCATCACGAGTCGCGCACTACTGCTCGCCAGTGTGGGGCGCGCCGTCAAAGGAAATTAGAGAAATTAGGGTCAGACTCGAATGGCACTAAGTTAAGCCTGTTTAGCACCTGAAGCGATCAATTCCAATTGCATAATATGAGACAATGGCGCATGACGACTCATACGCTTTTTCTGCCGGGATTTCACCTCGCCACGCTACGCCGAAAGCCCCGCTCCGCTGCTCAAAAACTTGCCGAAGAGAAGGCAAAGATTCGCCACCATTCGCTCAGTCAGCTCGGCGAGTGTTTTGGGCGATTTATCCCGCGGCAAGAACTGGCGATAAGCAGGCAAGGCCAGTTCAGTCGGCGCCGCCTGTTCAGCAAGGAAAATACCTTCTGGGGATTCTTTTCGCAGATTCTCGATGCCGATGGCGGCTGTCAGGAAGTAGTGCGCAAGGCGCAAGCGTTCGCTGCCTCCCGTGATCTTCCCATACCTTCTGGATCGACTTCCGCGTACTGCCAGGCACGCAGCAAACTGACGCAGGAAAGCCTTAAAAAAATTCTCGGGCATATGGCGGATATCCTGCAACAGCAAGGCAAGGAAAACCGCTGGAAAGGCCGCCGAGTCATCGTCGTCGATGGCACTGGCGTCAGCATGCCCGATACCCCAATGAATCAGATGGAATGGCCACAATCCGGCACGCAAAAGCCAGGTTGCGGTTTCCCCTTGGCGCGTATCTGCGCCTGCTTCTGCCTCCAAACCGGTGCCTTGCTCAGCTATCGCCTGGGCAGTCTAAGGAACGCCGAATTACCCCTTCTGCGCCAGCAATGGGATTGCTTCAAAAGCGGCGATATCTTCCTCGGGGACAAGGGATTCTGCAGCTATTACGATGTCTGGGAATTCCAGAATCGCGGTGTCGATTCGGTGATGACCCTGGCGCGACGAACCCCTGTCGAGGCCTCATCGGCTATCACCGTCCTGGGGCCAGATGACTTGCTGATCCGTTGGCCAAAACCGGCCTGGAACAAGAATCTCAGCTATTCCCGGGAAATCTGGGAGAGGTTGCCGGAGCACCTCACGCTGCGGCAGATCAAGGTGTCCGTCAATACGCCGGGGATGCGCGCCGAAAGCTTCTATATCGTCACGACACTCACGGACGCTAAAGCCTACAGCGCCCATGACCTGGCCGACTTGTATTACCGGCGCTGGGATGTCGAACTCTTCTTTCGCGACATCAAAACCACGATGGCGATGGAGGTGCTGCGCTGCCGCACACCGGCATTGATTGGCAAGGAGATTCTCATGCATTTCATCGTCTACAACGCGGTACGCTTACTAATCGTCGATGCGGCGAGACAGGTGAAAATTCAGCCGCGAAGAATTGGCTTCAAAACCGGTGTCCAGACCCTGCGGCAATGGGAGCCGCAACTCAATCAAGCCTACCGCGACCAACGGGAGCAACGGCGGCTTATCGGTTTGCTTATCGAGGCGATTGGCGCTTCTGTGCTTACCTCAAGGCCAGGGCGGCGGGAGCCTCGATGCCTCAAGCGACGACCCAAACCTTTCGCGCTCTTGACGGCCCCTCGTCACCAGATGGTCGAGACCCCACACCGTAGTCGCTATCGTGCTAAACAGGCTTAACTTAGTGCCATTCGGGACAGACCACGCTGTATCTCACGCCCATGCACGCCGCAAAAGACAAGCTGCTCGCGCTCATCGCCAATATCCGTGCGGCATTGAGTCATGTAAGGGCTGTTGCGGAGCAGTTGCCACAGACAGATCGCTGGAAGACGTTCCTGGACTACGTCGTGGCCAAAATTACTCGCCCGCTGCCGCCGTGGCTCCCGTCAGACCGGCTCACAGTGGCAGGGTAACTGCCGGATTTAGGATCAATGCATCCAGCGCCCGCTCGGTAAAACCGGTGCGATGCCGCTTATGGATCGCGCAATAACGGCGTAAAAAATAATCCGCCAAAACCGGAATATCCTCGCGGCGCTCGCGCAATGGGGGAATCGCAATCGGGAAGATATTTAGCCGAAAGAGCAAATCCTGCCGAAAGCTGCCTTTGTCCACCGCGGCTTCCAGATCGATATTGCTTGCCGCAATAATGCGCACATCCAGATGGCGAGATTTCGTCCCACCCACGCGCTCGACCTCCCCTTCTTGCAACACGCGCAGCAACTTCCCTTGCGCAGCCAGGCTCAAGCACGCAATCTCATCCAAAAACAAAGACCCGGTATCCGCCAACTCAAAGCGCCCCGGGCGCGACACGGTGGCGCCGGTAAACGCACCCTTTTCAACGCCAAACAAATCGGTTTCAATCAAGGATTCAGGAATCGCCGCGCAGTTAATGGCAATCAATGGTTTGTCTGCCCGCGGGCTGACGGAATGCAGTGTTTGCGCAAAAATCTCCTTGCCCACCCCAGTCTCGCCCAGCAATAACACGGGGGCTGTCGTATCTGCCACGCGGTCGATCATATGGCATACGCTGTTAAATGCGGCAGAAACGCCAATTAACTGACGCCCCTTAAAGCGCGACTTTTGTAGCGAAGCTGCCGCTGGCACCTCGTCCTGCAGTGGTGCAGTTGAATGGCTGATGGGGTTTAGTGAACTCAAGCTGATGATTTTTCGATTCGCAAAAGGCTGCGCATCGAAATAGCGCAAATCTTCTTGCACGTTATCCCACTCAGTGAGAGGCTTGCCAATAATGCGGCAAGTCTCAAACCCCATCGCCGCGCATTCCACTTCCCGATAAATCACGCGCCGACCAAAAAATGCGCTGCTAAACCCGGACGCATAACCAATTTGCATCCAGCATACAGGCTCCGCCGCCAAGCCGTAATCCGCCATGTGGGCTTCATCCTCCACCGATCCCCACCATAAAAACTCGGTGTAAAAGCGCCCTTGCGCAACATCCACGTCGACCACGACAGGCTCCACGCGCACCACGCCTTGCATGGCGTGCAACTGCGGGCCAATCACGAAGGCGTCATACACGCTGCCGTCCTTGCGCAGGGTATTCACCAATTCAGCATCCTTGCTGCCTGCCAGATAACCCATGCGGGTGAGCAAGCCCCGCGCCTGATCAACGCCTAAGCTTTCAATCAGCTCGCGCCGCAACGCGCCAAAGGCGGACAAGTGCAACATGAACATGCCCCCGCCGTAGCGGATGGCGAGACGGCATTAAAAACAGCAGCCAAGCAATTAACAGCCGACTACAGCCTGCCCTACCTTGCCCACGCCGCCATGGAGCCGATGAACTGCGTGATCCGGCTGGATGACGCTGGCTGCGAGGTTTGGAACGGCGAGCAAGGCCATACCAACGATCAACACAAACTGGCCGCAGCACTGAGCCTCACGCCTGAACAAATCAAAATCAATACGCTATTCGCCGGCGGCAGCTTTGGCCGCCGCTCCAATACCCAGTCGGACTATCCATTAGAGGCCGCGAGCATTGCCAAGGCCATCAGGCAGCCGGGCAAACCAGCCGTGGTGAAACTCGTCTGGACGCGCGAAGACGATATGCGCGCAGGCTACTACCGGCCAAAATTCATGCACCGTATCACCGCCGGGCTGGATAGCGAGGGCAATCTCGTGGCCTGGCAGCAACGCATCGTCGGGCAATCCATTCTGAAAGGCACCGCGCTGGAAATGCTTGTCAAAGACGGCATTGACCAAAGCTCGGTCGAAGGCGCGGTCAATCTGCCTTATGCGACCGCTAACCTCGATGTTGAGCTGCACACACCCAATTTAGGCGTGCCGGTTTTGTGGTGGCGTTCTGTCGGCTCGACGCATTCGGCGTTTGCCATTGAATCCTTTGTCGATGAATTAGCTTCTGCTGCCCAACAAGACCCCATCGCGTATCGCCGCCAATTACTCGTTGGGCATCCGCGTCATCTGGGCGTGATTGACTTGGCCATGCGCGCCAGCGGCTGGGATAAACCCTTGAAACCCGGCCAAGCGGGCGAGAAGCGCGGCCGCGGTTTTGCTGTGCATGAATCATTTAACAGCTATGTCGCCAATGTGGCCGAAGTGACCGTCAAGCCCGACGGCAGCTTCAAGGTCGATCGCGTGGTTTGCGCCGTGGATTGCGGCATTGTCGTGAATCCGGACGTGGTGCGCGCGCAAATGGAAGGCGGTATCGGCTTTGGCCTGAGTGCTGCCTTGCATAGCGAGATCACCTTGAATGAAGGGCGCGTTGAGCAATCCAATTTCGGCGATTATCCTGCCTTGCGCATGCACGAAATGCCGCGCGTTGAAGTACACATCGTGCCCTCCGCCGCCCCACCCACAGGCGTTGGCGAACCCGGCACACCGGTCGTTGCGCCTGCCGTAGCGAATGCGCTATTCGCCGCCACGGGGGAGCGCTTGCGGCAACTGCCGTTCAAGTTGGGCGTCACCAAGCCGGCGTAATCATCCGACGAGTCTATGGATAGCTCTGATTTGCAGGTATTGCGCATCGCAATTGACTGGCAGCTCGCCGGGCATCGCATCATGCTGGTGACGGTTGCCGCCACCTGGGGTTCTGCACCACGCCCGCCGGGTGCTTGGGCTGCAGTGCGCGATGATGGCGTACTGACCGGTTCCGTCTCTGGCGGGTGTATTGAAGATGACCTCGTGCAGCGTGTGCGTAAGGGTCTGCTCACGAAAAATGAACACCGCGTCGTGGACATTGTTACCTACGGCGTGACGCGCGAAGAAGCCGCGCGCTTTGGCTTGCCTTGTGGTGGCACGCTGCGCCTGGTGATCGAAACCTCACCCGATGTCCAAGCCCTGCAGCAGCTGTTAGCGCGTACAGGAAAAGGTGAACTAACCGCCCGCACGCTTGACCTCGCCACAGGCCAGGTAACACTTGCCGACGCCACCGCCCAAGACACGCTGATCTGGAACGAGCAGCGTCTAGTCACCCTGCACGGCCCGCAGCTGCGGCTATTGATTATCGGTGCCGGGCAAATTTCCCACTATCTTGCCAGCATGGCACAAGCACTTGATTATGCTGTTATCGTATGCGATCCGCGCGAAGAATACCGCGCCGCATGGCAAGTCACCAATACGCAGTTGGTGGCAGACATGCCGGATGATGCGGTGCTTGCCCTCATCCCTGATGCGCGCACGGCGATCGTTGCCGTAACACACGACCCCAAGCTCGATGACCTGGCGTTGCTGGAAGCCCTCAAATCCCCTGCCTTTTACGTCGGCGCGCTCGGCTCACGCACGAACACAGCCAAGCGCAAAGAACGGCTAGGCCAGTATTTTGATCTCAGCCTGGAAGAATTGAATCGCCTGCACGGGCCGGTCGGTTTGCCTATCGGCAGCCGCACGCCAGCCGAAATTGCGGTGTCGATTTTGGCCGAAATGACGGCTGTCAGGCATGGTATGCAAAGCCCCATCGGTGAACAAAAGACAACCACAACCGCCGCAAATACCTGCCCAATACGATAAGCGACGATCGTGAGCAAACCTAGCGGCTACTGCGGAATCTTACTCGCTGCGGGTCACTCGCGACGCTTCGGTGCGGACAAGTTGATGCACCCGCTGGTAGATGGACAACCGATGGCCTGCGTTAGCGCTATCACCTTGCAGCATGTGCTGCCCGATACCATCGTGGTGGTGCGGCCCGATCAGCACGATCTCATCGCGCAACTCGCAGCGCAGGGAATACAAACAATCACGCTTGCCGCAACAAAAAATCCGGCGTTCGCTGCAGACGGCATGGGGTTAAGTATCGCTACGGGCATTGCCGCCACGCAAGAAGCAAAAGGCTGGCTGATCACGCTGGCCGATATGCCCTTCATCGAGCCCGCGACCATCGCCAGGGTGCTAGCCGCATTGCAAAATGGCAACACCATCGCAGCGCCAGTTTATCAAGGACGACGCGGCCATCCGGTGGGTTTTTCAGCGGTATTCGGTGAGGCACTTCGCGCCCTGTCTGGCGACCAAGGCGCCCGCGGCCTATTGGTAAAACATGCAACCGAGATTGCGCTAATTGATTGCGATGACCCAGGCATTCTTGCCGATGTTGATAACCCAAACGATTTACCGACTGGCACATTCAGGCCTGGACGCTAGCTGGCAAGAAATGACAGGCTTGGGTTCAGCTTGTATCGGCTTTTCAATTTTCATGTTTTAGGATGGATACGATATAGAATAAAAACTTCAATTGGCACTGCAGCATATGCAGCCTTGCCCGATTGAACCATTGTTTTACCGCTAATTTTGGTATTCAACCGTTCTACAACTTACCTCGGAGAGATTCATTATGAAATTGTATTATGCGCCTGGCGCTTGCTCCCTTGCACCACATATCATCCTCGAAGAAGGTGGCTTTACTTACGATTCAGAAGCCATTGATCTGCGCGGTAGCCGCATGACCCTCTCTGGCAAGGACTTCAGTGAAATCAATCCCAAAGGTTATGTCCCTGCCCTCGTGCTGGACGACGGCCAAGTGCTGACCGAAGGCCCGGCAATCAATCAATACCTGGCCGACCGCGTAGCAGAAAAAAAGCTGGCGCCCGCCAACGGCACGCTGGAACGTTATCGTCTGCAAGAATGGCTTGCCTTCATTAGCACCGAATTGCACAAAAGCTTTTCCCCTTTGTTCAACCCCGCTGCTTCTGAGGACTGGAAAAAGGCTTCGTTAGAAAACATTGAGCGCCGTCTGGAATATGTAGCCAAGCAACTCGCTGGCAAGCAGTTCCTGCTGGGCGAGAACTTCACCATTGCCGACGCTTACCTCTTCACCGTTCTGGGCTGGGGCCAGTACGTTGGTCTGGATATTGGCAAGTGGCCGGCCTTGAAGGAATACCATGGCCGCATCTTCATGCGCCCGTCCGTACAAGCCGCACTCATGGCAGAGGGCTTGATTCCATCTGCTTAAGCATCAAGCATCCGTGTTAGGCAGCACCTTTAGACATGCTGCCAACACCGCCGTGAGCCATGAAAAAAAGCGTAGCTTACGGCGTACCATAAAAAATCCATAAAAAGAGGAGATTTCAATGAGTGAGCAAAAAACCACCGTGACCGTAAGCCGCGATATTACGGCGCCTGCTGAGGCAGTTTGGGCAGCGATCCGAGACTTTGACGCCGTTACCAGCATCTTGCCAATGTTTGAAATTATCGCCAAATCCAATAACACCGTCGGTAGCACACGTCAGTTAAAGCAAGGCGAAGCAGTGTTCACAGAACGCTTGGTTGGCAACGATGACGCGACCTGTACCCAGCGCTACAGTATTGTCGAAGCACCCGTGCCATTCAGGGATTACCTGGGCACCATTACCGTAAAAGACCTCGGGAATAATCGCTGCAATGTGCATTGGACATCCACATTTATCCTTGATGGCGTGCCTGAGTCGGCTGTCACCCCCATGATGGAAGGCATTTACAACACAGGCATTGATAGCCTGGCCAAGCTGCACGCTTAAAAAACCTGCGCATTTCCCTGCCCAATCACCCGCATCCCCAGCGTTGCGGGTCTTTCATCATCCCTGCTGTACTGATAAGCCTTGCCTTCAGACGATGAGGTAGCCCATGACACAAAAAACACGTGCTGCTGGAGAGCCCGCGACAACCCGCCCAATGACGGGCGACGAGTATCTGGAAAGCCTGAAAGATGGGCGTGAAGTGTATATTTTTGGCGAGCGCGTCAAGGATGTGGCTAGCCATCCAGCCTTTCGTAATTCTGCGCGCATGACCGCCAGGCTGTACGACGCCATGCAGAACCCAGCCAGGAATAGCCCGTTGGCTGTGCCGACCGATACGGGCAGTGGCGGCATCACGCACCCATTTTTCAAGGCGCCGAAAAGTGCCGATGATCTACTCAAATCGCGCGATGCGATTGCTGCCTGGCAGCGCATCGGCTACGGCTGGCAAGGCCGCGCGCCGGATTACAAAGCCAGTTTCATTGCCGCCATGGGCGCCATGCCGGATTTTTTTGGCGAATATGAGCGCAATGCGCGCAGCTGGTATAAAAAAACCCAGGAAAATCTTCTCTACTGGAACCATGCCATTGTTAACCCGCCGATTGACCGCAACAAGGGCTCGTCTGAAATTGAAGACATTTGCGTGCATGTGGAACGTGAAACCGATGCGGGCATCATCGTTTCAGGCGCGAAAGTGGTGGCGACCAATTCCGCCCTGACGCATCAAAACTTTGTCGGCCTGTACGGTGTGCCGATCAAAGACCCGCGCTTTGCGGTGATTTTCACCCTGCCGATGAATTCCCCGGGCCTGAAAATCATCTGCCGCACCTCTTACGAATACGCTGCTGCCGTCATGGGCACGCCGTTTGATTACCCGCTCTCCAGCCGCATGGACGAAAACGATTCTGTGCTGGTGCTCGATAAAGTGCTCGTGCCCTGGGAAAACGTCTTCGCCTACCGTGACATTAACGTGGTGAATAATTTCATCTTTGGCTCCGGCTTTATGTCACGTGCGATTTTTCACGGCTGTACGCGCCTGGCGGTGAAACTCGATTTCATCACCGGCCTGTTCATCAAGGCCACCGAGACCACTGGCGTGAATGAGTTTCGCGGCGTGCAAGGCCGCATTGGAGAAGTCCTGGCCTGGCGCAACCTGTTCTGGAGCTTGTCGGAAGCCATGGCGCGCAACCCGGAGCCCTGGGGCAAGGATTCAGTGCAAGTGAATAATGAAGCCGCCAGCGCCCGCCGGAGGAAGTCGCCGACGTCTACGTGCACTGCGAGCAGGAAACCGACGCCGGCATCATCGTCTCGGGCGCCAAGGTGGTGGCGACCGGCTCGGCGCTGACGCACTACAACTTCCTGGGCCAGTACGGGCCAACGCCGACCAACGACCCGCGCTACGCCATCTCCGGCATGGTCAAGATGGACGCGCCGGGCGTGAAGCTGATCTGCCGGCCGTCCTATGCCTACCAGGCGGAGGTGATGGGCAGTCCCTTCGACTACCCCCTGTCCAGTCGCCTGGACGAGAACGACGCCATCCTGGTGCTGGACAAGGTGCTGATCCCCTGGGAGGACCTGTTCATCTACGGCGACTGCGAGAAGGCGGCGCAGTTCCTGCCGGCGTCGGGCTGGGCCAACCGCTTTGCCTTTCACGGCTGCACGCGCCTGGCGGTGAAGTTCGACTTCATCACCGGGCTGCTGATGAAGGCGGTGGAGCTGACCGGAAGCCGCGACTACCGCGGCGTGCAGGTGGCCATCGGCGAGGCGCTGGCCTGGCGGCATCTGTTCTGGTCGCTGTCGGACGCCATGTGCGGCATGCCCGAGGATGGCCCCAACGGCGCCATCCAGCCGAATGTGCAAGGCGCCCTGGCCTACCGGGTGATCGCCACCATGGCCTACCCGCGCCTGAAGGAACTGGTCGAGAACGCCGTCGCCAGCGGGCTGATTTACCTCAACTCACACGCCGTCGACTTCAAGGTGCCGGAGCTGCGCGGCTACATCGACAAGTACATCCGCGGCTCCTACGGCCACGACGCCGAGGACCGGGTCAAGACCATGCGCCTGCTGTGGGACGCCATCGGCACCGAGTTCGGCAGCCGCCATGAACTGTACGAGCGCAACTACGCCGGCAACCACGAGAACATCCGCCTGGAGAACCTGTGGATCGGCCAGGCGCGCGGACTGGACAAGGAACTGATGGCCTTCGCCGAGCGCTGCATGGGCGAGTACGACCTCGACGGCTGGACGGTGGGCGATCTCGTCAATCCGACCGACGTGAACCTGTTCATGGGCAAGCGGCCGTGAACAGCGCGCCGAAATGCCTCCATCCGTACATTCTCATGATTACCTACATAGTTTCTCTCATATAATCCATGTCGACCTGCAAAATCAGAATTAAAAGCATCCCAAATCACTCTTACTAACTTAATTCGTTCTAACGCACTCATCTTACCTTCAACGCCACGAAAATACATATCCATGTATGAACGTTCTTCGGGATTTTTCAGGTCTGTCACACCGGATGGCGAACCCATCAGAGCGCCTGCACCGACCTGTTCGATAATCTCTTTAATCTTAAACCAAGCTGTAGGAGCAAACACTCGATAAAATTGACCGTGATTTATATTAGGTCTGATATAACCGTTTCCAAAAGATTCGCCATCTGCAACCATAGCTTCGCTCATCGCCCAGAAAACATGCCGCCAGGCAATCGCCTCACCTACCTGAACTTGAACACCTCGAAACGCGATTGAACCAGTTGCTTCTTTAACCAACTTGAGTAATAGTCCAATGATAAAATCTAATTTCACAGCAAATCGCGTTACGCCATGGAGAGTTGCAAAATTCACGAAGCTACTGCCAAGGAAAAAATTTTTTGCCGCCTCTATATCACGATAAACAAGTACATTCTCCCAAGGAATGAGTACATCATCAAAAACAACTGTAGCATCATTTTCATCGAATCTGCTTGAAAGCGGATTATCGAAAGAACTTCCAATCTTAGTTGCTCTGTATTCATAAGAAGGTCGACAGAAAATTTTTACTCCCTTCGCCCCAGTCGGTACAATAAATCCTACAGCATAATTGGCTTCCTCAATGACGTGAACCGCAGGGATACTAAACAGAAAATTAGTTGTAGCAGCTCCTGTACCCAATTGTTTGGCACCACGTACAATAATACCCGCATCAGTTTCTCGAACAACGTGTACAACCTCTTCGATCGGAACATCGTACGATTTATGGCGGTCAATCACAGGATTTAAGAGAATGTGACTAAAATGCCACATATGTTCTTGAAAATTACAGTGCCAATTCAACGCATTCTGAGCATAGGGTCCATATCGTTCAGGTTCTCCCCCAAGAGGAGCTAAATAAGCCGCCATAAAATCTGGGGTGCGACCCATCCACCCATAAGTCATTTTCTGCCAGGAAGCGACCGCATCTCTACCCCTGCGTAACTCCTCTACATTCCTTGGAAGCCGGAAAAACGGATGTGTAACACCTCCTGAGCCAGTGTCGGTTTTCGTAAGTAACTCTGAGCTTTTATTCGGATCATGCAACGAATCATAGAGCATGGCGATACTACGAACATTATTGCGAAAAGCTGGATGAGTCGTAACATCATGTACTTTTTCACCATTAATCCACACTTCACGGCCATCTTGAAGACTTTCCATGTATTCCTTACCGGTCATCGGAACAACCCGAAACTTTTTTTCACCTTGATTTAATAACATTATCTCCATCCCCCAGTCTAAAATTTTAGTGGTCAACTTATTTGCTATGCGATATCCCCTTGTTTGTCCGCATGGCGCCAGGGGGAGCACTCTACAAAGTAACCGTCGAAGCTTACACCCAGCGTTACGGCTGTTACCCCGGAAACAATTCTGGCTGATCCAATCTGAAACACGACACCCGTCTCAGCGCACCTCCAAAAGCACCTTCCCAAGATTGGCTCGGGATTCAATCAATCTGTGAGCATCTACAGCCTTATCCAAAGGATAGCGAGCTGCAATCGGTAGTCTAATCATACCGGAAGACAAATATTGTATCCCGGCCTGCACACCATTACGAAAAACCTCCGGCCTTTTCTGGATGTATGCCCTTCCTCTATACCCAATGGCCATTCGATTCTCAGATTGAAGAATATTAGAAGGAATCAGACCAACTTTTCTACTGGTATGACCTAAAATCACTATTCTCCCAAAAGGAGCCAAGCAATGTAGCCCTTCCTCTATCATCTCGCCTCCAATCGAATCGATAATCAAATCTACTCCGTTCTCTCCAACTTCGTTTAGAATAGCTTCAGTCAAATGTTCATCATAGTAATTTAAAACAAGATCAGCCCCGAGAGACTCGACAAAAGATTTCTTAGCATCATTACCCACAGTTCCTATTACCATTCCTGCTCCCAATGCTTTGGCAATTTGAACAACGCTGCTGCCTACACCACCGGCAGCGGAATGAATGAGAACCGTTTCACCGGAAACCAGTCTCCCTGCATAAGAAAGAGCATTATATGCAGTGGCAAGAGCCACAATGCCAGCTACTTCATGTGATGAAAGACTATCAGGAATAGGAAAAACAAGATGCGACGGAGCAAGCGCTAATTCACAGTAACCACCCGTCATTGTTAGGGCAACAACTTTTTGGCCCATACGGAAGTCACTTGGAACTTCACTTCCCATTCCCTTGATTATACCTACAACTTCATGACCAGGAATAAAGGGTAACCTTGTCTTACTATTCAAGTCACTTCCCTGTCTAGCTTTAATATCAGCATAGTTTACACTAGCAATTTCCGTCTGAATGAGAAGTTCATTAGCACCTGGTACAGGATCAGGCACTTCTTCGATACGAAGTACGTCTGCTTCACCATATTGCCTAACTACTATCGCTTTCATAATTGGAATATTTCCCCCCTTAATGACTGCTGGCTAAAGCCAGTGGATTTAGATCCGGCACATGAGAAATTAAATACCTAAAATGAACTCTGGGGGAGGCGATGCTCCAAACATATTACTACCATACAGGCGAAATAGATCCGGAGTCCATCGCTGCGGTTTCCAATCTGGAGTAAAAATCAGCATACCTCCAGACCATATCTCCATACGGTTACCAGACGGTTCTTTAAAATACAGGAAGAAACCACCGCTAGTACCATGCATCCCAGGCCCATACTCGATACGCGTTCCTGAATCTACTAAGATACGCGCACCGCGAATCACTTCATCAGGAGAGTCAACAGAATATGCAACATGATGAAGAAGCGGTCCTTTGTCATTGCGATTTGTCATGATAGCAATCTCATGCGTTAGCGGAGTACGACTCATCCAGGCGCTGACTAAACGGCCTTCATCATCAGTTTCAAAATAACGTAATTTCATTCCCAGAACATTCGAAAGCCATTGCTGTAATCCATCTGCGTCATCTGCCACAATCGTAATATGATCAATTCGACGAGGCGCAAGTCCTTTTCCTGTAAAACGCTGCGGATGACTTAGCAGAGGCGAACCAAGCTCTGTCGGTATAACAGCCTGTTTCATGTCATTATACAACTCCATTATGTGATAACTAGGAGTTGTAAAACGCAAAGCACGTCCTTGACCTATTTCTTTTCCTTCTTTTATCCATTCGTGTGGCACATGTTGTTTCGCGAACAACTCTTGAAATCGTTCGAGATCTTCATTCTCTTCTACACGCCAAGCGATATGAAGGACTCCTGCGTGTTCTTTGTGTGTCAAAATCAATGTGTGATGCTCAAAATCTTGCCATGCACGCAGATAAATCTGATCTGTTGTTTCTGCGCTAACGTAGAGACCCATGGTCTCTGTAAAAAATTCTTTAGACGCTTGTAAATTTGGCGTAGCCAATTCCACGTGTCCCAAATGTGCAATACCCATGCATCTTCCTCCTTCTTGTTCTACATTACCTAATCACTTAACTTGTAATTCTACTACACCTAATCCATTCCCAAACTCGGCTCGATAAACACCTTCTTCTAAAGGGAATCCGTCTGTTAGAGCGCCAGAAAGAATCACTTGCCCTTGTTGAAGCATCACCCCCTCAAGCGCTAACCTATTAGCCAGCCATTGCACAGCTCTACCAGGATGATCAAGAGAAGCAGCGCCTGCGGCAGTTGCTAATAGTTCACCGTTCTTTTCAAAAACCACTCCTACGGTTCGTAAATTGACTTCTGAAGCTGATAAAGCAGGCTCTCCTAAAACTACACCCCAAGCCGCACAATTGTCTGCAATCCCATCTAATAAAGTCAACTGCCAATTTTCAATACGACTATCTATGATCTCTAGTGCTGGCATTACTATGCTTGCTTTCAACACATCCTCTAATGTCAAATTCGGTCCTTTTAAGTCATCTTGGAGTAAAAAAGCAATTTCAGCTTCTACCCGTGGTTGAATTAAACGTGATAGTGAAAGAGTATCTTTAGAGTATAGTAGATAGTCCCGAAACAATACCCCACATGTTGGATCTGCCGCTCCCATTGTGTTCCGTTTGAGAGGATTGGTCATTCCAATCTTATATCCCAGTATTTGTCGACCCTTTGATCTGTGCAGGGATATCAACTTTTTCTGAACGGTATAAGCAGACTCCAAACTCAGTTGGTGTTGCTCAGCAAATTTAGGAATAGGTTTAATATTCTCATAAGCTCTAAAGAGTTTATCTGATAATCCATTTATAATATCGAACAAAGAATGATCACACTCCTAATCATATATTAATGACATTTAATAAAAACATAGTATACAGGCACACCGTTACCGAGATAGGCAAGACTGTTACCGAATATCCCTTGTCTAAACATGCTCATCTCAGTTGATACCGTTTGGTTCACAAACGTTTCATCACTCTTGTCGATTCAGGGAAGACTTTCACCGTAGAGATGACGCCCATGCCGGGCGTACATGCATAACCCAGGGGATGCTGCAAAGCTTTCCCGGGGTTTTGATTCTGCTTTATGATTTGATCTACGCTTGCACCACGCGTCTCAGCGCATTCAAAAAACCGGTATGTATCCCTTCGTGGTAAATGCTGTAGTTTAAAACTTCGCCGACGGTTTGAAAATCTTTGAACGGTTTGGCCAATTTTTCATCCATGCGTCCGGTGAGCTTTTGCTTGATTCGTGCAGTTTGTTCCTGCAGCAAGTTTGATAACGCTTCCAATGTTGGCGGTGTGCTTTCCCATTCAGAAGGTTTTGAGCCGGGAACGAACAGCTTCATCAGGTCTTCAGGCAAAGCCATCGGCTCGTTCATAAACGAAAATGCCATTAGTTCCTGTACTGTTAAAATATGCCCTAAATTCCAGCGGATCGTGTTGTTGAAGCCTGCAGGTTGAATGTCGGCCTGTTCTTCCATTATATTGTTAAATACTTCCATGGTCCTTCCGCGGATCAATTCCACTTGTTGAAAAATGATCTGTTCCATTACTCAATCAACCTCCTGTTTTTTAAGATAAAGAATTTCGATTATATGGTACCATTTGTCGCAATTACCTCCATGATCATTCACTTCATCCAATTGACGAACATCAGGGAAATTTGAGGCAACAGCACGATCACCAGGTAAGCTGCCACCATGCATAGAACAAACGGACCCCAAACTGGCTGAAATATAGACAAAGTCGACAAACAGGTATCTTGCAAGCTCTTCGGTCCAATCCAGCGGCAGATTGATGAAATACCGGAATACAACCTGCAAAAACAGCAAGCATGTAATGATTCCCAACAGCGAGGCGGCCAAGATCTCCTCAAAATGGCGATCGAGTTTTTCAATCCAATTCATGTTCACACCCCGGGAAACTCGATTTATACCGGCAAAATGATTCGGCGAATTCATAATTATTTGACTGCATTCAGCACCCTCTGCAGCAAGTCTTTGCCGATTTTATCCTCATATTTTTCATAGACGGGCTGAACCGCTTGGCGAAACTTGTTTAACTCTTCCGGTGTCAATTCG
>LNAQ01000009.1_pt1 | contig 28383 bp, 22 predicted proteins | sample 602591 | NCBI WGS metagenome assembly LNAQ01 (sample SAMN02440304, study PRJNA202911) | soil metagenome | biome: Subtropical and temperate rainforests or woodlands; isolation source: soil samples (1 kg each in a 20% v/v slurry with milli Q water) were... ... | reverse complement strand
GTGCTTGTCCACGTGGGTGGCGGAATAGCGCAGCGTGCATAGCGGGCTCATCGCATCCAGCGCGGTCTTGCCTGCACCCGTCAGGCCGCCGTCCACGCTCTGCGGTTCGTCGACGATCACAATGGGCCGGGTGGCCTTGATCAGATCGATGGGTTTCTCACCGCCAGTCTTTTCGCTGTCCTTGTAGAGGTTGTTGACGTCTTTCTTGTTGATGGCGCCGACCGTGACCACCATGATCTGGATGGCCGAGCTGGTGGCGAAGTTGCGCACCTGTCCGAGCTTGCTGGAGTCGTAGAGGAAGTAGTCAAAGGGCACGCCCGCATACAGCCCCTTGAAATGATCCTCGGTGATCTGCAAGGTCTTGTAGACGCCTTCCTTGATCGCCACCGACGGCACCACGATGACAAACTTGTTGAAGCCGTAGCGCCTATTCAGTTCAAAAATACTGCGCAGGTAGACGTAGGTCTTGCCCGTGCCGGTCTCCATCTCCACGGTGAAGTCACCCGAGGCCAGGGTCCTCGACGGCGGCAAACCGCCGCGTAGCTGAATGTCGGCCAGATTCTTGTGCAGCTCATCGTCCAGCAGCGTCAAGCGGTTGCCGACGCCCAATTGACTTGGCTCTGCGTAATCCGGCATTGCTGTGACCTCAGTCTTCATCGTCACCGTGAACTCGGTGCGGCACACCTCCTGGCCACGGAACAGGTCGCAGACGGCCTCGATGGCCTGCCACTGGTAGTCGAGGTTAGGTTCGAAGTGCAGCTTCATGGCAAATTCATTTCTAACGCACCATATAAATCAAAAAAAAGAAAACATACAGTTCAATAAGTTAAGCAAGTTTTCTTTGCTAACACTTAGCTAAACAAGGTGTTTAGCTAAGTCCTGCGCCAGCTTTCCACACAGCGATTGTTTTTGGACCTTCACGATGTATCAATCCCTTTCTACGCATGGCCTGCAATAGATTACGAACCTTGTGAGCCTTTTGCTCAGGTTCAAGGATTTCAGGCATTTTTGACAATAACAAATCGTCAATATCCTTGCGGCTCGCCTGCCCATATTTTTGCAGATAGTCCGTTACCAATTTGCAGTAGTAGCCATCATCCAGCCCTCTGTTGCGGATATAACGTGCCTTTTGTTCCGTCCAATCAGCCACCCTTGCCGAGATAAAATAGTTAGGGGAACGCCCTTCAATAAGCTTCAGCGATTTCAGCTCTTGCATGTCTTCAGCTGACAAAGTGTGGCGTTTCTGGACACGATCAAGTAGCAAAACCTCACGCAGCTCCAGGTCGCTACGCTTCATCAATATCTGCGTGTACTTCACATCAAGTATCTGCCCGCTAATAGTGACCTCAACTCGTGGATGGCCCTGTTCGTTTGCATCAAACGTATAGTCAGGCAAAGGGAAAAACCGCTCACGCTGTGTTTCAAACATGCGCCGAATACCACTTCCAACCTGATCAATCATACGCAGGCGGATCATCCCGTCAATCAGCCACTGGTTGCGGTAATGCTCAGGCGGCGACTGCTGCTTCAGCATCCATTCCACGCTAGGGGGAATGAACTGGCCGAGGTTACTGAATACCAGCCGATCCGGGTGCTCCACCACGTTAATTTTGCCACCCAGCCGGTAATCCTGATGGGCTATGCAGTTGTGCAAAGCTTCGCGCATCACCCAGGCGTCATAGCGTTGAACGGCTGTCGGAAACAAGGTGCCATCGGGCATGTGCTCAATGGTCACATTGCGGATGCGGCTATAAACCTTGTCTGTGGACAGCAACAGCGGGATGCCGAAGTGCTGGGAAGACTCCGTGCGGTTGTCTGTGTCCCGAAGAATCCAGCTTATTTTTGCATCAACGGGTGAGAGAAAATGGGTCGCTTCATCCCTGCCCAACAGCAACAGCGCCGATCGGGTTACCTTCCCCTGCTTGGTGATTCGCGCCTTGTTGAGCACCGTCGGCACATCCCATCCCGCCGCCTCGGTGCGGATTTGGTCGTGACGCTGCGCATCAGGTTCGCTCTTGATCAGATACTCAGTTAACCGCTTGCGGGCAACCTCGATCGCCTCGGGGTCCAGATCATCCAGGGTCGCCCCCGGCACAACTTCACCCGACCAATCTTCCTTCTGGCCCAACATCGCCCATAGACGAGCCTCTTTATCAGGATGTTCGGAAAGTTTGGTTTTGTGGCTATCAATACGCACGTAACGCAGCTTCTGAAAAGCAATCGGCGCACTGCGAGCCGGATGAATCCCCAGCATGACAACCTTGCCTTGAGGGTGGTCACAGCCATGAAAGGTGAAGTCAGCGCGGGGCAATGTCATTTGCTGCAACCACATAATGAGTGCCTGATTGCCCTCCTTGCGAGCAAACGGATCAAACTGCGAACCTTTCACTTCGTGCGTGCCATCTTCCACGCCCCACAACAACCAGGCACGATCATGCCCCTCAAGCACCGCTGAATTAGCCAGCGCCGAAATGTACTGCCCAATCTCATCTGCCTTATCAAGATTTGATTTGAACTCGACCGTCGCCGCCTCTCGCGGCAAACTGCGCAAGCGCTCCAGGGTGTCCAGCAAGGCTTGTTGATCCATGTTTACAAACTCCGCACATTCGCAATGCCGTGCTGCGCCAGAATCGCCGCGAGGTTGGTCTTGGCCACGTCGTCGGCAAAGGCGCTGTCGCGGAACACGCAGGTCGTGTCACCGGCGGGGCTAAGTTCCTTGTGCCAGGCAATGATGCTCTGCGCCAGCGCTTCCACGTCATCGCGGCTGATCGAGGTGGAGAGGCAAGCCATCAGTACGCCGCCGCCGACCGAATACACCGTATGCGCCGTATCGCCATCCGCTACGGCGAGGAGGGCGTTTTTTGCCTGACCGCCTTGTAGCGCAGTAGCTTCACCAGCGCCGACTTTTTGCGCAATGGGCACGCACAGGTCGAGGCCGAGCTTCAACAACAGCTCAAAGAGGATGTCGGATTCGGTGCGCCCGTCGACCAGATGATCCTGGTGAGCCAGAAGGTCGGCTTCCAGATCGGCGGGGTTGGGGTTCCAGGCGCGGATGTTGGAATGGTCGAGCTTGAAGACACGGAAACCGGTGTCGAGGTTTTTGACCACGGAAGACACGGACTCCACGGAATCAAAATTCAAACTTCGGGTTTTTTCCGTGCCTTCCGTGTGTTCCGTGGTTAACTTGCTTTTGATTTTAGCGGCAGCACGGCGCAGGCGCTCTTTGGTGAGTTCGGCGATGGTGCGGGGTTTGCCCAACTTGTCGCAAAAGTCTGCCGCAGTTTTTTGTTCCCTATTTGCAGGATCAAGTGGCTCTGGAAGTTGAACCGTGATGTAACGGCGGTTGCCACCATCGGCAGCGTTCTGAGATATGGCTGCATGCGCGGTTGTCCCGGACCCAGCAAAGAAATCCAAGACGATATCTTCGCCCTCAGACCCTTGCTCAATAAGATCAGCTACAAGTTTCACCGGCTTTGGGAAGTTAAAAATGCGGGTATCGAACAAGGCGTCAATATCAGCAGTTCCATCGCGAGTAAAAATGCCCTCCCCAACAATGGTGGAATACCCCGTAAAGTCAGAATCCAGTTCAGAAAGAAACGCCTTTCGACGGGGGCGCCCATCGGTGGTGGCGGGCCAAAGAATTCTGCCTTCCGAAATCAAGCGCTCCATCGTCTTAGGTTCGTAGCGCCACCCCATCTCCGGACACCCATAGTTAATTCCTGTCTCAGGATCTATTAGGTCGTAATGAAGATTCGGTCGACGATCTGCGGTAGCGATGCCAACCATGTTGGCGCTCGTCCAATCGCCCCGAGGATCGCTATCTGGATTTGAGTATTGGCTTCGGTCGCGAGCGGCTCCCCTAACCGAATTTCCATAACAAACTATGTACTCGTGATCTACAGACGCCCCGGTTACGGTTCGGTTATCTTTGTTTTGCCTACTCTTCCAGACAAAATTCGCAAGGAAGTTTTCTTCACCGAAAATATCGTCTGCCGCAATCCGAAGACGTGGAAGCTCTCCATCATCAATGCTGATGAAAATCGTGCCGTCATCCCTAAGTAGATTCCGCGCCAGCTTCAACCTCGGATACATCATGTTCAGCCAGTCGGTATGAAACCGCCCGCTGGCTTCGGTATTGCTGCTGATCTTCTGCCCGCCTTCCACCTGGCCGGTCAGTTCCAGATAGTTCTTGATGTTGTCCTGGAAGTTGTCCGGGTACACGAAGTCCTTGCCGGTGTTGTAGGGCGGGTCGATGTAGATGAGCTTGACGCGGCTGGCATAGCTCTTCTGCAGCAGCTTCAATACTTCGAGGTTGTCGCCCTCGATCATCAGGTTCTGCGTGGTGTCCCAGTCCGCGCTCTCTTCCGGACAGGGGCGCAGGGTGCCGGTCGAGGGCGTCAGCGCCAGTTGCCGCGCGCGGCGCTTGCCGTGCCAGTTGAGGCCGTATTTTTCTTCCACATCGGTGACGGAGGCATCGCCCACCAGCGCTTTGAGCACATCCACATTGATGGCAACGCCGTTAGCGCTTTCAGTGATCAGTTCCGGAAACAGGGCTTTGAGTTGTTCGATATTGTCAGCGGCGATGTCGGCCGATGTCGCTTCCGGGCTGGCAGCAATGATTTTTTGCATGGTCATTCAGACGTATCCTCTGGCGTTCAGCCGCGTGCTCCAGCGGCAGCGGGGCGCAGCCGGCAGAATAGTGCAGAATTTTCAAACCGGCAATGACGGGCGGTTAGTCAGGTATCACCCTCCTGCTGCCCATACCCAGCAAACTTGGCAATCACCTCATCCATCTGCGCCGCTGTCAGTAACTTCGGCTCACCAAGTTGCAACACGCACCAATACTGCTCGCACAGGGTTTCCAGTTCCACGGCCAGGGCCAGCGCATGTTTCAGGTCGCGGCCGTACACCACCATGCCATGATGCGCCATCAGGCAGGCTGAACGGTCTTGCAGCGCAATGAGCATGGCATCCGACAAGGCTTGTGTGCCGAAGGTGGCGTATTCAGCGCAGCGCACGTCCATGCCGCCAAAGCGCGCGATCATGTAGTGAAATGGCGGGATGTTTTGCTGCTGGCAGGCCAGTGCCGTGGCAAACGGCGGATGCGCGTGGATAATCGCGCCAGCCGCCGGAAATGCAGCGTAAATGTCGCGATGAAAGCGTAATTCGGATGACGGTTTTCGGCGATTGAGCGGCGAGTCTGGCACACCCGCCGTCTCACCAGCGCCAGCGCGTTGCGTCCCTTCGGGAACTTTTTTTATCCCGACTTTTACCATGTCGTCCGGCGTGCAGTCTTGATGTTCAATGCCTGTCGGCGTGATGATGAGTCCGTCGGCATGGCGAACCGAAACATTCCCCGCGCTGCCACGGTTGAGGTCGTGGGCGATCAGTTCACCAGCGGTGGCCAGCACGCTCTCGGCGAGTTGGTATATCTCCTGGTTCAGGTTTTCCATTGCGCCAATTCCTCCGGGGCGGCCACGCCACGTTCCGAGATGATGCCGGTGATCAAATGCGCTGGCGTGATGTCAAACGCGGGGTTGACCACCGGCACATCGCCCGCGCCCAACTCTGCGGCAGCGCGTTCTTCGATGGGAATATCCTGCCCTGACGCGCATGAAAAATCTATCGTGGATAACGGTGCTGCGACATAAAACGGCACGCCATGCGCCGCTGCGGCGAGCGCTTTGAGGTAAGTGCCTACTTTGTTGGCCGTGTCGCCATTCGCGGCGATGCGATCCGCCCCGACAATCAGCAGATCCACCTTGCCCTGCATGATCAGCAGGCCCGCCGCATTGTCGGCAATCAAGGTATGCGGCACGCCTGCTTCCGCCAGTTCCCACGCGGTAAGCAAGCCCTGATTACGCGGGCGGGTTTCGGAAACCCAGACATGCACTGGTATGCCTGCGGCATGGGCTGCGTAAATCGGGGCAAGCGCCGTGCCGTTGGCAACTGTTGCCAGGCGGCCCGCGTTGCAGTGGGTCATGAGCTTGAACACGTCACCTTTGGGGGCTGTGCCTTGCAAAATCCGCAGGCCGTGCGCGCCGATGGCGGCATTGGCTGCGATATCTTCCGTAGCGATAGCGGCGGCCTCGTGCCAGGCTCTCTCACGCCGCACCCCAAGGGTACTTGCTTCGCAGCGTGTCACCAGCGCCAGTGCGTTGCATCCCTGCGGGAACTTTTTCAGAACGCGTTCCATGCGCGCCAGCGCCCAGTGCAGATTCACCGCCGTCGGACGGGTAGCGGCCAAAAGATCAATCACGCGTTTGAGTTGGCTATCGGATTCATCGTGCCGTAGCCCCAGCGCCACGCCGTAGGCGGCGGTCACACCGATCAGCGGCGCTCCGCGCACCTGCATGCTGCGGATGGCATGTGCCGCATCTTCAGCGGTATTCAAGCGCACCTGCACGGCAAGCTGCGGCAAGCGCGTCTGGTCGAGGATGAGGACGCTCTCGCCATCCTCGGCCAGCGTCGGATGTATTACGTTCAGTTCAGCTTGCCGTGACAATGCTTGTATTTCTTGCCGCTGCCGCAGGGGCAGGCATCGTTGCGGCCGATTTTCGGCAACACGTGTGCGGGCGTGGGTTTCTTGGCGGCCGCCACGTCTGCCGCCTCCGGCCCGCCGAAGTCATCATGGTGGAATTCCACATGCGCCAGTTGCGGCGGCGTTTCGGCTTCTTCCAGCTGCGCTTCGTCGCGTACTTCGACGGTCATCAGCAATTTGGTGACGTCAGCCCGCACGGCTTGCAGCAGGCCCTCGAACAGGTCAAACGCTTCGCGCTTGTATTCCTGCTTGGGGTTTTTCTGCGCATAGCCGCGCAGATGGATGCCCTGGCGCAGGTGGTCAAGCGCCGACAAATGCTCGCGCCAATGCGTATCCAGGCTTTGCAGCATGACGTTACGCTCGAAACCGGCCCATGCGGCTGGATCAGCCACTTTGGTTTTCGCGGCGTAGGCTGCATCAGCGGCTTCGATCACGCGCGTCAGCAAATCCCCGTCGGTGAGCTGCGGCTCAGCGGCCAGCCATTCGCCGATCGGCAGTTTGAGCTGCAATTCACCGGCGAGCATGCTTTCCAGTCCAGGAATATCCCATTGTTCTTCCACGGTATCTGCGGGCACATACAGGCGGAAAGTGTCATGGATGAATCCCTGCCGCATGCCGACAATGGTTTCGCTGATGTCATCGCTATCGAGCAATTCATTGCGCTGCTGATAAATCACTTTGCGCTGATCATTGGCCACATCGTCGTATTCGAGCAACTGCTTGCGGATATCAAAGTTGCGCTGTTCCACCTTGCGCTGGGCGGATTCCAGCGAGCGCGACACCAGTGGATGCTCAATCGCTTCGCCTTCGGGCATTTTCAGGCGCACCATGATGGTGTTCAGCCTGTCGCCAGCGAAAATCTTGAGCAAAGCATCATCCAGCGCCAGATAAAATCGCGATGAACCCGCATCGCCCTGCCGCCCGGCACGGCCGCGCAACTGGTTATCAATCCGGCGTGACTCGTGCCGTTCCGAACCAATGATATGCAAGCCACCTGCTGCCAGCACCTGATCGTGCGCCACTTTCCATTCGGCTTTGAGCTTTTCAATGCGTTGCGCTTTTTCCTCAGCGGACAACGCAGCATCTTCTTGAATGGCCTCGAGCATTTTTTCGATATTGCCACCCAGCACAATATCGGTGCCGCGTCCGGCCATATTGGTGGCGATGGTAATCACGCCCGGCCGCCCGGCCTGCGCCACAATCTCCGCCTCCCGCGCGTGCTGCTTGGCATTCAGCACCTGATGCGCGAGTTTTTCCTTATTCAACAAGCCAGAGAGCAATTCAGAATTTTCAATCGAGGTTGTACCCACCAACACCGGCTGCCCGCGCTCGTGACAAGCACGGATATCGGCAATCATGGCGTTGTATTTTTCTTGCGCGGTGCGATAAATCTGGTCATGCTCATCGCGCCGTACCATCGGGCGATGGGTCGGCACCACCACGGTCTCCAGCCCGTAAATCTGCTGGAATTCATAGGCTTCGGTATCCGCCGTGCCGGTCATGCCGGCGAGCTTGCCATACATGCGGAAGTAATTCTGGAAGGTGATCGACGCAAGCGTTTGGTTTTCCGCCTGAATCGCCACGCCTTCTTTGGCTTCGACGGCCTGATGCAGGCCTTCGGACCAGCGGCGGCCACTCATCAAGCGGCCGGTGAATTCATCCACAATCGTGACTTCACCGTCTTGCACGACATAGTGCTGATCAAGGTGATACAAGGTATGCGCACGCAATGCGGCGTACAAGTGGTGCATGAGCAGGATGTTGGCGGGTTCATACAGGCTCGTTCCTTCAGGCAACATGCCCAACCGGGCCAATATCTCTTCGGCTTTTTCGTGCCCTGCGTCCGTCAATAAAACCTGGTGCGATTTCAAATCAACGGTGTAGTCGCCCGTATCTTTCTCTTGTTCATTCCTGGCGGCTTCGCCGCGCGTGAGCAGCGGCGGCACGGCATTCATGCGCACATAAAGCTCGGTGTGGTCTTCCGCCTGCCCCGAAATAATCAAGGGCGTGCGCGCCTCGTCAATCAGGATGGAATCGACTTCATCGACAATGGCGAAATGCAACCCGCGCTGCACGCGCTCGCCCGTGGAATACACCATGTTGTCGCGCAGATAGTCAAAACCGAATTCGTTGTTCGTGCCGTAAGTAATATCCGCCGCGTAAGCCGCTTGCTTTGCGTCATGCGGCATTTGCGAGAGGTTGATACCGATGGAAAGCCCCAGCCACCGATACAAGCGCCCCATCCATTCGGCATCGCGCCTGGCCAGGTAGTCATTCACCGTGACCAAATGCACGCCCTTGCCGGACAAGGCATTCAAATACACCGGCAACGTAGCCGTCAGCGTTTTACCTTCACCGGTGCGCATTTCAGCAATTTTGCCGTAATGCAGCACCATGCCACCCGCCATTTGCATGTCAAAGTGGCGCATGCCCAAGACCCGGCGGCCAGCTTCACGTACCACGGCAAAAGCTTCCGGCAACAGCGCATCCAGTGACTCGCCCGCTGCGTGGCGGCGACGAAACTCTTCTGTTTTTGCCTGTAATGCCGAATCATCCAGCGCTTGCAAGCCGCTTTCCAACGCATTGATCTGAGTAACCGTTTGCCGGTACTGCTTGATCAAGCGATCGTTACGACTGCCAAAAATTTTTCTAAGGAATCCGGTGATCATGATTGGGGGAGGAGATGGAGATACAGAATGGAGTATGTTGCATGCGACCTGCTTATCCAAGCCGGATGCCAACAATTTCAGGAATGGCGATTTTAGCATGGGGCTTGTTGCATCTAGCCATTACCCCGCCAGACGACAAACCTGATTATTTTTAAAGCTTGCCATTCATACAGGACGACTTACACTTCACGAAGCGTTATCCATGCACGCTATCCATGCATAATGCCGCCGTACCGCCATCACCGACTTTTTTCATCCACTGCACGAACAAACCCATGGCAAAAAGCCTGCAAGAACATTTGACCGCCACGGAAGGTCTCGCCCGCTTAGCGGCCCATGCAGAGCGGCTAATGGCTTTTCAACGCAACCTGGAGACTGTCTTGCCGCCCGCCCTGGTGCCGCACGCGCGGGTGGCGAATTTCAAACTAGGAAAAGTGGTCATCCATGCCAACAACAGCGCTGTTGCCGCCAAGGTTCGGCAAATGGGACCGCGCATTGCCATGGCGTTGAGCTCATCCAGCAGCAAAGTCACGGAAATTGGCGTGAGTGTCCAGCCGCTCCCTGCTGCGCTGACAACCGCGGCATACCAGCGCCCGAAACTTCCGGGAGCCCAACAAAAACTGGGGTTACGGTCTTTTGCAGAAGACTTGCCTGCAGATTCTGCGTTGAGGCGTGCGCTCGAACGCCTGATTAAAGCAGTTACAGAATAAGCAAACGCTCAGCAGCCAGAAGCACCAAAATTGCCAACACAAGGAATAAAGCGCCTTTTGCCACCCGGCCGGCAAATTGCAAGTATTTGCCGTTGCGGGTGAGCGCCCAGGCGAACAGGCTGCCTACCACCGCAATGCTTGAGAACATCAGCAGAATCCTGATTATCAGCATACGAAACGGGGATGCACCAAATCAGGCAACCTGAGCCACCTGCGGGTATAGCCTTGCCACCCTGGACGGCGTTTCTTGAGGGCGTAAAAACGTGACGATCTCCCATGCAGTGACATCATTTAACAACGCACGCAACAACTGATTATTCAGCGCATGCCCTGATTTGTGCGCAGAAAATGCCGCCAACAGCGGATGGCCCGCCAGATAGAGGTCGCCCACGGCGTCCAGGATTTTGTGCTTTACAAACTCATCAGCGTAGCGCAGCCCATCCTGATTCAAAACACGGTATTCATCCATGACAATCGCGTTTTCCAGGCTGCCGCCCAAGGCCAGCCCCTGCTCCCGCAAGGCTTCCACATCCTGCATGAAGCCGAACGTGCGCGCCCTGGAAATTTCTTTCATATACGACTGGTCGGCAAAATCAAGATGCGCAGATGAGCCTGACTGGGCAACTGCCGGGTGCGAGAACACGATGGAAAAATCCAGGCTGAAACCGTCAAACGGGGACAGGCGTGCCCATTTATCGCCATCCTTGACTTCAACCTGCTTTTTGACGCGGATAAATTTTTTCGCCGCAGCTTGTTCTTCAATGCCAGCGGACTGCAACAAAAACACAAACGGCGCCGCCGAACCATCCATGATCGGTAACTCTGCCGCATCCACATCAATATAAATGTTGTCGATGCCAAGACCTGCCAGCGCTGACATCAAGTGCTCCACCGTGGACAACTTTGCACCGTTTTGTTCCAGGCAAGAGGCCATGCGCGTATCCCCCACGCCAAAAGGATCAGCCTTTAAATCAACCGGCGGGGTTAAATCAACCCGCCGGAAAACCACCCCGGTATCCACAGGGGCAGGACGCAACAACAGCGTCACCTTAGCCCCCGAATGGAGGCCGACGCCGGTGGTTTTGACAATGGATTTTAAAGTGCGTTGACGCAACATAGCGAGAAGAAAAATACAAAGATTCGTGCCGTGATTGGAACCGTTTTGATTGCTTGATGATACGGCCACGTTGGGCCGCATTGAACCAGTGCGTATTGAAAAATTTCAATGCTCAGTTTTGAGACAAAAACCAGCGCAGAAGCGCTTAAAAAAACTTTCGCGCCCAACTTCTGAGCCCAACCGTCCTGATCAGGTCCGGAATTTTATCATCCTGGAAACCTCAATTGGACGCATCCGGTGGTGCGTTCGGGCGGAGGGCTGGCGCGAAGCGGCAACGCCGGGCGGCCGCAAGAGGTGCCAGCGGGTACGTCACGGGATCCCCCGACAAGGAAGGGGCGCAAAAGAGGAAAATTCAGTATCCATCAGCGGTTCAACGGCATTGGAAGCGGCCAGCCGAGGTTTCCAGGATCATTCATCCAGTCGCTTGAATTCAGCAGCTTAAAAACCCCCTCGGGAGGAGACGTCCCGAGGGGGTTTTAATCGTGTTGCCGATATGGCATGACGAGATCAGCATCATGGCAAATCCGCCACACTCAGTCAGACTGCCTGCGCAAAAAGGCTGGGATATCAAATTTATCCACGCCTGAGGCTGCCATCGCATCGGCCTGGCTGTTACGCGGAACGCTGCCACGCACGCTGGAAGCGACGCCGGATAAATCAACCTGCCCCATACTCGCATCAAACACGTGAAAATTATCTGTTCCGGTGCGCAAACCTATGGTTTCGATCATTTTCATCTCGGGCTTTTTGGCCACAATCGCACCCAAGCCGGTAGCAACAACTGTCACGCGCAAACGGTCTTCCATTGTTTCATCAAACACTGCACCACAAATCACGGTGGCTTCAGGCGCGGTGTATTGGCGTATCGTATTCATCACCTCTTTGTACTCTTTCAAGCCCAAGGTGGTGCTCGCCGTAATGTTAACCAGCACCCCGCGTGCGCCCGAGAGCTCAACGCCTTCCAGCAACGGGCTGGCAACTGCTTCTTCAGCGGCGATGCGTGCCCTATCAACACCGGACGATGTGGCAGAACCCATCATGGCCTTGCCCATTTCTCCCATCACCGTGCGCACGTCTTCAAAGTCGACGTTCACCAGACCTGGCACATTGATGATCTCTGCAATGCCGCCCACCGCATTACGCAATACGTTATCCGCCGCCTTGAAGGCTTCGAGCATGCTGACTTCATCACCCAGCACTTCTTCGAGCTTCTCATTCAGGATCACGATCAAAGAATCCACATGCAAGGCGAGCTCATTGACGCCCTCTTCAGCCAGGCGCTTGCGGCGGCCTTCATATTCAAAAGGCTTGGTCACCACGGCCACGGTCAATATGCCCAATTCGCGCGCGACTTCCGCAATCACAGGGCCAGCACCCGTGCCTGTGCCACCGCCCATGCCTGCGGTAATAAACACCATGTGCGCGCCTTCAAGCACTTCAGCAATGCGCACGCGATCCGCTTGTGCCAAGGCTTTGGCCTTTTCGGGCTTGCCACCCGCACCCAAGCCTGGGCCTAACTGCAACTTGACGTGCGCATTGCTTTTTTCCAGCGCTTGCGCATCGGTATTGCAGCAGATGAATTCCACACCGCCCACACCTTCGCGGATCATGTGCTCAACAGCATTGCCTCCCGCGCCGCCGACCCCCACGACCTTGATCACGGTTGAGCCTTCTGGTGCGATCTCCGACTCAATTTCTTCCAGTTCAAACATTGTTGTCTCCTTTACTTAAAAATAACCGCTGACCAATTTGCAAAAAATTCCAGAACCCTTGCTGCCGCCGCTTCATTCTTGATATTGCCTATCGAACCTAGAAATTCCGTCCAAACCATGCCCGCATGCGGCCCAGAATCTGGGCAAACGTTTTGGGTGACTGGATCTTCAAACCGCGTTGCCGCTGCGACACCCCTTCGAGCAATAAGCCCATCGCCGTCGAATATCGTGGATTACGCACAAAGTCGCGCAAATTCCCCTCATACAAAGGCGTGACTAATTTCACGGTGTTGTGGAATATCTCCTCACCCAGCTCATTCATGCCCGGCATTTGCGCCGCACCCCCAGTCAATACGATGCCCGCGCGCAGCAAACGCTCATAGCCGCTGCGGTGCAGCGCTTCTTGCACTTGCTGAAAAATCTCTTCAATCCGTGGCTGGATAAAACCGGCCAGCGTTTGGCGTGAGAGTTGCGAGCCCGGCCGATCACCGACACCTGGCACCTCGATCATTTCGTCCGCGCTCGCCAACTGCTGCAGCGCCACCCCGTAACGTATCTTGATGTCTTCGGCGTCCTGCGTTGAAGTCCGCAAGGCAATGGCAATGTCATTAGTCACCTGGTCGCCGGCAATGGGAATCACCGCCGTATGCCTGATCGCACCCTGCACAAACACCGCAATATCCGTTGTGCCGCCGCCAATATCGACCAGGCAAACACCCACATCCTTTTCGTCATCGGTGAGCACGGCATAGCCCGAGGCCAGTGGCTGCAAAACCAGATCAACCACTTCCAGGCCACAGCGATGCACGCATTTAACGATGTTCTGCACTGCCGTCACAGCGCCCGTGACCAGATGCACACGCACATCCAGCCGCCGCGCATCCATGCCAATGGGTTCTTTCACCCCATCCTGGCCATCCACGATGAACTCTTGCACCAGCGTGTGCAAAATCTGGTCGTCGGCAGAAATAGGCGTGGCGTTCGCCGCTTCAATCGCGCGATCCACATCGAACGCCGTGACTTCTTTGTCGCGCACGACCGCCATACCGGAAGAATCCTTGCTCTTGATATGGCTACCCGCGATGCCGGTATATACCTCACGCACCTTGCAACCCACCATCATTTCAACCTCGCCAATCGCCTTGGAGATTGAATTGACGGTAGCTTCAATGTTGATCACCATGCCGCGCTTGATCCCGGTGGACTCCTGCATGCCAAAGCCCAGCACGGACAGCCGCCCCTCCCCATCCACCTCGCCCACAATCGCGACGATCTTTGAGGTACCAATATCCAGACCGACAACCAGGTCCCGTTTGCCATCTTTACTCATTAACTTTTTCCCGCCTTCAGCGCAAATCCATTGGGATACCGCATATCCACCGCAGCCACCGTCCTGCCCGCATGCAATTCGTTTTTAACCCGTGGGTAATAGGCCGTGAAGCGGCCCAGGCGTTCGGCCAATGGGACTTTCGCCTGCTCACGCCCCAACTCCAGCACGACACCATCATCCAGCGTAAGCTGCCACGCTTCGCGCGGAGACAGCTTTACCGCCACCAAGTCATGCCCAACCCCTGCCAACTGCGCGGCAAACTCACCGTACTTGCCCAGCATCTCGGCAGCAGAACCCTCCGGACCCGAGAACACCGGTAGCGCCAGGTGCATGGGCGCACCTGCCAGAAACACTTCACCCAAGTCATTCACCAAGCGCATTTCACCCTCGAGTGACGACCATTGCGCCACCGCGCGCTGCGCTTCAAACGTCAGCACCAGGCGATCCGGCCATTGCCGCCGCAAACTCGCCCGGCGCACCCAGGGCAACTGCTCAAATGCGCGCTGCGCCTCATCCAGATTGACCGTCAGAAAATTACCCACAAGTTTCCTGCGCGCAACCTGCTCTATCTGCGCACTGGACACCTGGGCAATCGGCGTGGCAACCACCAGGGTATTGATAGGCAAAACAGGCAAACGCTGCATCACCAGCAGCATGGTCCACAACAGCAGCAGCGCACTGATAAAAAACAGCGCATTGGCCAGCGTATTCATCAACCAGGGCGAATGCCAGAAATAATTGCCGGCATTCGCCTGTTTGTTCAACGAATTGCCCGGTCGGCCATTCAAACGATTGCCGCGTTGTTTATCCGCACGCGCCCCAGCCTTGTTTGGCTTGACGGAGGCATTGGCCTTGCTGGCGGACAAACCAAAGAAGCGCTTAATCACAGCGTGCCTCATTGAGCAAACTCACCACCAGATCATCGAACACCATGCCCGCAGCGCGCGCTGCCATAGGCACCAGGGAATGATCCGTCATACCCGGCGAAGTGTTCGCTTCCAGACACCAGGCGCGCCCTGAAGCATCCAGCATCACATCAATGCGGCCCCAGCCACGGCCGCCCAGCGCATGAAATGCACGCATAGCCATAGACTGAATCTCGGCCTCGCGCGCCGTACCCAAGCCGCTTGGGATGTGATATTTCGTATCGTCACGCGAATACTTGGCTTCAAAATCATAAAACTCGGTTTGCGGCTCAATGCGGATCAATGGCAAGGCCTGATCGCCAATGATGCCGACAGTGAATTCACCCCCTGCCAAAAACCGCTCGGCGATCACGCAAGTGTCATATTCTGCGGCCAGGGCATATGCTGCCGCCAGCCCACCCGGCGTCTTCACCTTGCTGATACCGATGCTTGACCCTTCATTTGCCGGCTTGACAAACAAGGGCAAGCCCAGGCGCGCCTCAATCTCCGCAAAGGCACTCCCGGGCGTCACAATTTCATAATCCGGCACAGGCAAACCGGCCGCCGCCCACACCAGCTTGCAACGCCATTTATCCATCGCCAACGCGGAGGCCAGCACACCGCTACCGGTATATGGCATGCTCATTAAATTGAGCGCACCTTGCAAGCTGCCATCCTCACCCCCGCGGCCGTGCATGGCGATAAATACACGGCTTACCTGCAATGCGCGCAAGTTCTCCAGCGGCTGATCCCTGAGGTCAAAAGCCAGCGCATCCACGCCCTTGGCGCGCAGTGCTGCCAAGACCGCAGCACCGCTTTTTAGCGACACCTCGCGCTCCGCTGAGCTACCCCCCATCATGACGGCTACTTTGCCAAAATTCACCTAAATTTCTCCAACCGTTTTGCTTGTAAAAACATGTTCCGCAACACCCGCATCACCAACAATCCGCACCTCTGGCACGAGTTGCACAGCAAACTTTTGAGCCACTATTGCCTGAATTTTCCTGATGAGCATTTCTATCTCATTTGCCGTCGCCTTGCCCTCTGGATTAACGATGAAATTCGCGTGCAATTCAGAGACCTGCGCGCCGCCCAAACGCATGCCTTTCAGCCCTGCCGCCTCAATCAAGCGCGCAGCAAAGTCGCCCGGCGGATTTCTGAATACCGAACCGGCATTCGGCAAGCCCAGTGGCTGCGTGGCAATGCGCCGCGCCAGGAGCTCGCGGATGCGTTGTCGTGCAAGCGCTTTCGCGCCTTCGCCGCCTGGTAAAAACCGCAACCATGCCGCGATAAAAATTTCATCCGCTGCTTTTAAAGGCTGCACATGCCGATAAGCAATCTCAAAATCTGCCACGCGACGAACAATGCACTCACCTCGCCGATTCATCATCAACACGCGCTCAACATAACGCCACGTCTCACCCCCGTGACATCCCGCATTCATGGCCAGCGCGCCACCCATCGTGCCCGGAATACCGGCGAAAAATTCGCCCCCGATCAAAGCATGATTCGCCGCGAAGCGTGCCAGCTTGGGTGTTGCCACGCCCGCCTCGGCATACACCGTGCCATCGCCTTCCAGCGCGATGTGCGACAAGCCGGCCAGCGAACCATGCGTGAACACCACCGTGCCATCAAAGCCGCCATCGCGCACCAGCAAATTGCTGCCCAAGCCCACCATCAACAATGGCTCGCCCGGCGGCAATGTGCGCATAAAGACCGCCAAGTCGTCCTTGTCCTGCGGAAAAAACGCGCACCGCGCCGCGCCGCCCGCGCGCCACGACACATGCCGCGCCATGGGCTCGTGCTCGCGCAACTGGCCGCGCAAATTCGCAGAAAAATCCTTAGCCATGCACCCCACCCGAGACTTGTTCAACCACCTGCAGGGGCACCGCCCCAATCGAGCCTGCGCCCATGGTGATCACCACATCACCCGCTTCTGCTGCGTCCACAATGGCTTGCGGCATAGCGGCAATATCTTCGACAAAAACCGGTTCGACCTTGCCCGCGACCCTTACCGCGCGCGCCAGGGTGCGCCCGTCAGCGGCCACAATCGGCGCTTCGCCTGCGGCATACACGTCAGCGAGCAAGAGCACATCCACGCCGGAGAGCACTTTGACAAAATCCTCAAAACAGTCGCGCGTGCGGCTATAGCGATGCGGCTGAAACGCCAGCACCAAACGCCGCCCCGGAAAGGCCGCGCGCGCAGCGCTGATGGTTGCCGCCATCTCCACCGGATGATGACCGTAATCGTCGATCAAGGTAAATGCGCCGCCTGCGGTTGCAGCCAGCTCGCCATAACGCTGAAAGCGCCGCCCCACGCCCTTGAATTGCGCGAGCGCTTCAATAATCGCCGTATCGCCAACGCCGACTTCTGTGGCTACGGCAATGGCCGCCAGGGCATTGAGCACATTATGCCGTCCGGGTAAGTTCAGCACGATAGGCAGACGCGACTCATTGCCATTCTTGCGCACACAATCAAAGCGCATCACGCCACCATCGGCCACCACGTTTTCGGCGCGAAAATTCGCCTCATTATCGATGCCGTAAGTCACCACTTGCTTGGCCACACCGGGCAAAATCTCGCGCACATTCGCGTCATCCGTGCACACCACGGCCACGCCATAAAACGGCAAGCGATGCAGAAAATCCACAAACGCCTGCTTGAGTTTCGCAAAATCGTGCGCGTAGGTTTCCATGTGATCAGCGTCGATGTTCGTCACCACTGAAATCACCGGCGATAAAAACAGGAACGACGCATCGGACTCATCCGCCTCGGCGACCAGAAACTCACCCGAGCCCAGCTGCGCATTCGCCCCGGCGGAAACCAAGCGCCCGCCAATCACAAAGGTCGGGTCCAGGCCGCCTTCTGCAAGGCAACTCGCCACCAGGCTGGTGGTCGTGGTTTTACCGTGCGTACCCGCAATCGCAATGCCTTGCTTCAAGCGCATCAATTCTGCCAGCATTTGCGCCCGCGGCACCACCGGCACATGTCTTGAGCGAGCCATGTGCACTTCAGGATTCGTCTCCGACACGGCGGTTGTCACCACCACGGCATCGGCATCGGCCGCATTTTCTGCCGCATGCCCGATCATGATGCGGATACCCTGCGCAGCCAGACGCCGCGTGATAGCGCTCGCCGCCATGTCCGAGCCGCTGACCTCGAAGCCCTGATTGGCCAGCACCTCGGCAATACCGGACATGCCCACCCCGCCAATGCCAACAAAATGAATGCGCTTGACTTTATGCCGCATGGCGGGCTCCCGTTCGTTGGTTGTTGGCCAGATCAGTGCACACTTGCGCCGCATCCGCCGTAGCGTCCATCTTGGCCAAGCCACGGGCTTTATTGGCCATACCAGCCCATTCGCTGCGCGGTTTGGCGCACAGCTGCGCCAGACGCTCGGCCGTTAATTCGGCTTGCGGCAACAAAACCGCCGCGCCAGCCTGCGCCAGAAATTGTGCATTACCGGTTTGGTGGTCATCCACCGCATGCGGATAAGGCACCAGCACACTGGCCACACCGGCTGCAGCCAGTTCCGCTACGGTAAGCGCCCCCGCGCGGCAGATCACCACATCGGCCCAGGCATATTTTTCTGCCATATCGTCAATGAACGCCACGCAATCGGCGCTCACGCCAGCCTTTTCGTAGGCGGCCTGCAAGGCCTGCAAATGCTGCTCGCCCGCTTGATGAATCACTTGCGGGCGATCGGCTGCATTCATCAACGCCCAGGCCTTGGGCGCCGCCTCATTTAACGCCTGCGCACCCAGGCTGCCGCCGACAATCAGCACACGTAAAGCGCCGTTGCGTTCAGCATAACGAAAAGTCGGCGCTGGCAACACGGCGATCTCGGGGCGTACCGGGTTGCCTATCCATGTGCATTCAGGCAATACATTCGGAAACCCGCATAAAGTGCGCGTGGCCATGTTTGCCAGCACGCGATTGGCCAGACCGGCGACAGAATTTTGTTCATGCAACACCAGCGGCACGCCGCGTAACGCGGCAACGATGCCGCCAGGAAAAGTCACATAACCGCCCATGCCCAACACCACGTCCGGCCGCACACTTGAAAAACCGCGCCAGGCTTGGATCACACCGCGCAGCAAATTCCACGGCAAGGCCAACTTGCGCAGCAAGCCCTTGCCGCGCAAGGCAGAGAAATTCAGCCATACCATCCGATAGCCACGCCCGGCAACGAGTTTGGCCTCCATCCCCGCCGGATTGCCCAGCCAGGCAATAATCCAGCCTTCTGCACGCAAGTGTTCCGCGACAGCAATCCCCGGCATGATGTGCCCGCCCGTGCCACCGGCCATGATGAGGATGGTTTTAGCGCGTTCACTCATACGGACTGACCTTTCATCAGCTGGCGGTTTTGGCTGTGGCCGCTCGTTGCACTTCGCTTAACGTTCGCTTCGCTCACGTTAGCCTGCGCCGAAACCGCCAGGGCGGGCATTTTCATACGGACTGGCCTTTCATCAGCTGGCGGTTTTGGCTGTGGCCGCTCGTTGCACTTCGCTTAACGTTCGCTTCGCTCACGTTAGCCTGCGCCGAAACCGCCAGGGCGGGCATTTTCATACGGACTGGCCTTTCATCAGCTGGCGGTTTTCCCAATCAATGCGGAACAGGATGGCCAGCGTTATGCAGTTGGCAATAATGCCGGAGCCACCAAAGCTCATCAGCGGCAAGGTCAGTCCTTTGGTAGGCAAAAGGCCCACATTCACGCCGATGTTGATAAAACTTTGCACGCCCAGCCAAATGCCGATGCCTTGCGCAACCAGCCCGCAATACACGCGGTCCAGCACGATGGCCTGGCGGCCGACGGCAAAGGCGCGCTCGACGAGCAAAGCAAACATACCGACCACCGCCAACACGCCAAAAAAGCCCAGCTCTTCTGCGATCACGGCCAACAAAAAGTCGGTATGCGCTTCGGGCAGATAAAACAGTTTTTCCACACTCGCGCCCAAGCCCACGCCAAACCATTCGCCGCGCCCAAAGGCAATCAGCGCGTGGGACAACTGATAACCCTTGCCATAGGCGTCTTGCCACGGATCCATAAAGCCGAAAATGCGTTCCCGCCGGTAGGGTGACGACCAGATCAAAATCACAAAAGCCACCGCCATTACCAGCAGCAAGACGCTAAATAAACGTGCGTTGATGCCGCCCAAAAACAAAATGCCAATGGCAATGCTGACGATCACCACAAACGCGCCAAAGTCCGGCTCGCGCAGCAACAGCGCGCCGACCAACACCATCACCCCGGCCATGGGCACAAAGCCGCGGCGAAAACTCGCCATATCACTCAATTTGCGCGTGGTGTAGTCCGCCGCATACAGCACGGCAAAAAGCTTCATGAATTCCGACGGTTGCAAGTTGATCGGGCCAAAGCCGATCCAGCGCTGCGCCCCATTGACCGAGCGCCCAAGATGCGGGATCAACACCACGATCAACATCACAAACCCCACCACAAATAGCGCCATCGAGACCTGCTGCCACAAACGCAAGGGCACCTGAAAGGCTGCCGCCCCCATAGCTAAACCCAACGCAACATAAATACCGTGACGAAACAAAAAATAAGTGGACTGATACCCTGTAAAACGGCTGCCTTCCGCCATGGCGATGGATGATGAATACACCATCACCAGACCAAAAAAGAGCAATCCCAACGCCGGCCACAGCAAGAGCGGATCAATCTCCTGCTGATTCGCTTGCGCCACGCGGCTCCAGTTATTCATGCGACTGCCCCACGCGCAACTCAAGCCATGCGTTGACTGCCGCAATAAAAACCTCAGCGCGATGCTGATAGTCGCGAAACATATCGAAGCTGGCGCAAGCGGGCGAAAGCAAAACGGCGTCCCCGCCTTCTGCCAAAACCCCGGCTTTAGCGACGGCATCGTTCATGTCTTGTGCAAAAACCAAAAGCACGCCACTCGCCTTTAACGCGTTACCAATAACGGCGCCATCGCGTCCGATCAAAATTACCGCGCGTGCGTGTTCCGCCACCGCAGGCGCCAACGGCGAGAAATCCTGCCCTTTGCCATCGCCACCGGCAATTAACACGATTTTTCGTTTTGCTTGCCCACCTCCCAGACCATTCAATGCCGCCACGGTCGCACCCACATTCGTGCCTTTGGAGTCGTCATACCAGGTGATCTTGTTTTGTTCAGCGATTTTTTCCACGCGATGCGGCAAGCCGGTAAAGCTTTTCACGGCGGGCAGCAAATCCACCACGTCATAACCCAAACCAACGCACAAGGCCAAGGCCGCCAGGACGTTCGCGGCATTGTGCAAACCCGGCATGGGCAGCTCTGCCACCGGCAATAACAACTGCTGGCCTTGCGCCAAATACACACCAGCGGGCGTTGCAAGCAAACCAAAATCTTCGTTCGACCCGGGTGCATCCAAACCGAAACTTATGGTCCGCAACGATTTTTTCTGCGCAACCATGCTTGCCACCCGGGCATCCTGACGATTGATCACCGCCACACCCGCGCCAGAAAAAATCTGCGCCTTGACAGCCGCATACGCGGCCAGATCAGCATAACGATCCAAATGATCGTCCGAAATGTTCAACACCGTCGCCGCCGTAGCGTTCAGCGAAGTAGTGGTTTCCAGCTGAAAACTGGAGAGCTCCAGCACCCACACCGCCGGCAAATCATTTTGCGCGACAGCCTCGTTTAACGCCGTTAATGCCGCCGGCGAAATATTGCCAGCAACACCAACTTTTAACCCCAGGCTGCGCAGCAGATGGCCAGTCAGCGCCGTCGTCGTGGTCTTGCCGTTGGTGCCCGTAATCGCCACAACCGGTGCGTTATTCAATTCCCGCAAGGCCCGGGCAAACAGTTCAATCTCGCCCACCACTTCAATGTCTTTTTCATGCGCCGTTTTCAATATCGACAGATCACTGGGCAAACCGGGCGAGAGCACCACGAGATCAACACCACCGAGCAAACTGTCAGCAAAGGCCCCTGACAAAAAGTCGGCGCTGGCAACACGGCGTTGCAGCACGTCCAGATACGGCGGATTCACCCGCGTATCGGCCACGCGCACGCGGGCACCGGCCTGCCCGCACCAGCATGCCGAGGCAAAGCCCGACTCACCAAGGCCCAGGACAAGAACGGATTTACCGTGTAAAGCGCGCATGATTTTTGAATAAGTTTTAACGGATTTTCAGCGTAGAAAGACCGATTAACACCAGCAAGATGGTAATAATCCAAAACCTCACCACCACTTGCGTTTCCTTCCAGCCGGTTTGCTCAAAATGATGATGCAGTGGCGCCATGCGCAAAATGCGCCGCCCTTCGCCGTATTTCTTTTTGGTGTATTTGAAGTAACCCACCTGCGCCATGACCGAAAGCGTTTCCGCCACAAACACGCCGCCCATGATGAACAGCACAATTTCCTGCCGCGCAATCACCGCCACCGTGCCCAGCGCCGCGCCGAGCGCCAAGGCCCCTACGTCGCCCATGAAAACTTCTGCCGGATACGCGTTAAACCATAAAAAGCCCAAGCCCGCCCCCGCCAATGCCGCGCAGAAAACGGTCAGCTCACCCGCGCCCGGGACATGCGGCAGCAACAGGTATTTAGCAAACACCGCATTGCCTGCCACATAGGCAAATAATCCCAAGGCAGCGCCGACTAATACTGTGGGCATAATCGCCAAACCATCCAGGCCATCGGTCAGATTCACCGCATTGCTTGTGCCCACAATGACCAAATAGGTCAGCGTAATAAAGCCCAGCATGCCCAGCGGGTAACTCACGCTTTTGAAAAACGGCACGATCAGCGCCGTCTGCAAGGGCACCGCTTCGCTGAATCCACTGCCCACCCAGTGCATGAAAAGCCGCACCACCTGCTCGTTGTTCGGCGCGGAAATGGAAAACGAGATGTACACCGCGGCAATCAAGCCCACCATGGTTTGCCAGAAAAATTTGGCGCGGGCAGACAAGCCTTTCGGATTGCGGTACACCACCTTGCGCCAATCATCCACCCAGCCCACAGCGCCAAAACCGAAGGTGACAATCAGCGCCACCCAGACAAACCGGTTTGACAAATCCGCCCACAGCAGGGTTGATATGCCCAGCGAAAGCAAAATCAGCGCCCCCCCCATGGTGGGCGTGCCGGATTTGATCAAGTGTGTTTGCGGGCCATCCGTGCGCACGGACTGGCCGATTTTTTTCGCTGCCAGCCAGCGGATCAAGGCCGGGCCAAACAGGAAGGAAATAGCCAGCGCCGTCATCGTCGCCAGTACCGCACGCAACGTGATGTAATTGAAGACAGCAAAACCGCGGTAGTCGTGTGCCAGCCATTGCGCGAACTCAAGCAGCATAATGGCCTCCTGGCATTGGCCGTCTGGTGGGAGAGAAAATGGTTGTTGTCATGATTTATTTTTCGCTTGTTTCATTGGCTGGCAAAGCAATCGCGTGAACCACCCGCTCCATGTGCATAAAGCGCGAGCCTTTCACCAGTACCGTGGTCTGCCCATCCAGCTCTGCGCACAGGGTTTTAATCAGCGTTTCAATGGTTGAAAAATGCTCGCCGCCTTCGGCAAAGTTACGCGCCGCCGCATCGGCAAATTCGCCTATGCACAACAGGCGATCAATCCCGTGGCTCTTGGCGTAACCGCCGATTTCATCGTGAAACTGCGCAGCCGCCTCGCCCACTTCGCCCATATCGCCCATAACAAAAATGCGCCGTCCGGGAATCCCCGCCAGCACATCAATCGCGGCACGCATGGAATCGGGATTGGCGTTATAGGTGTCATCAATCACGCGCGCGCCATGCAATCCGGCATATTGCTGCAAGCGCCCTTTCACGCCTTGAAAGCCAGCCAAGCCCTGCGCGACAGCCTCCAGGGCCACACCGGTTGCCAGCGTTGCGGCAGCGGCAGCACAGGCATTCATCGCGTTATGCCCACCTGGCACTTGCAGCTGAATGTTCGTCGCGCCCCATGGGGTTTGCAAATGCAGCATGCCGCCCAAACCATGTGACATAAACTCGCCCCGCACATCTGCCGCCTGTTTCATGCCAAACGTGAGCTGCAAGCTGTTGCCTGCCAGGTTTTGCCATAACTCGGCATGCTCATCATCGGCATTAAAGACCGCAATGCCACCTGAACCCAACCCGGCAAAAATTTCCCCTTTGGCCAGCGCCACATTTTGCACCGAGCCCAAACCCGCCAAATGCGCCCGATGCGCATTGGTCACCATCGCCACGGTGGGCGCGGCCAGATGCGTCAGATAGTCAATCTCGCCCATATGGTTCATGCCCATCTCTATCACTGCCGCGCGATGCGCCGCACGCAGCCGCAACAAGGTGAGCGGCAAACCAATGTCATTATTAAAGTTCCCTGCCGTGGCCAGCACGGTATCAGCGCCCTGTTCATCCAGTTCAGCCAAGCCCTCCAGTTTGCCGTGCGCACGCAAAATTGCCGCACACATTTCTTTCACTGTGGTTTTGCCATTGCTGCCGGTCACGCCGATCAATGGCAAGGTAAATTTCGCCCGCCAGGCCGCGGCCAATGCACCCAGGCCCAGCCGGGTATCCGCCACCACAATGAGGGGTAAATCAGGATGCTTCCCGGCAAAGGATGTGCTCACCATCGCCCCGGCCGCACCCTGACGGATGGCATCGAGCACAAAGTGATGGCCATCAAAATGCTCGCCTGCTATGGCGATAAACAAGTCGCCCGCCTGAATCGTGCGTGAATCGGTGGTGACTGCATGAAAGGTATGATCCGCGCCCTGCCACTTTGCTTGCATGGCCTGCGCTGCCGCTTGCAGAGTCATCATTTTGCTCGTCCTCCAGAAGGCCCGGGGGGGACGGCAACAGGCTTCGCCCCATTTCCGGCCGATATGTCAACCGATGTTTCAATCGCTATTTCACCCGTTATCGCGCCACGCCCCCCACCCGTTGAATACTGCTGGCGCCGTGCTGCCAGCGCCGACTTTGCTGCATCCACATCGTTAAACGCCTCGCGCACGCCAGCAATTTCCTGATACGCTTCGTGCCCTTTGCCAGCAACCACAATCACATCCTCCGCACTGGCTTGGGCAACCGCTTGCGCAATCGCCAAGTCGCGCTGTTCAACCACGCACGCCTGCCGCAACATGCCCGCTGCAATGGCTTGGATAATCTGCGCGGGATTTTCACCGCGCGGGTTGTCAGACGTCACAACCACATGGTCGGCCAGACGCTCGGCAATGCTGCCCATGACAGGCCGCTTGCCTGCATCGCGGTCGCCACCGCAACCAAACACACACGCGAGCTTGCCGCCGCGCACCGTGGCGATCTCGCGCGCAACCTGCAGAACATTTTCCAGCGCATCCGGCGTATGGGCGTAATCCACAATCACCAAGGGTTCAGCGTCGCCGCCGACGGCCTGCATGCGTCCGGGCGGCGCTTGCAGTTGCCTCAAGGCCTCGGCAATATCAGCAAGGCGCTCACCCTTGGCCGCGAGAGCCGCAATCACCGCCAGCACATTGGCGACGTTAAAGCGGCCAACGACAGGCACGGAAAAAGCCTGCCCCTGCACGTCGAACGCCAGGCCTGTGGTCGTCATGGCCAAATTTTCTGCAGCCAGAATTTCAACGCTGGCCGCCGTATGCCGGTCTTTGATTTCTGCTTTTATCGCGGATGGCAGCTCGTCCCTGGCGCCACAAACCGCATCCAGGGTATAAGCAATGATGCGCACACCCGGGCGGATGGCATTGATCAACACGGCGGCAAACGGATCATCCAGATTCACGACGGCTGCGTTAAGCCACGGATTGGCAAACAGCGCCGCCTTGGCCTCACCATAGGCCGCCATCGTGCCGTGATAATCCAGATGGTCGCGCGTGAGATTGGTAAATATCGCCACATCAAAGCGCACGCCATGAACACGGCCTTCGGCCAAACCGATGGATGAGACCTCCATCACACAAGCGCGGGCGCCTTGCGTCACAAACCCGTCCAACGCCGCATGCAGTTGCAACACATCCGGCGTGGTGTATCCCGTCTCCCGCAAATCGCCTAAAAAGCCATTGCCTAAAGTACCCACCACCGCACAGCGCTGCCCCAGGTAAGTGAGCGCTTGCAATAACCATTGCGAAACGGAAGTCTTGCCGTTCGTGCCGGTCACCCCGGCAAGCCATAATTTTTCTGACGGGCGGCCAAAAACCTGATGCGCCAATTCGCCCGCCACGGCTGCCAGGCCATCCACAGCCAGACACGGCACATGCGCTGTGTTTGCTTGATTGACGGCTGTCTTGATGGATGCCGCCAGGTTCCCATCCTGCGGCGCACGCGCTTCATACAGGATCGCCGCCGCCCCGCGCGTGAGCACATCGGCCAGGTAAACACGGCCATCGGCAAAATGCCCCGGGTAAGCCAGAAAGACATCGCCCGCCGCTACCGTGCGCGAATCATTAGCCAGGCGCTTGACTGCAACGCCCTTCATTGCAAGCGTTTGCATCAGGTCAGCAGCCTGCAACACGGCCGTTTTATTCACATGACCTCCTGCACAGGCTCATTTTTCGCCGCATTGTTCATTGGCTTGAATGGCGCGTCAGACGGCACGCCAAGCGAGCGCAAGCTGCCCGCCATGATTTGCGAGAAGACGGGTGCGGCGACTTGCCCGCCGTAATACTGCCCATTGGACGGCTCATCTATCATCACGGCAATCACCAGGCGCGGATTGGACACGGGCGCAAAACCGGCGAATGAAGCCACATATTTATTGGCATAACGGCCATTGACCAATTTGTGCGCCGTGCCGGTTTTTCCTGCCACGCGATAGCCACTCACCGCCGCCCTAGGAGCTGTGCCGCCTGGCAGCACCACCATTTCGAGCATCTTGCGCACGGCATGAGCCGTATCGGCAGTAAATAATTGTTTAGTCGCTGTCGGCGCCGAGGCCTGTTTTAGCAACGACAAGCCAGGCAAGTCACCATCGCGCGCAAAAGCCAGATAAGCACGCGCTAACTGCACCAGCGTGACTGAAATCCCATGACCGTAGGACATCGTTGCCTGCTCAATCGGCCGCCAGGTTGCCGCTGGCCGCAGATGCCCACCCACCTCGCCCGGAAAGCCCAGCTGCAGCGGCTTGCCAAAACCCGCGTTGGCAAACATCGTCCACATTTCTATCGGTTGCATGGAAAGCGCAATCTTGGCCGCTCCCACGTTGGATGAGACTTGTATCACCTGCTCTACCGTCAGTGCGTCATGGGCATGGGAATCCGAAATGGTTGCCGACCCGATCACCATGCGCCCCGGCGCGGTTTGAATCATCGTTTCGGGATGCACCTTGCCCTTATCCAGCGCCAGCGCGATGGTGAAGGGCTTCAAAGTCGAGCCGGGTTCAAAGCGGTCGGTGAGGGCACGATTGCGCAACTGCTCGCCCACCAGGCGCACGCGATTATTCGGATTGTAGGTAGGCAAATTGACCAGCGCCAAAATCTCGCCCGTGTGCACATCCAGCACGACCACGCCACCGGCCTTGGCACGATGCGCTTCCAAAGCCTGCTTCAAATACGTGTAAGCAAGATATTGAATATCGGCGTCCAGTGCCAGCGCAATATCCTGTCCATTGGTCGGCGGCTTGATTCCGCCGACCACTTCAACCACATTACCGCGCCTATCCTTGATGACACGTCGGCTCCCCGGCTGACCCAGGAGCTGTTTATCAAATGCCAGCTCAACGCCCTCCTGTCCTTCGCCTTCAACCCCGGTAAAGCCCACCATGTGCGCCATGACTTCGCCTGAAGGGTAGTAGCGGCGATATTCCGTCTTTTCGTGGATACCATCCAGCTTCAGCGCATCCACTTTTTCTGCCACGGCCGGTGGCAGCTGGCGCTTGAGATAGACAAAATCACGGTCTGAAGCCAGCTTGCGATTTAAATCCTGCACATTCAAATCCAGCAGAGCAGCCAAATCCCGGGTTTCCTTCGGTTTTAAGTCCGCATCTTCAGGAATAGCCCACACCGAACGGACCGGGGTTGAGACAGCGAGAATCGCCCCATGCCGATCCGTGATCCGCCCGCGCGTGGCGGAAATATCCAGCACGCGCTCAAAACGCGCCCGACCTTTATCGCCCAGGAATTCATTGTTAATACCCTGCAGGTAAATCGCCCGTCCAACCAGCACCACAAAGCCACACAGCAGAGCCAGCAGCACCAAGCGCCGCCGCCATAAGGGCAAAGGCTGCGAAAGCAAGGGACTGCGGGAAAAGCGCACCGACTTCATCGCGCACCCCCTGCCTGCATGACTTGACTTGCCCTCACCGCTTGACGCGCGGGCACTGTTTGATTGACCGGCGTTGATGGATTTAACGGGTTGGTTAATAAAGGGTTGGTTAAAGTGGCAGCCTGGGTTGCAAGTTCCGCGCTCATCACTTCTCCGGCTGTCGGCCGCTTCATGCCAAGCTTG
>LNAQ01000006.1_pt1 | contig 31296 bp, 34 predicted proteins | sample 602591 | NCBI WGS metagenome assembly LNAQ01 (sample SAMN02440304, study PRJNA202911) | soil metagenome | biome: Subtropical and temperate rainforests or woodlands; isolation source: soil samples (1 kg each in a 20% v/v slurry with milli Q water) were... ... | reverse complement strand
TCATTGGTGTCGAGATTTTGGATATGAACGAGCTGCAAACCAAGCTCCTTGATCTGCTCGGGCGGGGGAACGCCATGTTTGCTTGCTTCGGCATCACGGATGAACAGGCCAACGCATCCGTCCAAAGCGCGCTGGACAAACTGGGGTGATAAATATGGAATCAGCACTTACCGTCCCACCTCGGGGTGGTGTTCAAGTAGAGGTTGTCTCCTCCAAAGTGGACAACGACGCGTACGCGATCAAGGTCTTCCTCGACACCTACAAGAACAAGTCGCGGCACACCCAGCGCGCATACGCAAAGGTTTGCCAGCGCTTCCTGATTTGGCTCATGTCAACCCGTGAGCCAGGCCCCTGCTTGCTGCCAGCTGTAGAGGTTCAGGACATCAACGACTACCTGGCGTTCCTCAGCAACCCGAGCCAATTCAGCGAATCGTTTCTGAACGCTCATGGCTTGAAGAACCAGCCTTTTCGCGTGCCTCTTGCACGCGAAAGCATGAAGCACGCCATCACCGTGTTGCACAAGATGTTTTCAGCGCTGCGCGAGCTTAAAGGGCCTGGTGGTCAGCCCTACTGCATGTTCACGCCAACTACCTTGGCCCATAAAGGCATCGCCGGGAAAAAGAAGAATGATGAGATCGAGGAGGCTATGACCGAACTCGAATGGGAGGCCGTGCTGAGCACCATCGAAGAGCTGCCACGGGAAACGGAACGAGACCTGAAGCACTACCACCGTGCACGCTGGGTCATACAGCTGCTGTACCGTACATTCTTGCGCCGCGATGAGGCTGCGCATCTCACCATGGGCAGCTTTGAACCATCGCCGGCGGGCTGGAACATTCGTGTGTTCGGCAAGGGCAACACAGAGATCACCATTGTGGCCACGCACAAGCTCATGGAAGAACTCAAGGTGTACCGCACCTCCCTCGCCCTGCCCTCGCTTCCCTATCCGGGTGAGGTGCGCCCTGCAATTCTGGCGGTAACCGGGAAAGATAAAGGCGTTTCAGCACAAGCCATCTACCTGCTGTGCACGGAGATCTTCAAAAGGACAGCTGAACGCCTTAAAGATACCGACCCGAGGGCTGCTATGCGCCTGAATAAGGCAAGTCCCCATTGGATGCGACATACGGGCATTTCTCACGCCATGGAGGCGGGAGTCAACCCACGATATGTCCAGGCCCAGGCGCGTCATTCGAGCCTCAACGTCACCGCCAGGTATGACCACAAAGCTCGCAAAGCATGGAGGCAGGACTTGGACCGTGTTTGACGGCGCACCTCGCGAATTCTGGCGAGGATTTGACCGGGGCTGCGCCACGACGGGGCCACGCCGGAGGAGCAGCTTTCAATGCTGCAGGGCGCCCCAAACAATCGCACATCTTGTGACCACCGAGTAGCCCAAGGGACTCCATAGGCGGGAACCCTCTGGGCAAGTAACTTCTGATCGCCAAAACTTGCGCTGTTGAATCTAAAAGGCTTAGAATAGGCGCCAATGCCTACGGCATTACGTCGCCCCGTGCGATCCTTTATCAACCCTCATGGGACTAGCACCCATAAGGCGCAAGTCTCTTTTCAAAAAGGAACTTGCGAAATGAGCACAACCCGTGTCCTAGCTAGCGCAAAGAGGCAACGTTTCTTTGGCCACATTCGTTCTACGAATGTCCTCCCCATTTACCACCTGGTACGTGTCGCGAACGCCAAGGAACAATACTCGCCTCTCATGCGATCTGCAGCACTACGCAACCTTGTTGGCATTGCCCCTCTGGAAGTAACCAAGGGGGCGTGCTATTCGGAGCGTCGCCGTTCTGTCCGAGCCTTCTACGGGATCTGACATTTCTCGAAAGAATTTTCAACCCTCGGGGTCACCGCCCTGCAGGGATGGTGTCCCTTCTCAAAAAAGGAAGAGCCATGAAGAAGACCGAATACCCCTTGGGAATCACCCAGGAAATGATCACTGCAGCAGAAGTCTTTTTGCTTGCAAAGGTCTTAGAAGAAGCCATTGAACCTGTTGTCACCCAGTACAGCAAACGCATCCTGGAAAAGCACGAGTTCAAAGCAAGCGATAAATGGAATGAATTTCCAGAAGTCGCCAAGAAAGTGATTCTCGATCCAAAGCAGGTCTACCTGCTTTCGGAAGAGGACATGGCCACCTACCTGGCTGAGGCCTTCATCGCCCGCGACAACGCAGGCTTGAAGGTAAGTCACCCTGAGAATTGCCCATACCTGGAGGCGAAGAACCATCGAGTCATGGCTGAAAACGCCCTATTCGACACGGTTTCAAAGCATCCCAAATTGGGCAACCTGAAGCCTCATCTACTCACCCTGGATGAGCGTTCTAAGGTGATTGATCTCATCCTGAGACTCTTGACTCCCTATGTTCGCATCGGGAGTGAAATCCTCGAATCCATCCGCTATGAAAATGCGGGAGATTCAAAGGTAAATGCTGACGGTTCTGTCAGCACCTTGGTGGATAACGGGGATGGTTCTCTTGGAACTCTCACTGTTAATTGCCCCAATCCTGGTCCTCTGTACCTGGATTTTAAGACTGGGCGAATTCCTCCCAGCACTTCAAACTGAGTACGTTTTCTTTTCAACCCTTGCGGGGTCATCCCGTAAGGGGTGGCTCCTTTTTTAACTTTGGAGCCATCATGAAAATCTCGAAAATCATCTCTTCCTTCATCCTCATCGCTCTCTCCTTGGTCACCCAAGCGGTCAGCGCACAGGACTGGGACACGGGGGCACAGTCCCGCACCCGCTACGAAACCCTGTCCTCTGGACGGGTGCTGGAAGGTGTTGTTGTGCAAACGCGCAACATCACAATTCAGCCCACTACCACCTCCAATATTGCCTCGGCGGGTATTGGAAGTGTCCTTGGGGCCGCTATTGGCTCCAGGGCTGGCAGTGGCCACGGTCGCATGCTTGCAACAACGCTGGGCGGCATCATTGGTGCAGCAGCAGGCAAAGTAGCAGGCGATGCGTTTTCCGGGGCTCAAGGCCAAGAACTCATCATTCGTATGGGTTCCGGTGCTTTGATGTCTATCACTCAGTCGGAATCGAATCTGATGCCTGGTCAGCAAGTTTATCTTGTTGAATCTGGTGGAAAGATACGAGTCACTTCGTTTTGAGTTCCGGTATTTAATCAATCCCCTTGCGGGTCGCCCCGCAAGGGGTGACTCCGCTTAAATTCAGGAGTCAGTCAAATGTTCAATCTGTCCACGGCAGAAGGTGTCTTTGAAGAAATGAAGCAGACCATCGAAGCTCCAAACTTCAATCTGTTGACGCACTACAAAGATGATTTTTATAAGTACGACCGACAAATGCTGGAAAACTGGTGGCACCCTACCGCCAGGGCCCTCTGGATTGTTCGGAAAAACGGTACGCACCTTAACTTTATCGGCTACCATCAAAAGTCAGTGACTGCGGTGGAGGCGGCTTTTCAGGTTTGCGAATCTGATAGTTTCATTGCCTATGTTTCGGCAAAAGGCATTGAAAAAATCAGCAAAGAAAAGGCACTCCGGTTAGCAAAGGAACTTGTCTTTGAAACTCGGAACGGAACGCTTTTCCATCGTGGGAAACCTGTGGGAAGCATTCATTGCGAATTGCGACGCGAACAGTGCAGCCTTTACGCAACCGTGAAGATTCATGCAAAAGATCTGCATTTCAATTCCAGTTCGGATGAGAAGATGGCGCTAATGGCTGTCGCCGGTCATGAGGCTGTCTTGCAATCGCAAAGTCTCTTCGTCGGCATTGATGACGTGATTTTCAACGACAAGAGTCTTGTGACTCCTGAGGTGGCTGTGGAAGCATAGTCACCCACCAAAAAAAAGAGCCCATAGGAATTCCTATGGGCTCTTTTCTTTTGGGGCTACAGTCAGGGGCGATTCTTTTTACCGCGCTTCCTGTCCAGGCGGTAGTGCAGGAAGGCCATGACAATAAGACCGACCAAAACGACGATAGAAAGAACATTCAAGAGGCTCAGGTTCATATCACAACTCCCACATCCAGCTTCAGCCAACAATCAACGGCCATACTATGCGGGCAAAAAAAAACGCCGTCAAGCTGACGGCGTTCTCTTTTTTTTCAACATTTACCTTTCGCTTTCTTTCGCTCAAGGCGGAAGTGCAAAAAACCAAACACGATCAGTCCTGCCGAAACAAAGACTGTGGCCCAGTTCAAAAGAATAGCTATCATAAAAGTCCTACTATTTTGTTATCTCAGAATAGCGCTTGGCCATATTTGAGACAACATAGGTGCCCACAAAGACAATGAGTGCCTGGAACCTTTCGAGGTCTGTCATATTCCCGAAAGTGACGTTCTGGCCGGTAAGCACAACAAACAGTGCCGTGAAGGCAAGGTTGTCGATAACAAACCTGAAGAAATCCAACCCAGTTTGAAACAGGGTTGCATCGCCAAATGCCCATCGGTAAATAACGCGAAGGCTTTCGACAAAAATAAATGCCGAAACGACAAAAGTCGGCACAAAGAAAGCGACCAGAGCGGTCAAATATACAAAAATCATACGAGTCTCCTTAGTTCATAAGCAATTTCTTTCGAAATGCGTCGAGACTCGTCCCCATAACGGAGCAAAGCCCCGACATGGGTTAATAAAGGCCTGCACAAGGCAGGGTACTAGCTCAAAGAGCAAGTGCGGTGATTATACAAAAAAACTAGATATCCGTTTCATGGTTGCAAAAAAAAGCCCGTCAAACCTAGGTCTGACGGGCTTCTTGTTTAGGTAGTTTGGAGACATGTGCGGTTCATGCCGCGCCTGCGCGCGATAATCCGATCACGAATCCTTTCTTTCGCTTCAAGACGAAGTTCCGCAAAGGTTGGGAGCTGCAGCTGCAGCTGATGCAGATCTTCGGCTTCATCGCGGGTCAGAAATGCTGCCGGCGCACCGCCCATTAATGAGGCAAACTCTGGACTTGCTTCTTTCATGCGTTGCGCTGCGATATCAGACAGTAGATTGATACGTAGCTCGATCTCAGCCCTGGAAAGTGCTTCACTCATATATTGCTCTCCAAATAAATGCCACATGAAAGCTTTCGCATTCATGTGGCATAGGGTTGATTAAGCAGCCTCAAGCATCAACTGGTCTTGTTGTGCATAGCCCAACCTGGGGCCAGCGTAAATCCCAGCTTCTTCTTGTGCCGCTTCTACAGCGTCACTGAATTTCTCCAGCTCTGCCGCACGATCACTCCGATTTTCACCAAGCATTGCATAGGCAACGTTGCTGTATCGTGACAAGTGGCTTTTGCTGAACTCCTTTGTGTAGAGTTCTTGCAATCGCTCACCATCATCGTACTGCTTCTTGAAGTCATCGTTAACTTCGCTCCAATCGGTTGGTATCCAATTGCGAACTCGGCCAACGAAGCGATTCAATCGCTCGATCACTTCCATGTTTTTAGGATAGAAATGGATCGTTCCAGCTCGCTTGTAAAAGCGAAAATCAAAATATCGCGTTGAATAGCGCTCACCGTTTTCAACCTTTTGGACTGAAAAAGCCTTCACCAGCCCATCGTACGGTCCTGACAAACCATCAAGATATCCAAACACCTTGTCTATGTCAGACAGGAACTGAGTGCTTTCATAGTCGATGCTTCCGCCATAACTACTATTGAATCGAGGCAATATGAAGCGCGAACGCTTCACTCTCATTCCAAGCTTTTTGTGCTTTTCATTCGATTTCCACGACTTATAGAAGACGACATTCTCATTAGACCGATTCATGATGTTATCAAATAACCCACAAACCATATCCTTGTAGATGTCGCCCATGCTTTCAACGACTCCCTGAAGGAAACCATGCACATTCGCCAGCGTGAACTCAAGCTGATAAATATTCTCAGCTTCAGCCTCTAGGCGCCTGCGTGCCTGGTTGGACAATTTGTCTGTCAAAAGGCTCGACCGTATGATTTGCGCCCAGGCCCGTTTCTTCAAGTCGCGATACCGTTTCCCAAAGTCCTCTCTGGCGACTTCAAGCACGCTTTCGTTTGCGGTTTCACGAAACTCATTTCCAACACCTTTGGCTTGCATCTCCTGGAGACTGATCCCCAAGCTACCTGCATTGCTATCGGCAACAGCCTTTGCCTCGGAGGCAACGCGAGCTGCTTGCACAGCTGCCTTGAAACGGTGCATGGTGTTTTGAATGAAGTTCGTAGGGATTGCAATTGCCCGACAAATTTCCGGCGATACCTTCTCTTCGTCGTATTCGTTGTTGCCCTTTTTCAATCCATCCATGAAATTCAAAAGCTTTTCAAGGCCTTCTGGTTTCTTTTCAAGATGTATCAGCGCAACCTCGACATTGGTTTTTCGCTCCACATGGTCAACGAATTCATCCTGCAGTGTTGACGCCGACCGAAAACTGAGCCACTTTTTGGTGTGATGCCGACCTAAAACTGAGCCAGGTGTTTTACCTACCCTGCTGTTTTGTGCAGCAAGGGAATGAAGAGGGTGATCACCATGGACATGATTGGCAAGATACGGCGGATGCACCGCCGGGACAAGAAGACGAAGCGGGAGATATCGAGGACCACGGGCCTGTCTCGCAACACGGTGGCCAAGTGGCTGGACGAGGCGCAGCCGGTCGAGCCCAAGTACCGCCGGGAGGCGGCGAAGGCGACCAAGCTGTCGGCGCACGAGGCGGAGCTCAAGCAAGCCTTGAAGGCCGATGCCAAGCGGCCCAAGAAGGAGCGGCGCACGGCCAAGGCCTTGTTCACGCAGATCAAGGCAGCGGGCTACGAAGGTGGCTACACGCGGGTGACGGACTTCATCCGCAAGTGGCGCCAAGGTGAAGGCCAACAGGCGGCCTGCAAGGCCTTCGTGCCATTGACCTTCGAGCTTGGCGAGGCCTTCCAGTTCGACTGGAGCGAAGACGGCTTGCTGGTGGGCGGGGTGTACTACCGCATGCAGGTCTCGCACATGAAGCTGTGTGCCAGTGGGGCCTTCTGGCTGGTGGCCTACCCCAGCCAAGGCCACGAGATGCTGTTCGATGCGCACACCCGCAGCTTTGCAGCGCTGGGTGGCGTGGCACGCCGTGGCATCTACGACAACATGAAGACGGCGGTCGACAAAGTCAGGAAGGGCAAAGGCCGCGTGGTCAATGCGCGCTTTGCAGCCATGTGCGCGCACTATCTGTTCGACCCTGATTTTTGCAACCGTGCCAGCGGCTGGGAGAAGGGGCGCGTGGAGAAGGATGTGCAAGACAGCCGCCGTCGCATCTGGGTGGAGGCGGGGCAACGGCGCTTTGGCAGCTTTACCGAGCTCAATGCGTGGCTGGGCGAGCGCTGCCGGGCTCTGTGGCGAGAGCTGCGCCACCCGCAGCACAAAGCGTTCAGCATCGCCGAGATGCTGGAGCTGGAGCAAAGCCACCTGATGCCGATGCCGGTGGCCTTTGATGGCTATGTTGAGAACCCGGCCAAGGTGAGCAGCACCTGCCTGGTGACGGTGGCGCGCAACCGCTACTCGGTGCCCTGCGAATGGGCGGGGCAAATGGTCAGCACACACCTGTACCCGGCGCAGATCGTGGTGGTGGCCGGCGATGCTATGGTGGCCACGCACGAGCGCCTGAGCGATCGCAACCAGACCCGCTACGACTGGCAGCATTACGTGCCGCTGATCGAGCGCAAGCCGGGCGCGCTGCGCAACGGCGCGCCCTTTGCAGACCTGCCCGAGCCATTGCAGCGCATGCGCAAAGGCTTGCTGCACCAGGAGGGGGGCGACAGGGTGATGGCGCAGGTACTGGCCGAGGTGCCCAAGCAAGGGCTGGACGCCGTGCTGGTGGCGGTGGAGTTGGCCCTGGAGAGTGCGCCGCCATCGGGGCGGGTGGCCAATCGGACCATCCAACTCTGGGACGAGGATGAAAGGCAAACACAGTATGGTCGCATTCGACCCCTATGTATAGGTCTCAGCTATGCACAGTCGCGGCCGGTGGGTGAGCGAACCGTTGCGCTCATTCGATTTGTCGATCTGCATGACTGATCTGCAGCGTAGCCGCCATCAGCAAGATTCGACCGTTCCGAGGCACAGAACATCGGAGTCGTTGAGGGCATCAGACCGCGAGATTGGTGCAATCAGCAAATGATGAGATCCGTGTGCCCGAAGCCCTTGGAGTAGTCAAGGACGGAAATGATCGAAGGCGTTACGCGAAACATCCGCATCTCGTCTGGGCTCGGCATTTTCATTGGAAGAGGCTTCGCCTCAGGGTATTTCAGCGGCAGCATGCGCAGGACTTTCTCCGCTTCGGCGTGATCATTCACCTCCTGCGCACGTGCGGCCATTGACAGGCCGGTGATGGCCATCAGATCCGCAGTGTCGTGATCAATCGTCAGTGACAGTCGATCATCCCGCGCCAGGTTTTTTGCCTTCTGACTGTCCAGCCCACAGAGAAAATACAGGGTCATGCCCTCATTCGCGTAGCCAACCGTCGTTGCCTGTGGCCAGCCATCCGGCCGCAGCGTCGCAACCGTCATGATTCGATGCTGATCCAAAAGCGCCAGGATTTTCCGTCTGATTTCGTTGTCCATGAGTCACCTCCTCAATCGCCAACAGGAATAGCCCAACACATTTTGCGCTTGTTGGAACATGCACCCTTGTCCCTTGCAAGGGCCGAAGACATCGGTTCGATGTCCGCTATTTGGCACGTTCCCTGACCGCCTGCTGCCAGTCTGAGGCAGGCGGCCGTCGCGCCGGGTCGAAAGTCAGCTCCTGGCCGGTAACGACTGTTCCGCAAGTTGCCCTTATCCGAATGGAGCTACGCATCGAGTGTCAGTTGCTCGGTATAGCCTCGTGATCACACTGCCGGCCAGGAGCTATCTGCCACTGATACATGTTGAGTGCCTGGTTCAGGCTGGATGACCTCAGGGCCTCCTCCGTTCCGCTACGACCGAAAGTCTTACGCAAAGCGAGCGATGCAACCCCACGTGCCACCAACGAGCCAGCATCGCCACTGCCCCGGCCACCGCGCATGTTTGGTTTTCGCTACAAGCAAGGGTTATCAGTTAAACGAAGCATCACATTAACGGCATAAACTGTATATACCGTTTTCAATGAAGGAGTGCCCCATGAAATCACTGCACTGGATCGCTGTGTACTGGCAGCGCATTCTGAATGCGAGCTCACGACAGACAACAGACTGCGGTACGCATCGCAATGACGAGCATCGGCTGGGCGTAATGGCTGCTTCGTCCATTTCGTACTCCAACTGGCCGGACGCTGCAAAACACGACTGAAGATGGGCTGATGAAGCCGGCCATGTGCCAGGTGATGTTGCCTGCTGTTTAGACGAAGACAGCGTCTCCCGCATCCAGCAAAGGGGGACGCAAAAGGTCTTCGTCGATACCCATGGTGTGGCTCGCGCGCTCCACCGCCTGCCAAAGCGGGGCGGGCATTTGCAATATCTCTTCTGGCGAGTCTGAACGAGCTATCCACGCGCTGATTTCCGAGTGCTGTGCGTGGGTGAGCAGGTCAAGGTGCAACATCTCATCAATAGTCTTCATCGTTGGTTTTGATCCTGTAAGCAAGTGGGTACCGCCTCAGCTCAGGTACTGCGGTAGTACGGTGAATATCGATTCGTGAAGAGCATCCCTGGGTGCGGAGTCGAACGCGGAAACCGACCCTCAGAACTCCCAGACAAAGCTTTCACGCTCGCGTGTGAACATCACAGCACTGCGACTGGCCTTGCAATACCAGCGCTGCATCGTTGCCTCCAGGGTGGGTTGTGGTGTGAACAGACAGTCGGGATCGAATACCACGGCGCAACGTTGGCCGGGAGCCCTCACGGACTCGTAGGAAAGCCATTGCACGCCCTTCTCCTGGGCAATAAATGCTACTGCGTGGGTCGCGCTGTAATCTGTGCCATCAGTCCAACCAGATCGGGCCTGGACCCATGGCTCGGCCATGAGATCGATGGCAGTGCCGTCGATGTCCCCTTGATGTTAGCGGCGGTCTAAACCCGCGTAAATCTGGCGGCGGTAAGTGGTGACGGAATTTGGTGACGTAATCCGGTGTTCATTTCTGGTGGCGGATTCTGGGTGCGGTTTTCGGTGCTGAGCGTGCCAACAACAAGGGCCCCGTCAGGGGCCCTTGTTGTTGGCGCGGGATACTCGTTGGCGCTCAGAACGGTAAGTCCGTGTCAAAGTCTTCCAGTGAATCAGTGGTCACGCGCTGCGCACGCAGCAGATCCTGGATGACCCCTCCGTAATGGGTCCAGACGCGATCGCGCAGATCATCGAGCAACTCCATCACCGCCATGGCTTGTTCCGGTGTCCAGGTGTCGTCCACCGCGAATGGCAGCCCTTGGCGCAGTCCTGAAGGCGGATGCCACGGTTTCATACGGTCTCCTTTGAAGGCTTGCGCTTTACCGTGCGCGCCCGGGCATGTTCTTGCGCCTCCTTGTGCCGGTACGAGTTGCCCTTGATGCCAACAATTTCGGCGTGGTGAACTAGGCGGTCCACGAGGGCGACCACGCAGGCCGCGTTGGGGAACACTTCGCCCCACTCGGCAAAGGACTTGTTCGTGGTGATCAGCGTGCTCTTGTGCTCGTGGCGCCGGCTGATCAACTCGAACAGCAGATCGGCATACCGGCTGGAATACGACAGATACCCGACCTCATCAATGACCAGCAGCGCGGGTCTGGCGTAGTGGCGCAGTCTTGTACGCAGTGCCGAATCGCTGTCCAGGCTGGCCAACTCGCCCAGCAGCTTGCCGGCGGTGGTGAACATGACGGTGTGCCCTTGCAGCACCGCCTGATGTGCAATGTTCTGGGCAATGGTTGTCTTGCCCACGCCAGAAGGGCCCACCAGGATGGCATTGCTGGCACTGTGCAGGAACTGCAGCGTCATCAGCTCGCTCACGCTGGCCTGGTCAATCTGCTCGGGCCAGCTCCAGTCGTAATCCACCAAAGGTTTGAAGCGCCCGATGCGCGCACTGTGCAGCCGGCGCTCCATGGAGCGGCGACTTCTCTCGTGCTCCTCCCAGTCGAGCAACATGCCCACCCAAGGCTCTGTGCAGCAGGTATCCCAGTGGGACAGCACCCCGTGTAGTTGCAGCGCCTGGGCTCGGAGTTTGAGTGTGGCCGAATCAGTTGCTGGCATCGTCACCCTCCTGCGTGAGGCGGTCATAGCCGTCCAGGCTGTGGGGGCGCACGGCGATGTCGCGCGCGCGCACCTGCGCAGACAGGGCCACGCCCAGCGGGGGCGGGGTTTGCTGCTGGCTCTTGCTCTGACGCTGGCGCTGCAGCGCCAGACGAACCGCATGGGGGTGCGGCACACCGCGGCTCATGGCGTCCGTGACGGCGGCCATCATCTGCGTGCGTCCATACACGTCCAGGAGCTCCTGCAACTCACGGGCGATCCGCCCCAACGGCTCACCCCGCTTGGCCGCCTCTGTCAGCAAATCCTGCACCTGAGGAAGCGCGTGTACCAGGCGGTCCGTGTCGCGGTGCGCTCGCGCGCCTCGCTTGTGCTGCACCAGGTCCTGCACATGGGCCTCGATCTCGATCTGCTGAGCCTTGTCCCAGCAACGCGGGTGCGAGGCCAGCGCCTGCTGGCCGTCCAGAATACGCACCTCACGCAAGCTGGCGTGCACGGTGAGGCTGCGCTGAACGTGGGTGTGGGGGATGGAATAGTCGTTCAGATCGAACCGAACGTAGGGTGTCTTGGCCGCTGTAACGCCGCGGATCTCATCGCAACAAAACGGTGTGGCCGGGATGTCCATCAGGTGCGAGCGCTCTTGGTCAAAGGCCTGCTGCACCGACAGCTGGGAGTCCTCGGGGCAGCGCCGAGCGCTGGCAGGACCAGCCACCCAGGCATCGGCCTGGGCATTGAGATCGTCGATATCGGTGAAGCTGCGTCCCTCAAAGAAGGCGGTGCGGATATAGCGGATGGCCCGCTCCACGCGCCCCTTCTCATTGCCCCGGGCCGGGGCCACGGGCCTGGCCTCGAAACGGTAGTGCGCCGAGAGTGCCAGCAGCGTGGGATTGAAGCGGATGGCCTGCCCCTTGCGTTCGAGCACCGCGCTCTTGAGGTTGTCGTACAAGACGACCCTGGGAACGCTGTGCCAGGATTCAAAGGCCTGGACGTGCCCGCGCAGGAAGCTCTCCATGTGCGCGCCCAGGAAGAAGCGCAGGAAGATGCGTCTGGACCAGGAAAGGACCATCACGAAGGCCATCAAGGGTCGGCGGGCTTGCCCGATCTGGATGTGGCCGAAGTGGCCCCAGTCGCATTGCCCCTGTTCACCGGGCAAGGTGCGCAGGCGCAAGTAGGCCTGTGCTGGGGGGCGCGGACGGTGGCGGGCGACGATGTGGCGAAAGTGGTCGGGGCGCCCCTCGTAACCGCGCTCGGCGGCCATGGTGTGCAGCCGGCTGGCCGTGAGGTTGGGGAACTGCTTCAAGGTCTCCTGGATAAAGGGCAGGTAGGGGGTCACGCCCGAAGTGCGTTGTGCGGGCACGATTGGGGCCGCGCCGGCCTGGGTGAGCACGCGCATGACGGTCTCGCGGTGCACGCCCAGCTGGGACGAGATGGTTCCCACCGGCCAGCGCTCGGCGTGGTGGTAGCGCAGGATCTGCGCCTTGAGTTCAGGTGAAATGGCCATGTGAGTCGGTACTCCATACGGAAGGTTGGGATGGATGGCGAAAGCGGCATCGCAGAAAGTCCTGACGCACAAAAGCCGAGACCGAACGGCCGCAAAACTGGCACTTGCAGCGCTGGCTTGCGTCTGGATTCAGAGCGGTTGCGTCGCTGGATGGGAGTACATCAGCGCAGGGCGGTGGTGGGCCACCCTGATGCGTCACTATTTGTTGGCGCGCGCGCCATTGCCCCTGGCGTGTGGCGTGAGCGTGGCGGCCCTTACGGCTGTCCTGGTAGCGTTTGGCAGCGGCGCGCTGGGCGCAACTTCTGGCCTGGAGTGAGCAGACTGCGCTGCAGTAGCGCTGGCCGCGGTCGCAGTGGCTGCAGATGAGCACAGGGCTGCGACACAGGGCGCACAGAAAACGTCTGGGCGGTGGTGACGGCGGCTGTGGTGGTGCGTGTTGGGCAGTGGGCATGGGCGGTCCATTCCCATGCGTGGGCCCACGCTGCTGGACAGCCACGCCCGCTTCGTGAATACTGACAGCGGCAACGGCGCCCTCCAAAGCGGTGGGTCTCGGGGCGCGACAGTGGGTTTACCGGAAAGTGACTGTCACTGTCGCGCCTGCTTCTTACACAGGTAGGCGATATGTAACGCAAAACACCAGCGCTGCGCCATACCCCTGCGCTGGCTCAAGCCCGCTCGCCATGGCCAAAGCAGGCACGCTCAGGACACGTCTGTGCCCTGTGCAACGGGCACCCTTCGATTCAAAGGAAATTCAAAGCAGTCAGCTGACTGCCGCGGATGACCGCCACCGACTGCTTGCCGACACCAGATTTACGCGGGTTTAGAGCGCCGCTAACAATCGCCATAGGCCATCCGATCGGAGCCAGCGGCGCTCGCATCTTGACGACGCTGCTACACGAAATGCAGCGGCGCGACGTTCGCCGCGGTCTTGCAACCTTGTGTATCGGTGACCTGCCCCCTTCTGCCGTGCCATTCATAACGAGGAAGTCCGGGGTTGCAAGATTAATTGATCTCTGTGGTTGATGAGCTGGTTCGAGCTGCATCGCCAGCGCGCTGGCGATGCAGCTCGGCGAACTTCGCCGGCGGCATTCGCTGGCAACTGCTGTGCGGCCTGACCTCGTTGTAATCCTGGCGCCAGAGCGTGATGGCCGAGTGGGCCTGGTGCAGCGTCTCGAACCACTGTTCGTTCAAGCACTCGTCCCTGAACTTGCCGTTGAAGCTCTCGATGTAGCCGTTCTGCATGGGCCGTCCCGGCTCGATCAGGATGTGACGGATGCCGTGGGTCTGCGCCCAGCCCATGAACGCACGGCTGGTGAACTCCGGGCCGTTGTCGGTGCGCACAGCCAGCGGGTAGCCTCTGAACACGGCCGCTTGATCCAGCAGTCGCGTAACGTATTGCCCCGAGATGCCCCAGTCCACCGTGATGCTCACGCACTCGTGGCTGAAGTCATCGGCCACGGTCAAGCACTTGATGCGACGTCCCGTGCTCAGGCTATCGCTGACGAAGTCCATGCTCCACACCTCATTGACCGTCGTGGCCAGTTGCAGCGGCACGCGCTCGTTGGCGGGGCGTTTGACCTTCTTGCGCTTGCGCACTGCCAGGTTGGCTGCGCTGTAGAGCCGGTAGACCTTCTTGTGGTTCACGCCCGGGAAGTGCGGGCGCAGCATGTCATGGATGCGCCGATAGCCGAAGCGCCGGCGTGCATGTGCGATCTCGACGATCTTGCTGCTGAGCTCTTTCGTCATGGCATCGGCCTCGGGTGGATGGCGGTAGCTGTCACGGGAGAGCCCCACAAGCCTGCAGGCGCGCCGCTCGCTCAGATCGCATTGCTGGACCATGGCTGAGACGGCGGCCCGCTTGGCCTGTGGGGCTAGCGCTTTACCCCGAACGCGGTGTTCAGCGCGTGGATGTCCAGGTGGGCCTCTGCCAACAGCTTCTTGAGCTTGTTGTTCTCGGCCTCGAGTTCACGCAGCCGCCGCGCGTCGGGCACGTCCATGCCGCCGTATTTGGCGCGCCATTTGTAGAAGGTCGCGTCGCTGAAGCCGCCTTTGCGGCACAGATCCTTGATCGGCAAACCGGCCTCGGCCTGTTTGATGAAACCGATGATCTGCTCCTCGGTAAATCTGCTCTTTCTCATGTCCGTCATTCTCCAAGTTGACGGACTTCGCTGCCATTACGCTGGTACGGCTGGAAGGGGGCAGGTCATCGGCGGCGGAATGGGAATCTCTTTATGCGTCGAGCGATGAAGGAGCGAGATAGGACACGCAGTGCAAGTGGACGTGACCCAAGGGACACCATCGTGCCCGCCCGTAGCAGGCGACCTGATGACCGGGCGATGCAAGTTGTGCGGGTCGCGGTGCCGCGTTGGCTATCCGCTAACTCGCGGCTCTCTTAGAAATTAGTCCGAAAGCTCGGCAGATTCGCCGCACTTGGACATCAACAAACTCGGCGACCTCCGGCGATCTGTAGACGGGGTCGACCCGAGGCGCCATGGCAATGCTGGCGGCGGCTATGCTCGCGTGGTAGTCGGTGACCACTTCCGGGTCGCCTTCAGCAGTATCCGCCCCGGTCGGAAAGGTCAATACTGCTAGGTACTGCCGCACATTGCACTGGGAGATTGTTTCGATCGCGTGCCGACCCACTTGAATGCCCGCAACGGCTGAATACATACCGTTGGAGCGGCGCAATGTCCGAATTGCAGCGCCACTACAACAGGAACCGACTCCATATGGGGCTCGGAGGCCGGTCGACGAGTCCCATGATTGCACTGAACAACGTGGTGATTTACGAATCTAGCTCTCAAACAAGCAAGCATATAAAAGAACCAAAATCTGGCCCAACTATTGCCCCAAGGCCTTTCGCACTATTGTTTGTCGCGGCGAGGAATTAATGACAAAGATCTTTCAATTCTCATTCATGAGGGCGATGAGATATCCCGGCAATCAGTGCGAAAGCCATCTCCAGAACGTCGGCGCCGGTGCCCGCTAAAACGCAGCTGTTGCGCAACAAGCTCCGACGTAAGATGCCAAGCATGGTGCTGTTGATCATCTCGGCGCAGATCTCGGGATCAAGAGCGCTACTCATCTCGCCGTTGGATATCGCGCGCCTGAAAGCGAGAGCGAGCGGCGCAGTGACCTCAATGGATTCTTGGTAGCGGCTGTCCAGAAATGGCTCGCGCAAGCCAAGGAAATCATTTCGCAAGAGAAGGATGGTCAGCGCGTTACGCACGTGCTGATCGCCGTCAATCGCTGCGAAGCACTCCTGTAAGCATTCGCGTATCTTCTGAATCAAGGGGGAGGGGGCATATGAGAGCGCCTCCAAGCGCTTCGTATAGGGCGGCAGCCCTCTCTCCATGATGCCTTTGATGAGGTCGGCGTGACCGGAAAAATGCCAGTAGATTGCGCCACGGGTACAGCTGGCCTTTTCGGCGATCGCTTCCAGGCTAGCGTGGGACACTCCATAAGCACAGAAACACCATTCAGCGGCATCGAGTATCCGCTCACGGGTTTCCAGCGCATCTATTTTTCTTTGACCTGCCATCCTATGCCGATGAATCGCGCTTCAACAATGCCGCTTCCTCGCCCGATTGGAGCGGTCCCGCCATTAAAAACGCTGTTTCCATGGCGCGTGTTGCTGTGCGCCATGCCTCAGTGCGGGCGTCCTCGGTGTGCTCCATCAAGCAAAGGCGAACCGCGCCGCTGAGCAACTGGCCAAGAATCGACGCCCAGGATTCCGGGCAAATATTCTCTCTGAGCTCGCCCGCCCTCTTGGCGTCAACGGCGATCGACCGCAGCAGTGCCATGGCTTCAGCGGACTCCTTGATCTGCTGTTCGAGGACATCCTTGGGCAGATGGCGCAGGTCGCAATGGAAGAGCAGAATCTCCTGAGTCGCCCGCACGCGTTCGTTGTGCAGGATATCGTTGAGGCAGAGTTGAAGTGCGGAGCGCAGCGCAGGAATCAGCTGCGTCTGTGTCGCCTTCACTCGCCGCAGGTGGCCGATAAGCGGTAGCCGGCCACGATAAAGCACTTCCTGCAGGATGCTGCGTGGCGACGGGAAGTGTGCGCTCACCAAGCTGCGCGCGCATCGCGTACGAGCTGCGATCAAGGCCGTGCTGGTACCGGCGACCCCCAAGTGCAGGAAGCACCATTCTGCAGCATCCAGAATCTCCTCTGGCGTGCAGGGGCCTACTCTCGGGGGAACCTTGGTCACTGCCACTGCCAACGTCCTTGGAGTGTTCAGTGGGACACGAACAACGGCAACGGCACGTCAGCGAGCAGCGTGCGACTGACGCCTCCCAGTACTACTTCACTGATCCTGGGGCGGCTGTAGGCGCCAAAGACGATCAGATCGGCTCCCATGGCCAGGGCATGGTCGCGGATGACCTCTGCCACAGGTTTGCTTGCCGAATCGATGCGTTCGAGATTGACCACAACGTCATGGCGAGCCAGATAGTGAGCCATGTCCGATCCGGGCTCCTCACCATGCCATTCAGCTTTGCGCGCGGCGTCGACGATCAGCAGATCGACGGCTTCGGCGGCAATCAGCAATGGCAGAGCATCAGCGGCGGCACGGCGCGCCTGACGGCTTGCGTTCCAGGCCACGACAATCCGCCGGCCGATTTGCTGGCCATTCCAATCGTCGGGAACGAGCAGCAACGGCACACCCGTTTGTTGCAGCACGTCAATGGCCGACCAGGCAAACGGCGCTCCGGGTGCCTTGGGGTGGCTGACCACCAGCACATCGCAATACAAGGAATGCAGCGCCATGCCGACGCCCGATTCTACGTAGGGGATCACGCGAAATTCGGGCGACACGCCGTGGCGGTCTGCCACTTCCTTCAACGCCTGGGCGGCGTTGAGCAGGTGCACGGCAGATGCTGCTTGCAGGCGTTCGATCACCTCATGAATCGCTGCGCCTCGAGCGAAGCCGTCCGAAGGGCTTGACTCCGCATGGTTTGCCTCGGTACTGGTGATCCCGATCAAGCGTGCGTTTTGCGCTTCTGCCAGTCTCGCGGCCTTCTCCAACATCTGTTCTCCGCCATCGCTGACGTCGAAGAACACCGCAATATCCTTGAGCATTTGGGACATATCGACCTCACGGGTGACGAATGGCGACGGATTCGCCGGAAGTGGGAGAAGCGGCGCTGGCCGGCGCGAAATCGCCGCCCAGCGCCTTGTACAGGGTGATCACGTTGGACTGGCGCGCCAGTCTCGTGGTGATCCAGTTCTGCTGGGCGGCATACAACGTACGTTGCGCGTCAAGCACCTCCAGATAGCTGGAGACGCCGTTGTCGTAGCGGCGCTGCACCAGTGCATAGGCCTCGCTTGCAGCGTCGACCCGGCGCTTTTGCGCGTCCAGGCGTCCATCGAGCCGGCTGCCAATGGCCAGCGCGTCCGCCACCTCGCGGAAAGCGCCTTGGATGGCGTGCTCGTAGTCGGCGACCGCGAGATCGCGGTCCACCTTGGCGACTGCGAGGTTGGCCCGAAGGCGGCCGCCGCTGAAGATCGGTACGCTGATCTGTGGCAGGAAGTTCCATGCACGGGTCCCGCCATCGAACAGATTCGACAGGGAGTCGCTCGCCCGTCCAATCCCCCCTGTCAAGCTGATGCTGGGGAAGAAGGCGGCGCGCGCGGCGCCGATGTTGGCATTGGCACCTTGGAGCCGGTACTCGGCAGCCAGGATGTCCGGGCGGCGCTGTAGGAGGTCCGACGGCAATCCGGCCGGCAGGTCCTGCACGGCCAGCATCGATTCCAGAGGGCGGTCAGGCTGGCCATCGGCAGGCAGCGGCGCACCTACGAGCAGTTCCAGGGCGTTACGATCAGTGGCGACGCTTGCCTGCAACGCCAGGGCTTGATCGCGCGCAGCCTCCAGTTCGCTTTCGGCCTGGCGCAGTGCGAGATCGGAGGCATTACCGATGTCGCGCAGCTGGCGCTGCATGTCGTAGGCGTCCTGACGGCTGCGTAGCGTTTCCTCGGCCAATGCCAGTTGCTCACGGTCAGCGGCCAAGGTCAGATACGTGGTGGATACCTCGCTGATCAGGCCCAGGCGCGTGGCGTACTGCGCCGCCTCGGTGGCGAAATAGTCCTGCAAGGCTTGATCGCTGAGGCTGCGCACACGTCCGAAGAGATCCAGCTCCCAGCCGATGTTGAGGTCGGCGCGGTAACTATGGCTCGTCACCGCCGTTCCCGTGGACGACACCGAGGCGGGGGTGCGGCCGGAGTTCCCCGACACACCTGCACTGACCTCAGGCAACAGATCGGCGCGCTGTATGCGATAGAGCGCCCTGGCGCGTTCGATGTTCAGCACGGCCTTGCGCAGATCCCGATTGTTTTCCAGCGCCAGGTCCACGGTCTGGCGCAGCTTCGGGTCTGCGAACAGCGTCTGCCAGGACAGGTCCACAGGTGCCGCCACGTGCGTGGCATCGACGGCAGAGTCTGCCGGCCATTGTTGGGCAATGGGCGCGGCGGGCCGCTGGTACTCGGGCGCCAGGCTGACGCAACCGGCCAGCACGCTGCTGGTGAGCACCGCCAGCGCAGTGCGGGTAAGAGGCGAAATCATGCGCTTGGCTCCTCAGCCGTTGTAGCCGATGTGTTGCGGGCTTTCTTCGTGAACAAGGACGACACCACCACGTAGAACAGCGGAATGAAGAAGATCGCCAGGAAAGTAGCCGTGACCATGCCGCCGATCACGCCGGTGCCGATGGCGTGCTTGCTGCCGGAGCTGGCGCCACTGGAGATGGCCAGCGGAATCACGCCCATGGTGAAGGCCAGCGAGGTCATGATGATCGGGCGCAGTCGCAGCCGAGAGGCCTCGATCGCCGCTTGCACCAGGGTTCGACCGCCCTTCTCGTGCAGATCCTTGGCAAACTCGACGATCAGGATCGCGTTCTTGGCGCAGAGCCCGACAGTAGTCAGCAGACCGATCTGGAAGAACGCGTCGTTCTCCAACCCGCGCATCAACGTGGCCGCAACCGTGCCGATCACGCCTAGCGGAACCACCAGGAGCACCGAGAAGGGAATCGACCAGCTCTCGTAGAGGGCTGCCAGACACAGGAACACCGCGACGATCGACAGCGCGTAAAGGGCAGGAGCCTGTGAGCCGGACAGACGTTCCTCGTAGGACAGGCCGGTCCACGCCAGGCTCACACCACTGGGCAGCTTGGCCGCGATCTCCTCGACCGCGCGCATCGCGTCACCGGAACTGTAGCCGGGCGCCGGCTCGCCAAGGATCTCAATGGCCGGCACACCGTTATAGCGCTCCAGCTTGGGGGATCCATAGACCCATTTTCCGGTGGCAAACGACGCAAACGAGACCATCTGACCGTTCTTGTTGCGCACGTACCATTTGTTGAAGTCCTCCGGCGTGATGCGGGCCTGGGGGATGCCTTGGACATACACGCGTTTGACGCGGCCGCGGTCGATGAAGTCGTTCACGTAGGAGGAGCCCCAGGCGGTGGACATCGTGCGGTTGACTTCGGCCAAGGTCACGCCCAGGGCGCGCGCCTTCTCATCGTCGATGATGACCTGGTACTGCGGCTCGTCGGGCTTGCCATTGGGACGCACCAGCGTCAGTGCCGGGTGCTTGGATGCCTCGGCGAGGAACTGGCCGCGCACCTGCATCAGCTGTTCGTGGCCCTCGCCGCGGTAATCCTGCAGGAACAGGTTGAAGCCCGTGGCGTTGCCCAGTTCCTGAATGGCCGGCGGAGCAAAGGCCAGCGCGGTGCCTGCCTTGACCTCGCTGAAGCGCTGCATCGCACTGGCCTGAAGGTCAAAGACGCTTCGCTTGCGTTCTTCCCAAGGTTTGAGCTGAACGAAGGCCAGGCCCGAGTTCTGGCCCCGGCCCGCGAAGCTGAAACCATTGACCGCAAAGACGGAGTCCACGACATCGCCTTCTTCCTCAAGCAGATAGGTGCTGAGCTCATTGAGCAGTTGATCGGTCTGATCGGCCGTGCTGTTGGTCGGCAACTCGACCTGCACCACCATGGTGCCCTGATCTTCATCCGGAAGGAACGAGGTCGGCATCATTGGGAACAGCACCGCCAGCGCGCCAACGATCAACGCGAAGGCCAGCATGTAGCGGCCCCGTCCCGCGACCACTCGCGTGACCCCTGATTCATAGCGCTGGGCATTGCGCTCGAACATGCGGTTGAACCAGCCGAAGAAGCCCTTCTTCTCGTGGTGCCCGTGCACGGGCTTGAGCATCGTCGCGCACAGGGCAGGCGTGAAGATCAGGGCGACGAACACCGACAGTGTCATGGCTGTGACGATGGTCAGCGAGAATTGGCGGTAGATCACGCCGGTGGAGCCACCGAAGAAAGCCATCGGGATGAACACCGCAGAGAGCACCAGTCCAATGCCTACCAGTGCGCCAGAGATCTGCTCCATGGACTTGCGAGTCGCTTCGAGTGGCGACAGCCCTTCCTCGACCATCAGGCGCTCGACGTTCTCGACCACAACGATGGCATCGTCGACCAGCAGGCCGATGGCCAGCACCAGGCCGAACATGGTCAGCGTATTGATGGTGAAGCCGACGGCGGCCATGACGCCAAACGTGCCCAGCAAGACCACCGGCACGGCGAGCGTTGGGATCAGCGTGGCCCGCCAGTTCTGCAGGAACAGATACATGATCACGAACACCAGCACGATCGCTTCGAGCAGCGTATGCACCACGCCGTTGATCGATTCGCTTACCACCGGTGCGGTGTTGTATGGGTAGACGACCTTCACCCCAGGCGGAAGCGTCGGTTCCAGACGCGAAAGGGTTTCCTGCACGGCCTTGACGGCTTCCAGGGTATTGCCGCCACTGGCCAGGCGCAGCGCGATACCGGCGCTGGGCTTGCCGTTGTAGCGGGTCGTGATCGAGAAGTTGTCGGCTCCCAGGGCGACGTCGGCGACATCACGCAGGCGCACCTGGGAGCCGTCGGTGTTGACCTTGAGCAGCATGGCGCCAAACTGTTCGGGCGTCTGCAGCAGCGTCTTGCCGATCACCGTCGCATTGAGCTCCACCTTGCCCGCAGTGGGGCGTCCTCCCAACTGTCCCGAGGAGACCTGGACGTTCTGCTCCTCGATGGCTGCGATCACATCCCCCGGCGTGAGGGCGTAGTTGTTGAGCTTGAGCGGATCGAGCCATACGCGCATGGCGTTTTGCGAGCCCATCACGAAGAAGTCACCCACGCCCGCGGTGCGGGTCAACGGATCCTGCAACTGCGAGACGATCTGGTCGGCCAACGCGTAGTTGTCCAGCCGGCCATCCTCTGAGATCAGGGCCGCCACCAACATGAAGTTGACCTGGTACTTGACCACGCGCAGGCCCAGCTGCTGGACCGCTTGGGGCAACATCGGCGTTGCTAGGGACAGTTTGTTTTGCACCTGCACCTGCGCAATGTCAGGATTGACGCCCTGCTCGAAGGTCACAACGATGGTGACGCTGCCGTCGGCATTGCTTTCCGAGCGGATGTAGCGCAGGCCGTCCAAGCCATTGAGCTGCTGCTCAATGACCTGGGTGACCGTGTCTTGTACGGTCTGGGCGGATGCGCCGGGGTAGTTGGCGATGATGCCGATAGCTGGCGGGGCGATGTTGGGGTACTGGTTGACCGGCAACGACAGAATCGACAGTGCGCCGGCAAGCATGATGACGATGGCCACGACCCACGCGAAGATGGGGCGGTCGATGAAAAATCTGGACATGGGTATCCCTTACTTGCTCGCCTGAGGTGCGGGCGACGCGTCGGCGGCGGGGGCTCCCGTCGGGGTAGCCGACACGGGGACGGCTTTGACTTGCGCACCGGGACGTGCACGCTGGACGCCATCGACGATGACGCGATCGCCCGCGGACAGGCCGCCGCCGATCAGCCACTGGCCATCGAGGCTGCGCTCGGTGACGAGCGTGCGCTGTTGCACGATGTTCTTGTCATCGACTACCAGGGCAACTGGCTTGCCCTGACTGTCCCGGGTGACCCCTCGCTGCGGTACCAGGAGCGCATTTTCGCGACGGCCTTCCTGCAACTGGGCGCGCACGAACATGCCCGGCAACAGGATGCCGTCTGGATTGGGGAACACCGCCCGCAGCGTCACCGCTCCCGTGCCTGGATCGACGCTGACTTCCGAGAACTGCAGCTTGCCCGCGTGCGCGTAATCCTGGCCATTTTCCAGCTTGAGATGGACTTCGGCCTGGCCGTCACCAGCACTCTTGAGGCGGCCGCTCGCCAGGTCCTGGCGCAGTTGCAGCAAGGTGATCGACGGCTGCACCACGTCCACGTAAATTGGGTCCAACTGCTGGACCGTCGCCAAGGCGTCGGCCTGATTGGCCGTCACGAGCGCGCCCTGGGTCACCGACGAGCGGCCAATGCGCCCGGAAATCGGTGCGGTGATGCGGGTGAAGTCCAGATCGATACGCGCGCTCTCGACCGCTGCGCGCGCTTGCAGGTATTGCGATCGGGCGTCGTCGCGCTCTTGCTGACTGATCGCCCGGGTCTCGATCAGACGGTCATAACGGTCGGCGAGGAGCTTGGCGGAATCCAGGCTGGCTTGGGCACGCGAGAGCGTGGCGCGGAACGGGGCTGGATTGATCTGGTACAGCACCTGGCCGGCCTTGACCTCGCTGCCTTCCTGGAACTGGCGTTCGAGCAGGATTCCGGTCACTTGAGGACGCACTTCCGAAACCAGGTAGGCCGTGGTGCGGCCCGGTAGCTCGGTGGTAAGCACCAGTGGCTGAGGTGCCAGTTCGATGACACCCACTTCGGGAGCCGAAGCCTGCTGCTGGGAGGCGTCTTCCTTACCGCAAGCCGCCAAACCCGCTGACAGGGTGACAAGCACTGCGACACGCACGGCCGAAGAAGTTCTTCTGTTCTTGATCATAGGGACAATACGCATTATCTAGGTGGCATGGCCCACCTAACTTGTGCTTGCAGCGCACGCTCGGCCCAGGGGTCGAAAGTTAAGTGACACGGACTGGCGGGGCCTTTACCTGAAATTAGGTCGCTCGGCCCACCCAGCGGAAGTGTACACTAGATGGGATGGAAGCGCATGTGTGCCGGCGGCTTTAATTGCTCCGGTCTGAACGGCAGGTTCCGTACTTATGAGAAATTAGAATGAAGAGCACGAAGCAATCCAGCGAGACGCCCATCGCCAAGCGACGCAAGGAGCAGGTGATCACCGCGGCAGCCGAATGCGTCCGGCGCGAAGGCTTTCACCGCACCAGCATGTCGCAGATCTCGGCCGCTGCGGGGATGAGCGCGGGCCATATTCACCATTTCTTCGGCGGCAAGGATGGGATCATCGCCGGCATCGTGGCGCGCGAGCACACCGAACTGGCGCAGCTCATCGAAGACGTCAGAAGCTCGTCACAAGGATCGGATGCCGTCACGGCGATCGTCAAGGAATTGCCCCGCAGCGTTCCGCGTTACATGGATCCTGGGCGCGCGGCGTTGACAATGGAGATCCTTGCCGAAGCGAGCCGCAATTCGGAAGTCGCGCATCTCATTCAAGAGAACGATGTCGAAGTGCGCCATGCCTTTCGGGATCTGCTCGGCAACAGGGCATCCGATATCGAAGCACGATGCGAGATCGTTGGTGCGCTGCTGGAGGGTCTGTCCGCCCGCACGCTACGCAACCCTCAGCTCAGCACGATGGTGAATCAGCAATTGCTTGAGCGCGTGATTCGGTTTGTGCTGGAGGACTGAGCGCGCCATGGACTGCAGCTGACGCCCTGCTTCTGACCTGTCGTCCTGCCCGCAGTCGTGATGGCGATAGACAGTCACGAACGTGACGCTATGCATAGTTTAGGGGCACGAGCAATGAAAAAGAGAGGTCGCCAGCCGGATCCGGCAAAGGCCCAGGTCATTCTTGAAGCAGCCTGTAGCAGCTTTTCGCACCGCGGCTACTTTGGCACGAGCATGGAGACCATCGCTGCTTGTGCGCATACCACCAAAGCGACGATATACGCAAAGTTTGACAGCAAAGAGCGGCTTTTTGCGGCCGCACTGGAAGAGCTCGAAAGAAGAATGCCTCGCCCGCAAGACATCATGCGCTGCTCCGGCAAGGATGTCCTTGACGATTTGCTGGTGATCGCCTCACGACTGCTGAAACTGGCGTTGCACCGATCGACACTCGGTATCTATCGCATGCTCCTGCTGCCGATCGACCACGCACCGCGCCTTGGAGCGCAGTTTTGGCAGAAAATTGTCGAGCCTTATCGGAAGGCAATGGAAGAGGTCTTGCGCGATGCCCACCGGTGCCAATCCTTGCACATCATCGATCCCAGGCTGGCCTCCGACCACTTCTTCTCGCTTGTGATTGGGGATCCGACGTTGCGCTGTTTGCCGAACGCCCATCGCCCGATGTCCGTCGAAGCCCGCACGCGACACGTACGCGCTGCAGTGAAATGCTTCGTTGCTCACTATCGTGTTCCCCTGGCGCAGCAGGATGAATGGAATCGCTTGCCGCTTTCGCCCCTGCCCTGAAGGCGGGGGAATAGATCGGCAGCTTCGCTGCGGAATCTGGGATTGTCAGGGCCTCAACAATTCCGGAGCCACTTCGATGACTTCGATGTTGTAACCCGGTGCCATTTCGATACGCCCTTGCGCGCCACCAGGGGTCTTGGTGAATTCCTGAAGAATCTTCAGGCCCGCGCTGCGGGCGGCGTCCAACGCGCCGCGAATGTCGCCGTAGTACATGGCGCGCGTGTTCTTGGTGTAGTCGGGCAGGGCATCGTAATCGTCAGTAAACAGCACGGAAACGCTTCCGTGAGGAGATTTGATTGCGATGATGCGGGAATCGATTTTCTCGAACAAGAAATCGTACTGCACTTCGCCGCCCATCTGGCCGATGTAGTTCGCAATGAACTGCTCTGCATTGGCCTTGGGTATGAACGTCCGAATGAACGGCCCCTCGGTGAGGAAGTCTGGCAGCTTGCGTTTCTGGCGTGGATTGGAGGATGTCATGGTCGATCCATTGAATGGGTAAGAAGATTGGCGGATCCGCTCTCGATGCAATGTACCTGGGCTTCCTCAGCTTTGTGCTGGTGGCTGATGGTCTTCGCGGTTTGTGTTAACAGGCCCTAGTTCAACAGACCGGTGGCGCGATTCCATTGCCCCACCATCTTCGCATTGAACTCGTTGCCGGTATAAGCCGACGAACTGATGGCGTCGGCGACAACGGATTTCCCGCCCGCCTCCTCGATCACCCTTGCTCTGGATTCCTGCGTGCGCGCATCAAAATAGGAAAGCGCTGCCTTGCCGCCTGGCAGTTTTTCAATGCTCCTCTCCAGCGGCAATATCTGCGAATTCGCCCAGTATTCCGCCTGCGTCTGCGTCATCCCCAGCTCCGCCATGGCGTAACGCTGGTGAGCATCGTGGTATCCGGCCATCACCTCTCCAACCCCCTCGGATACACCCTTGCCGTTCATCAGTCCTCGAATGGCACCGCCAACGCTTTCAGTCGCGTACCCAAGTGCATCCGCGGTGGTTTTCCACTCGCCCCACGCCGTTTCGCCGGCCCTCTGCGCCGTTCCTGTCTTGGTCTGTACCCACCTGGCCATGTCGCTTTCGATTTCATTGGCGTGTTGTCTGTCCACGCCGCCGCCCCACCGGTCGGCGTACTGCGCCGCAACGTCGGCGCCGTTCGCGCGATGATCGTTGATGGCCTGGTCGGCGCCGGCCAGCGTCCCCTGGATACGGCCCGCCGCCGCACCGCGCGCCGCCGCGGCGCTTGTCACCGGCGCCAGACCGGCCCCTTCCACCTGCCGGCGGGTTTCGCCAGGCGGCGGCGCCGCCGACAACAGGCCGGCATTCGCGCCCGCGTCCCCGCCCTGAAGGCCGGGGTCGGAGCCAATCGCGCGGGCGGCGAAGCCGACCAGCGCGTCGTTCGCCCCGGCATCGCCGCGCGCCGCGGCGCGATCGAGCGCCATCATGCCGCCGGCGAAAAATGCTGCCGCGGGCTGCATGCCGTACCGGCTTTGGTAGGAACCGGCCAGACGTTGCGCTTCGCCATGCAACGCCGGATCCATGCCCATCAGGCGCTGCGCGAGTTCGGGCGCCATCGCCGCTCCCTGGTTGCCGAGCGTCGACAGCTTCACGTCCTGACCGGTTCCGATGGACTGGCTGCGCTGGGCGGTCTCCTGTACACGCCGCTCCTGGGCCACCACATCCTGCGCGGACTGCCTGAGCGCCGAGGATTCGGAATCCGACAGGGCGCTGGTTACCGCCGTTTCGCGGCCCGCGCTGATGTCGCGCGCCAACGCGATGCCGTACTGGCGACTGAAATCTTCCGCGCGCCCGGACGTCTCGGAATCGCTCAGCGCGCGCGCGATTTTTGTGCCGGTCTCGGCGCCGAATTGGGATTGGAGCCTCCCTTCCAGGCTGGCGCCCAACCCGGAGCCCTTGACGCCCCCACTGAGGGCGCCCGCCAATGTCGACGTGAGTTGATTGGTTTGGCCGTCGCTCAACCCGACCTGGTTGCCAATATTTTTTGAAAACGAGTGAAGCGCCCTGTCGGACTCGGCGCTCGACGAAGACACCTTGCGGCCAAACGACTCGCCTTCCTGCAGCCTTGTGTTCAACCCTTCCGACCGGGAGGTGACGCGCCCGAGTTCAGAACCAAACGAAGCCTGCGCCGACTCGAACGCCGAGCGCGAAGAACTCAGGGCCGCCTCGCGGTTGTCGCCGATGCGCAGCGCCGGCATGGCCGCCTCGGCGCCGTGCAGGCGCTGTCCGCTGACCCGATCGAGGTCTGACATCGCGCCGACCGCCAGCGCCGGCGCAGTCGACATGACGTTCGGGCGCATGATCTTCTCGTCGAGATGGTCGCCGCCTTCCATGCGCCTGGCGAAGTGCGTGGCCGCCACGGCGCTGCCGCCATACACCAGCATCATGGTCAGGGCCGGCACGCTTGACGCGAGCATGCCGCCAGTGGACAGCCAGTGCTGGATTTGGCTGTTCAGCTCATACAGGCCACCGAAAGATGGAATCGGCAGACCAATACCCGTCGCCGCCTGGAACGCCGCCATTTTTTTGTTGATGACGAGATTCAGGTACAGGTTGACGATCGCCATGGTTGGCATCCAAAGCTGGATCCACAGCAACGTGGCGACGTACCGCGCCGCCACGCTGATGCCGAATGTGCCCATGGCTACCAGGAAGCCCATGATGGGAGTGACGGCGAAGGTAAACCCTTCCAGGAAGGTCATCATCGGCCGGACCACCGTGGCGAACACGGTGTATTCGCCGGCCCATTGCGCGTCGCGCTGCGAGATTGCCTGCTGCGTGGCGATGGCCGCACCAATCGACTGGTCGTCCAGTTGCTTGCCGGACACAGCGTCCTCGTAGATCGGCAACAGCACGTTGGCGATCATGTAATCCTGAGCCGATACGCCAATTGCGCCCGCCTGGGCGAGGGCGTCGGCCAGCGCCGTTTCCGCGTTCGCCCCCGCACCCGCCGAGGTCAAGCCCTTTTTGGCCGCCAGGACATCCCATGCGGCAACGGCAAACGGCCCCGTCGTGTACGCCTGCAGTGCATTCCATGCGTCGGCGCAGCTGAGGTCTGTCGGTCCGCCGTCAACGTAAATGCGCGTACCGAAGAAGTTGGAATCGAATCTCAGCGCATCCATCGTGTTCTTGTTACGCATGACGTCATCGATCTGCAGCGCGCCTTGATCGACGCCAACCAGCGTGCATTCCTTGATGTAGTTGTACCAGGACATCCGAACATCCGCGCCGGCGCTGGGTGAATTGGCGCGCCCAAGGCCTGCCGGCGTCGAGAAGGCTTTCTGGATCAGCCCAAGTTCGTCAAGCTGGGAACCGAACCCGTACTCGGTCATTGCGGGCGTCGAGAAGGCCGTCTCGAACAGCTTGGTGATCGTGTACCCGGCGTTGCTGATGATCGCGCCCGACGCCGCCACCCCAAGCGGCACGTTATCGACGACGCGCATGTCGCCCGTGTATGCGTCCTCGATGAGCACACGTTGGCCAGGCCCATACAGGAAGGAGAACACCAAGAAGGCGACCAGCGTATGCTGGAACTGGATCATCGACATGGGGCGCATCACGGCCTGGAACGCCAGCATCAGGATGCCGAGCAAAAATCCGATCCGGATCGCGCCGGTGAAATCGCCGGTGCCGGCCAGCATGGCGACGGCGTTCAGCACCTGTTCCAGGAACGCGCTGTCCCCGATGGAATAGATCGTCCACTCCATTTTGGCGTCCCCTTTACTCGGTTGCGGCGGTCTGCGTGTGCGGGCGCAGGTATTTCTGCTTCTCGAACGCCTGCAACACGTTGTTGTAGTGCTGAACCATCCCGTCGGCCCCGCCATACTCGGTCTGCAGGCCGATCATCTCGCCACGCACATCGGCCTGCGACGCCGCGATCACTTCGGAGAGCTTTTTGGCATAGGCGTTGTCTTCCGTCATCGCCGCCGCGCGGGCGGCGTCCATCATGTCGGTCATGAGCTTCGCCGCCATTTCCATCGAGATGTACGGCGCCCACTGGCGCACAAACACTTTGGCCACGTCGGGAGATTTCCCGGCCAGGCGCACGATCATGCCGCCCATCCCTGACGGCAGCGCCGCCAAGAACGATTTCTCGGCGGCGGTGGGTTCGGCATTCGAAGCCGCCTTTGCGATGAGGCCAGGGTTCGTGCCATCCCCCAGAAAGGTGTCGAGCACGCGCCGCTGCATGCCCTTCAGTTCCTCGTCCACCAGCGTGGGAGAAAGGCACTCGTCCTCACCGGAGCGATCGCACTTGTAGAGCTTCAGCGTCCCGCCCTTGATGAGTTCGATCAGGCGTATCCTGTTGCCTGGGTAAACGGTTACTGCGTTGCTCTTGCCGCCCTTGCCGTCATCCACCAGGTCGCCGACCACCACGGTCCCCGACACGCTCATGACCGCCTCAAGCAGGCTCGTGTCGCCGCTCGCAAACCACGCCGTGGCGCCGTGATGCCTGAGTTGCCGCCAGACCAGGTTGCCCTTGATGAGTTTTGCTGTGTCGGCTGGCGCGATGTTTTGCGCGGTTTGGGCCGGTGACGTGCCCGCGGAATTGTTCGTCGTTGACGACTCCAGGTAATCGCCGAACCCCTTCAAGGTCGCAAGCAGACTGGCATCCGTCTTGCCCTTGACGCTCATGCCGCTGAGGGTGTCGTTGACAATTCCCTGCGCCATCTGACAGGAATTGCCCATGCTCTGGTTCATCTGCTGAACCTTGCGCGCCAGCGTTTCAATGGTCTGCATGCAGCTCTCGCACATGCTGTTCAGGGCGAGCTGGAAGGCATACCCCATTGCGTTCGAGGCGATGTTGCGCATCAACCCCACGAACTGTTCCTTGTTGATGAACGAGAAGCTGCCGCCGTAGACATTGATACCGCCGCACCCGGCCTCGAACGAGGGCGGCACGATGGACATGAGGTTGATGTTGGCGATCCGGTTACGGGCGACGAATCCGCCGCCCGAGATGACACCGCGCCGCTGCGAGTTCCAGACGCCTGGCGCCGTGAAATTCGACATGTCGACGAACATGTTGTTCAGCTCGGCGTCGATGCTCGCCCAGGTCGGGCCAACGCATACGGCCAGCAACAGCGCGGTAATCAGGCGGCGCATGGTTTACCTCTGGAGCGATTGAATGAGCAGATCCGCGTCGTCGATCGAAGGATCGAAGCGGACCCGCGTCAGGTCGTGGTCCTCGTTCACACCCCGCGTGCGCGCGAACGTTGCATCGTCAATCAGGCCGACCTTGTGGGCGGCCATCACCACGCGCTCGGTGATCTCGGTCATCGATAGCGCGCCCTGCGCCACCCCGACGAACGTGTTTGGCGGGGCCGCCAAAAACACCGCCGGCGTCACCTCCACCTTCAACGCGGCGGCCACGCCGTTGTCGGTCTGGTACTCCGGAAACGAGCCGTCAGGAAGCGGGGCGTCGTCCAGCGATACCGGAAGGATCGAAAACCCGTAGGTGGCCGCAAAGCGCTGGAGTACCGGCGCCATGATGTGGCAAAAGCGGCAGTCCGACCGAAAGAAGAAAAACAGGCCGGCCGACTGAGCGACCCCTTTCAGCGCTTCTTCCGTCGCCACGGCGGCGGCTTTCGGTACCTCGTTCGCGGCGTAATTCGTTATCGGCTGACGACTCGTCTCGTCCAGGCGCGGATCGCCCATCACCACTTCCTGCGCAACCTGGGCAAACCGGCTCGATTTATCCATCGCCAGACGCTGCAGGTAGTAGTATGCGCGCACGTTGTCGTGCGATGGTTCGTCGATCGCCCGGTTCAGGTACTTCGGAATGTTCGCCTTCAGCCACTCGGCCGACAGCGGCTGCGGCCCTGCCGGCTGGGCGACCTCCCGCGGCGGCGCTTCCTGGGGAGCCGGAGGCGGCGCGGGCGGCTCCGGCTGCTGCTTTTTCTTTGGCGCCTTCAAGGGGACCGGCGGGTCGTGGTACCAGAACCAGCCCTCCGATCCACGCTCGTAAAACCCCCCGCCGTAGGCCGGCGCCATCGGCCAACCGGCCGTCCACGCCGCGGCCATGGCCACAGCCAGAACGACCCGAAGACGACGATCATCAAACGCCACAGCGCCAGTCCGACAGCAACAATTCGGCGATCTCGTGCGAGCGGAACATGTCACGCGACCCCAGCGTGACCCGGGTGCTCAGGATCGCCTTTACCCACTCGGCGTCGGGATTCGAGTGCATTGATTCCCGTAAAGCCTTTCGGTTGCGGCGCAGCACCTCGG
>LNAQ01000005.1_pt1 | contig 31772 bp, 41 predicted proteins | sample 602591 | NCBI WGS metagenome assembly LNAQ01 (sample SAMN02440304, study PRJNA202911) | soil metagenome | biome: Subtropical and temperate rainforests or woodlands; isolation source: soil samples (1 kg each in a 20% v/v slurry with milli Q water) were... ... | reverse complement strand
CCCCGACAACTGCTATCTGCGCGAACCATTCTGCGACGCGTGCGGAGGCCGAGCCTTCCTGGCCACGCCCCGCGAGGATCTGCCGCGGAATAGGATCATCGCCATCTGGCGGGCGCTACCTTGCCGGTACGAACGCCGCCAAGAGGCGGTGCCCGAACTTATCCTTGAGCGGTTGCGGTGGGCTGAGTGCCTGATCGAATGAGCGCGCCAGATCAGAGGAACTGCACTCTGACCCCTGTTTCTGACCCCTGTTTCGGCAGCGTGGCCCTATCCAGCCTCGCCGGATCTGGCTCAGCTGGTGCGAGACATCGATCAATGCGCGGCATCCAGGGATGCATTGCCCAGGGCATGCGCTTCGCCGAACGGTGGATCGCCTCGCGCGACGGCTTGCCTGGCCAGAAGCACGCACAGCGGGTGAAGGCCGAGGCGCCTGAGCAGCAGGCCAGGAGGTCGCGGAAAGATATGGCCTGGCGCGAAATGATGAACCAGCCCAAGCCGGCGAGGCCGATACCGTTGTCGTTGCGCCCCGCCGATGTGGAGCGCCCGGCGCCTGGGCTGGACCTCAGTGCTGACCTACAGGTCGAGCATCATGATAGAACGGACGGGTGGGCCTGATCTTTCTGGGCAAACCTCCGTCAATCAAGCGAAATCAGGAACCCCAGCTTGCCAGCGTCAACGCACCGACATTGACGACGTAGTCCTGAGCGGATGACATCGCAGCCGTGATCGTCAGCAACCCTCGGTTGGACACCGTCACGGTCAATCCTGTGAAAGTTGTCACTCCCTTCTGCACGGTCGTTCCCAGCTGCTGGACCGAGGTGAAGTCGCCGTAATAATCATCGAAGGCGACAAGATACGTCGCTGTCACGCCCAACGACCGATCCGGCTTGGCGATCGTCACGCTCACCAGGAACGTACCCTGCCGAGGGAACTGCGCTGTCTGACTGACGCTCGCTGGCGAGCCGCTGGACTTGAACTCGTAGTTGAGCCGGACCGGCCGACTTCCGAACAGACATGTTTGCGAGACTAAATCCGGGAATTGAGCCAAATAGGTCATGTCGAGCGGGCGATCCCTGAATACCACATCTCCGTCCGCAACCTCCTCATTGGAGATGGTGTAACGGACGCGCGCGCCGCCAACAGAGTCAATATTTAGAGGCTGGACATAACCACCCAATACAATATCGACATCACAATCCCGATAAGCAGATTTTGTACTTATATGCGGGGTCCTAAACGAGCCGGTAGTAACCATCCGCAGACGCATCGTACTTCCGCGAGTGTCAAGAATTGCGAATGGCGTTACGTGATCGACGGAAACAACCTTTTCCATCGAAATATCAAGGTTATTATAGAAGCCCTTTACCGAGATTAGCGGCCGATCACGCGAAGTTTTCAGGGATGCACGAATCGTGTTTCTCTTTGTAGTTCCGTCAGTATCATTAACGAATATTGCCCCGTAGCTTACATCCACCGACCCGGTTCCAGGATCAGTCCATACAATCCCACTGGCATCGACGCCGGCACAGTCTTGCAGGTTGAGCGGTCCAATAGACCCTTTGGAGTTAATACTTCTTACAATGGTTCCCTGAGTAGTTCCCTTCAGTGACAGTGTATGCAGGATATTATCAGGGTATACCGATCTATTTCCTCCGTCATGGACGCCGTCAATCTCATCCGCGCCGAAGGCGTAAATAACATGCCCGGGAATTGTATTTGTACCATTTAGGTAATCGCCCCAAACATTTCTAATGGTGGCGCGAGACGTGCCCGTGCCCACGACGATGGCGCAGTCCCGGCCAAAAATGTTCTCAATAATCCCTATCCCGTTTGTCGCGGCATACACAGCGTAGGTCGCATTCTTTGTCGCATCAGACCCGCTGAACTTGATATCGGAAACGGTATAACGCTCGCAGCCATCTAAATATATGGCACAGTTAAAAGACCTCGGAACGCGATTCTTTCCAAGCCGAGTCACGCTGGTGCTGTCTACAGACTCGACCCCGTCGGCAGTTCCGGTGTTGACGATATTCAGAGGGCCGACGACGCCACAATCAGCCGAATCGACCATCGCAATTGCGGGCAGGTATCCGCTCGTGCGGCCCCAAGTGATAGTGGCACCTTCACCGATCAGATACTTGCCAGACGTCACACGAATCACATCGGCTTCGGTTTGGATGTTCAAAACGTAATTTTTCCCGCGGGTCAGCCTCACCACATTTGACGCCGCGAGAGCGCGATTGATGGCCGCTCCCCAATACCCCCCGTCTGCCTCGACGTAGTAATCCTCGGGACTTTCCGATATATCCCTCAGCTTCGCGAGGACGGTCCGCGTGACCGAATCGGCGCCAGCCTGCTTAAAGCCCACCAGTGCGGCGCCTGCTGCCCCAGCAAGATCAACAGCTTTTACGCCATCAATGAGCCTCCACTTCGACGCGTCGAAGACGGCGCCTGTCACGAAAGGAATGGCCGAAGGCACGGGTGCGAAAACCTGCGCGCCATAGGACACGGTGAACTGTGAAGAAGTCACCGACAAGCCTGATTCGTACGCAACAGGAGGAAGGTAACCTAGCCCAGCGAGAACCGACTGCGCCGAATCAAGGGCGCTCGACACGACGCCGTTAATAGCTTCACCAACAGCCCTTGCTGCCGCATTGACCTCTGGCAAAACTACCTTAACCGCCTTACCGTCTGAGCGCCGGGTCGCGACCATGAAGTCATTGTCGGAGACTAGCGCGGTCGGAAGATCGTTCAGCGGGATAACATCATTTAGATTCATCAGAGCACCTGTGCTGCGTCGACCGTGGCGGTCACGCTGTTGATGGAAATGGCATTGCGAATGCTGACATCGCGCAGGAAGTCAGCGCCCCATACGACTGTTTCGACGGGCTCGCCGAGCACCGCAAGCAGGCAGTCCCTGGCAACGGTGTCAGCGGTTGATGCATCGCGGTCCTGGTGGGTGAGATGGGTCTGGATCGGTCGGCCAGTTGAGTCCATGCGCTGACGCCCGGCTGCATCAATTGCACGTGCAGTGGCGCTGAACATGATTGCGCCGTTTGATGGCACGCGCACGCAACTGACAGCGACCAGTGCGCCGTTGTCCAGTTCGATGGCAGCCTCGCCGGGGGCCACTTGGATCTCTTCGCGTTTTGTGTAGCTCATTGGTTATAGCTCCATCTTGCTGTTGTGGTGCAGCAGATAGGCGCCATGCACAGCGCCCGCCCAGAAACATTGATCGCCCACCGTTATGTGACGGACCTGCTGCATGCCGATGTCCTGGATGCTTGTGATGTACTGCCAGGTGAGTTCAGGCCCGATGCGTGTCGGAACCTGCAAGCCGAGTAGGTCTGGCGCCAGCACAAGACCATTGCGGGTCGGGATAGGCGCCGTGCGCGAACATCTCAGTACGATTCCACCATCTGTCTGGATTTGGACGCACGGGACTTCCCGCGTCTCGGCGAAAGTGACAGTCCCGGTTGACTCGATACCAGTGATCGGATCGCAAAGAAGCAATACGTCACCGACCTGCACATTTCCTGCCTGGATGCCTCCTGGTAGCCAGCTCTCGATGACCACACAAGCACCGCTTGATCCTCCGCTGCCACCGATGCTCCCGCCTCCGCTGCTGGTAGACCCCGCGGCCGGAAATGTCAGTGTGACCGTGACGATTGCAATGCGGCCGTCCACGTTTGCTGAATCTGTCACATTAGTAGCAAGCCCGAGTGCTTTGCTCCCGCCTTCGAGCATTGGGTCGTCGTAGTAGAGGTAATAAGTCACAATTTGACTTGCCGTTCCTGATACTGTCGCGCTGCTTGCGCTATATGCGATTGTCTTTGCACCGATGATCAATGTTCCAGATGACACACTGATAGTTGCAGTGCTGACCCCAGTAGCATCACTTGTGGCCGAGTAGGTGACTGTCGTGTTGACATCCCACATGCTTGCCTGATTTGCAACAACATTGGTCGGGAGTGCTAAGGCTCCTTCGCGATTTGTCGTCGCTACAGTTTGCGAGACCTGAACCCACTCAGACTTCTTTCCATTCCTAGCAACCGCACGTATCTGGATTTCGTATTGTGTGCCTCGCGTCAACTCATCCAGCACGATATCCGTGCTTGCCGGGAACACTTGAGTCACCCATTCAGTCGGTTCAGAACCTCCAACGCGATGACGGACCTCATAATTTACGGCGGCCGTGCTCATGCCATCACCCTCTCGGCCTCATACCCAGATGTTTTGCGGATGCCGATCACCACACGGCTGGTATAAATCCCAGCATCATCTTTCGTGTCGTTATAGATCCCAGATACAACAGAGATCACCTCTGGATCGTCAGGGCCGTCATAAATAGCGCCTGATATTTCCGAAGTGATCTCAGCCGGAGGATTGCTGTAATACGGCAGCACGCGCGAGTCGGCTTCGACGGCTGTGAAGCTGGTGCTGAAATCATCGCCGTATGTGACGCCGGTGACCAGTAGCGCCTTGGTCTCCTGCCCGGTCAACCCGATGATAGCGGCATCACCGGCCGTGACGCCGCCGGGCATGGTCTGCAGCGCAAAGCCGCTGGTTTCGCCGCCAGCCCCGATGATGCGAACCACTTCCGTATCACCCGCGGCCTTGCGCAGCTGCACGCTATAGCTCTGCCCTGCGACGGTGGCGATGGATTCGTCAAGCACAAGATACGCGGCAGCGCCAGGGATATCGGAAACCGCCGTCAGAGAAACGACGCGCCCCCATCCCGTGCCCCACTCCGTCACGTCGTGCGCAACGTCGATCAAATCGCCGCGCGTCGTGCCAAGGCCAGCAATGTCCGAATCCCACGCCACCACGTTCGGGCGGAACTTTCCTTGCGCGAGGTGGTAGCGGCCTACCTGCCATGCCTGGAATGCGTCTACCTCCTGCTCGATCTTGAAGGTTTCGTAGCGCTCCGGTGCTGGTGCAGTAGACGGCAGACCTCGCGCGTCCACGCCGCGATAGCTGTAACCGTCGTCCAGCACGATGATTTCGTCATCCTGCCAGTCCGCATCTGGATTTTTGAACTGCACGCGCAGGGCATGGGGCAAGTCGATGAACTTGCGGCTGATGCGCAGGTTCCTGATGTCCAGCGGTGAAAAACTCATGGTGCGCTGCTGGGAGCCGCTGTCGAACACGACGCAATACTTGCCGTTGCGCCGGCCAAGGCCGCCCAGCGAACCGGTGAGGATGCCGTTGATCAGCTCCCATGCCGTGGTCGCGCTGTCGCAGACCTTGCGAGCGGTGAAGCCGCGGGCATCCACCCATTCGGCGAAGTCGGCAAAGGAATCCAGGTCGATATTCGACGGCGCGACGTGCCGCGATAGGCTCTCGCATTCGGTCAGCAGCCAATACGCAACCCACGCCGCATTACTGCTGGGCTGGGGCTCCGACCATGCGGCGGACGTGCGGTCATAGACCTTGATCCGTTGGCGCACGCGGCAGCTCACGGTCTGCAGGCTGCCGGTCAGCTGGTCGGTGGCCTTGATGCGCATGGCCAGCTTCCACGTGCCCGTTGTCGACGGGTTGGTGTACTTGATCGACCGCAACAGCGCCCAGCTCACCGCATCGATATTTGTATTGCCGCTGTTGCTGCTGCGCGGCGCGGCCACGCGCGTCACCTGCACGTCGTACTGCCCGGCTGGGACATCCCACGCAAGGCCGGCCGAGAACGGCTTTTTGGTTTCCTTGCTCACATACGCATTGGCGCCTGGAATGCTGACACTTGACGGCACCGGCCCAAGGCCGCCCCAGCGGACGCCAGTGGGTTGCAGCCACGTCGTGGTGCCAGTCGGCCGATAAAGGACCTTGAAGGCATTGGCGATGTCGTAGCTCTTGTTTGTTGTGCCGACGCCGAACAGGCCCTGCGAATGCACAAGATCTAGGCTGATGGATTCGGTATTGGGCGCGGTGGTCCGCTCGACAACATCGGAATTTTCAAGCGCTGCGCCGACAGACAGCTCGAATACATCATTGGTGTACAGCGTCGGGGTTTTGGTTACCTCGTACTGCACGTCGTCGTAAAGCTCGATGGACGTGTCGCCGATCTTGATGTCCGAAACCTCTATGTCGCCGTGGCCAAGGTCGAACAGGCAATGGAAATAGGCGCTCTGGCCAACCATCTCGTTGTACTGGATCGCGGCAATCGGCGGGAAATACCGGCAGTCGCCGATCACGAACGGAATCACGCCCCATGGGTTGTAACTGTTCTGCGTGCCGGTTAGCTGGTTCCACTGGCCTTCGGTGGCATTGGTGCGCCCGGAAGGCGTTGGCGGGGCGATCAGGGCATTGACTGTCAGTGAGGCCGCAAGCGTGATCGCCGCACCCCATGCTGCACCGGCAGCCACTGATGATCCGAAGCCTGCTGCAAGCTGCCCAAGTCCAGGAGCATAAAATGAGACAACGATCAGCACGACAGCGCCAAGAACCTGCTTCCATCCGCCACCACCACCAGCCAGCGCGTCGCGCGTGACCGTGATGCAGGTGCCAGGCTTGGGCCTGACCTTCCACCACCAATGCTGCGGCACCACGTGCCCGCCGACGCGAACCTCAAGATCAGGCGACAGATCATCTCCGCCGTTCGCCTCTGCAAGCATGCGCGCCAGGGTCTGCCCACCGCGCACACGGAACAGCTTCGGGGTATCCAGCGGGTGCCCGCGCAGCACAAGGTCGGCCGTCATAGAATGCATCGGTAGAACCCCTCGATCCGTGAGCCCCACAAGGGCGATGAAAGACGCTCGATCACCGAGCGCTTACCTTCTTCGCAGTGCAGGAAGCCGCCGCGTCCATCGCAGATGCCAACATGGCCCGGCTTGCCCGCGATGTTGAACACCACTACGTCCCCTTCGGAAGCACGATCAACCCGCGCCCAGCCTTCGGCCTGCATCGGGTCATCCGTGCCTGGCAGCGACTGGCCACACTTGGATAGCACCTCATCCACAAGCACGCGGCAATAGCGCTCTCCGGTATACGGACGGCCGACGTATGCGCCAAGGGTCATGGCCATAGTCCTTGGCTGTTGCTTGGGGTGTAGCTCTGCGCAGGCACCCCCTGATTCATGAAGTCCTCGACGTACCCAGCGGTAAGCTGCACCGTCATGACGTCGATGTCCGCGCCAAGGACCGAGAAGTCGAATGGTCCGACCTCAACGGTGTCCGGAGATGACGCAAGGATCACTTCCAGCCTCGCCTCTGGAATGCCATCCAGATTCCGGATCAGCCGTGCTATATCGCGGTCCACGTTGTCGATGGTGATCGTGACGGTTCCAGGTGCGTCCTCGTTGTCGGTCGGCAACTGGGACTGGAACGGATACGGCGTGAATTCGCCGGCAGTACGCAACACGGTTTCAGTGTTGTGCACAATGCGGATTGGGGCGATCGAAGGATGGGTGATGGTCAGGCACGCCAAGAAGATCTCGGCAGTCTCCTGCGAAAGGATGGCGCGCGCAGCGGCGGGGGAAAGAGTCTGTCTCATGTCGTGAGCACCGCGCCGTCACTGTCGGAAATCAGCGTGCCCGCGTCGGTGGCCAACGGAAAGTTGCCGTTGAGCCGGGTTAGCAGTTCAAGCTGTAAGCTAGCCTTCCACATTCCATATGAGATCGCTTCATATTGCGGGCGTGCGGCGAATCGATACAGGGCCTCATGCCCAGCGGGATCACGATGCTCGACCCACAGGAATCTGGATACGTCACCAAGAGTGATCGAAACGAAATCGTATAAAACTTGTAGCTGCGCCCTATCCACCAGCATTGAGAAGCTAACAAGTTCTGCAACCGATGTATAGCGTCGGCGAACCTTTGGCGGGCCGGAGTCCATCTCACTACGAATCACATTGTCACGGCTTGAGTAAGTAACTCCTTCAAGCAAAGGGCATGGAAGCGACTGCGGCCATTTCGGAATATCATCCACGCACGATCCCCCTCGGCGCCATGCCGTACCTTTGACGCATCGCCTTGTCGGCACCTCCCGCTGCAAGGAGGCTGTTCACTTGATTTTTGATGAATACTTGGATATCCAGCCCGCCGCCGTTTGTTGAAGTTGTTTCAACGCGGTCTTCCTCAGCACCTTTTTGAATATTGACGTTAACCTGCGGAGATGGCCATGCGCCTGATGCGCGGATTGGCCCGCCCACATATCCGCCGCTGGCAAACCTGCGGGTGTTGAGAGAGTCAAAGAATCCCTTCCCGTACTTGCTAACCGCTGCTGCGCGGATGACATATTCCCCGTTGGAGATAAGGGCAGGAATGCTGTCGCTGGTCGCGGTGCCAGGGCCGCTGATGTAGCCGCCAGTCGCCTTCTTCGTCAGCGCTCCCCCGATGGCGTTGATCCAGCTGGAGCCGCCGCCGGTGTAGTTGGTTGCCCATGATCCGATCTGCTTTAGAGCTGCTGACGCTGCGATCTCGGCTGCAATTCTCCTCAATGTCTCTGAGAAATTCTTCAGCATCCCGTCTGCGCCGTCCTTGAACGGATCGAATAGGAAATCGGCGAATGAGTCCTGCATATTGCGCGCGGCCTCGTCGGCATAGGCCGCCATCGCGTCAGTGGATTCCTTTGACTTGTCCGTAACCTCACCGTAGATGGCGTCATAATCCTCCAGCGCGTCGCGCGTCTTGGCCAGGCTCATCAAGTAGTCGGCTTGCGCCTGGGATATTCCTTGCAGCGATCCGTGCTGGATCTCATACGATGTTTTTGCTGCTTCCGTGCGGTCACCCCATAGTGCGATCTCTTGCTCCAGCGCCGATATTTGAGAATCAGCATTCTCCGATGCGCCGCCGTAGATGTCGTTATAGGCCTCCATCGCTTCGGTAGCCGCGTCCTTGGCTTCTTTCGCTGACTTTTTGATCGCCTTATTTGACTTGTCCGCGTTGTCTGCAAGTGCGTTTTGCAGGTTCCGCGTGTAGGCATCCACCTCTGCCTGAGTCACGCCACCAGTGCTGGGCGTCATGTTCATTGGCCCACCGCCGCGACGGCTTCGGCCTGCACTTGTTCTCGGCTCTCCGCCGGTAGCGGACTTGACAGCTTCGTTGACCGCATTTGCTCCGCTTGTGTACTGCTTGTACAGTCGATCTAGATCCTTTGTGTTCCAGTTGGCCGGGTTGAGTGACTGAAATGCAGCATTGCCTTGAAGCTCGAATGCCTTGAGCCCAGCGCGGAGGATATCAAGCGCGTCATACGTCTGCTTGGCAAACGTCGCAACCTCCCTAATACCATCACCGATCCCTTTCGATGTCTCTGCCAATTTCGCCCCGTCAGATGCGGTGCCGACAAACTGCTCTGACAGCTTCACAAGGTCAGGCAACAGATCCGATGCGATGGATAACCCAAGTGACTGCGCTATCGTTTTCAGGCGCGTGAGGTTGTCGTTGAAAGCCTCAGCCTGGCGGCCTGCATTCGTAGACAGCACGCCGCCAAACGACTCCAGCTCTGCGCCAGCCTCGCGGATGCCATCACCGCCGTCCTTCAGGAGTGGGATAAGTTCCTGAAAGCTGCGGCCAAAGATGGCAAAGCCAGCCGCCATGGCTTCTGGCGATCCCTGCAACTGCTGGAACCTGTCGGCGAAGTCGGCCAGCACGTCCGTTGAATCGCGCAGGCTGCCGTCAGAATTCTTTATTGAAATCCCAAGCGCATCGAACACCTTTGCCTGTTCGGACGTGGACTTCAGCGCATCGCCCTGCGCTTTTGTCAGCTTGCCAAGACTTCCGACAAGCGTCTCCATCGAGACGTCGGCCAAGCCTGCGGCATAGTTGAGCTTTGAGAATTCCTCCGTTGTGATGCCAACCTTCTGCGCTGCCTTGGACATGTCATCCATTGCATTGATGGTTTCTTTCAACGCAACGATCGGGGCACTTGCGGCAGCAGCAGCGATTGCCGTGTGGATAGCCTTGCCCATGCCAATTGCCGACGTCTTGAGACCCTGCAAGCTCTTCTCGGCCTGCTTGGTAGACGTGGCAAAGCTTCCTGTACGCAGGAGCAAATCGACGGTGATACTGCCCAATGCCATGCTATGTCTCCGAGAATGCTTTGATCAGCGACTTGTCCACGTCTGACAATCCTGACTGATTGGGATCTGGCTGCAGGAAGTTGATGCGGTCCTGCCAGGCTTCATTGCCGCCTGACAGTGACACCGACACCAGCGCGGCCGGACGATGCAGGCGGTGAAAGTCGTCGAACGGATACAGGTTGAAGAACTCAAGCCACTCCCTGAATTCTTCTTCCGTCATTCGCTGCCCCAGCTCGGCAACCGTCATTCCGAGATTCAGGGCGAGGTATCGCTTGACGTACTCTGCGCTGCCTCGCCCGAACCGTTTCCCACAGGCTTGGTAATCCCAGATGCCTGCAACGCCAGGGGGAACAGGATCGACACGCCCTCAGCCGTCAGCTTGATGCTGTCCTTGTCTGAGATGGCGCGGCTGCCGTCCTGATTCACAAGGCACGCAGCGATGAACTGCTGCTTGCCGCGTACCGGATCATCTGAGTTTTCAGCCTGTCGCCACCGCTCGAAATCCACGTGCGCGCACTTCTTCCAGTACGTGTCCGATTCGGTTCCGTCGCTGAACTTTGCTTGCAGCGTGATGATCTCGTCGCTCACCAGAAACTTGTCGTAGCTCACGGGGCCACCTTCCACGTGGTCGTGGTCGGGCCGGACACCTGCAAGGTCAGCGTCCCGCGAACAACGTCATTGGTCTGGATGTCGATGGCCACGTCGGTGACCAGCGCCTCAAAGCTGAAAGAGCTGCGGTCAGTCGGCGGGACAATGGCGCCACTAACAACAGTCGGATCAGTCGTGCCATCGCTCAGGGCGATCAAGAACGGGACAAGCTCGCCAGATTCCTGGAAGTCGAACAGCCGCTGATGGTTGACGGATGTCGGAATCAGGGCGAACGGGACCGAATACGTGGTGGCCGTGCGCGTACCAGACCGATATTCGGGGTCCGTGGCGTTGAGGCACATGATTTCAATGGTGTTGCGGGCGCCGCCAGACTTGCTCACCGAAGTGGGGCAATCCATGACAACCGCAGCAGTTGGGGATGCCGGATCAATGAAGTAGATCTCGGTGCCTTGGGACTCGACAAATGCAGCCATTTCTTGCTCTCCAATCAGACATAAAAAAACCCGCACTAGGCGGGTCGGTGGGTACTGCGGTTGTAGCTGTTACAGACGGTGGTCGAACAGGTCAGCGTCGAAGGTGGAGCGCCAGTAGCCGGTATCCGGCTCCTGTCCAAGTGATTGGATCGTCAGCACGTGCCCAACGGATTCGATGGCATCTCGGGTGGCCGTGAGCAGGTTGTCGCGCTCCTGCTCCGTTCGGGCGAATACATCGACAGCCAGCGACAGCCGATCACCTGGTGGCCGCTGGCTCAGGTTGTTCTCCGGCACCACGGCTTGGCGCATCCACACCACGAAAGGCGCTTGAGTGTCTTGGTTGGCCTGGTCCTGGTAGATCTTGGTACCGACGATGGACGTCACCGCTGGCACTGCCAGGATGGGATAGATCGGTCTCATGCGCGGTTCGCCAGGGCAAGCTTGGCAACGGCAAGGTCAATGCCTTTGCGCAGTTCGGATGCGATGACGAGGACGGCCTCGTTCTTCTTCGAGTGAAACGCAGGCCCCATCCACTTGTGCGGCCGCATGCGACTCGTCCCATACTCAAGCATCCGACCAATCGTCGCCACACCGATCCCGGTCGGCGTGCGCTTGTCGATGGGATAGCGGCGGCTCTTTGGGACCAAAACGAACACACGCTCACCATTTGCGCGCGCGCGCTTGTTGGCCAGTACAACGCTGATCGACCGCGCAAGGCGGCCCGTTGACTTGTCCAAACCACCGACATTCGGCTCTGCAACAATGCGCCGAACGTTGGCCCGGGCCTCATTGCGAATCAGGTTTGCCCCTTTGCGCAGTGCCGCGCGTGCAGGTCCGCCGCGCTTGGATGTGATCTCGGCCGGCAGCTCGCGCAGGGACTGAAGAACACCATCCAAACCAGAAATATGAACAGCTTGTTCGTCTGCCACTTTGTTTTCCTCAAAGAAAAAGGGCACCCGGATGGATGCCCTTCTGTCTGCCGTTGTCGGCCCCTGCCATGCCGTGCCGCGCCCCGCAACGCCGAGCCCAGCCACGCCGAGCCTAGCCGCACCGTGCAAATAAATCCTACCACCGCTCGCCAGGTCAAACAACCTCAACCCTCATTCAACCCCCGTGCCACCATCAACGTCACTTCCCGGCGGGCCGTGGCGTCCACCAGCGGATCGGACTTCACTTCGTACACCTTGCCGTCCCACAACACACGGTCCGCTGCGGTGACTTCGGCCACCTCGGGCGACCACCGCACGCTGAATCGGCCTTGCACTTCCGAGCGCAGCGCCTCGCTGGCCAGGAACTCGCGGCCCGGACCCGGCAGCCATGATGCTGGCTCATCCACCAGTAGATCGGCCCACGTCCATTCCCGGTAACCCGTTTGCGGGTCAACCACTTCCGTCTTGCGCTGGATGGTGATGACGTGTACCAGCGTGTTCGGGTTCATACGCCAAGCGTCCGACGATATGGCCACGTCAGGGCCAATGCCGCGTTGAGCATCATCTGCTGTTGCTCTGGCGTCACTTCGCCCTCGCGCCGAACCAGCAGCAGGATTGCCGACTTAAGCGCCTCTGGCACGTACTGCGGATTCGTGGTGAATGTCACCAACGCCGGCCCGCCCGTATACCGCAACACGCCGAACCCATCGTCGGTGTACTCCACCGCCACGCTATCTCGCGTCACGGTGTCTACTACCGCAGGTAGCAGCGGGATCGTGTACTCCCGATCTTGCGCCCACTGCTGATACGTCACCCCCGCCAATGCCATGCCGGTCCACTGTTCCACGGTCTCGCGCGCGGCAACGATCTGCCGGCTAATACGTACGTCATCGGCCGAATGCGTCATGCGCAAGTCGGCCTTTGCCTCGATCAGGGATACCGGCTCGACGCTGGCGGGAGTGACGGTAGTCAGCATTTACTTTGCCTTGCCCTTCTTGACGGTGGCGGTTTCTTCCGCTTCCACGTCGGCATCTGACTTGCCAGGCTTCTTGCTGACAGGCTCAACGAACGGCAAGACGATATAGATCTGCACGTCGCTGGCCTCGAATTCTTGACCCTTTTCAACCCGGCCAAGCTCATCGTGAAGGAAAGTCTTGATCGCCTTGTATTTCATGGTTGCTCCAATGAAAAACCCCGCACTTGGCGGGGCTTGGTTAGATTAGGTGGGTTCTAGTCGCCTGCTTTCGCAGGTTCGCCGTCCGCCACAGTGGCCGGAGGTTCGGAAGCCCCCAGCACCTTCTGAACTCGTCGTCTCTTGGATCGGTGAAGTCAAACGATGATTGCGGAACGATGTGGTCAATATGCCAATCGCCCTGATTTTCCCAAGTCATGCCGGCCGTGAATTGACGCTCCAAGTGGTCGATCAACTCAGCCACCGTGTAGTCAACGAACTCGCGCCAGCTGCGGCCAGCCTTTCTCTTCCCTATGGCTCTATGCATCATCACCTTCATGTGTGATGACACTCTCGTTTTCTTGCAGGCGGCACGCTTGGCCTTAGACCATTCGTTGGCCGCTTTCCTGCCTTCTGGCGTTGCCTGCTTGGCAGCCGACGCCGCTCTCGCTCGCTCAAGGACTCTATTGCGCTGGCACGGCGGGCAACTGTGGGTCATGTGCGAATAGCGCGGGAAGATCACCCCACACTCGGCGCAACTTATTGGGACGCCCTTTACAGGGGCTATGCCTTTCTTCCTGCGCTGAACTTCAGCGGCGCGCCTGTACTGCTCCCGGCGTCGCTCGGTGGTAACATTCGCTGGCATCGTCTGACCTCCTAACGGTCATGCGGTGAAGAGGCCCGGTCAGGATTACAGTCCTGCCGGGCCTCACCAGTATATCAGCTCCGGTTACACAGCGGTGATCGGGCCGTACAGGATTCCGGCCGGGAGATCAACCGCAAGTCCGAGCCGCTCTTCCGCGCGAATGGTCAAAAGGTTCCGGGTGAAGTCATCGTTGACGAAGCCCATCTCCACAGTCGCGCCCTGTCGCTGGAAGATCGTGGCCGACCCACGCAAGTTGCCGATCAGGAACGAGCCGACCGGTATGTGGTTGGACAGCACCACATTCAGGCCGAACGGGTTCATCCCAGCACCAGTGCCAGGTGCGCCATACAGGTACGCGCCAGTGCCAGCACCCTCGCGCGCAAGCTCCATCGCGCCCCATGCGGCGGGGTTCACTACGACGGTATCCGGAGCGTTACCGGTGGCCCACAAAGCATACTTCGCCTTATTGATGGACTCGACCAGGTTCGCGCCAGAAGTCGGGGTGAATGCGGTGAAGTTGCCAGCATCGGTGAGGCCAGACAGATTCGGCGAAGTGCCATTGCCAAGCAACAGCTGGGCCTCGATACGCTGGGCCAAGCCGTCACGCAGACGGGTGTCGATGTAGGCCACAACAGCCGGGGCATCAGCCAGAAGCTGATTAGAAACCTTGATGAAGTGGGCGACGGTCTCGATCACGACGTTGTACTGTGCAAACGTGATGGCCGATTCCGGCTTGGCTGCACCCTGCGCCACCTCTGCTGCGCTATTGGTCCATGCTGATTCACGCAACGAATTGACCGCGTTGCTGGTCACGTTGATGGTCGGAATGAGCTGACGCAAGGTCAGCGGGAGGAAGTTGCCAGCGATAACGCCGGGGCGCTGGTCCGGGAACGTGGTGGTGGTGTCAGCCACAACCGTGTTCTTGACTTCGATGCGCGCAGTGGTGACTTGGCGGGAAGCAAGAGCTTTGAACTGCTCGGACTTCACAAACTCGGCACCTGCGGTCAGCTTTTCGGCTCCATGGTCGCCAGCCTTTTCCATCTTCTGCGCGATCTCGGTCACGGTCGCCTCGAACTTATCCGAGAGCGCCTTCACTTCGGCCTTGATCTCGTTATCGGTCCTCCCGCCTTCGGCCAGCTGACCCTCAAACTTCGTGATGGCGGCGTTGATAGCCGTGCCGTGCGCATCAAGCGCGGTCTTGATATCAGTGATTTCCATTGTTATTTCCTTGTGGTGAGCTTGTGAGTAGCCGCGTTTATCGCGGCAAGAATTTCGCTGGTCTTGATTTGCTCACGCTCACCGTGAGACAGGGACTTGATACGCGACACCAGCGCCGTCGCATCAGCCCGACTGAACCCGGCAGCATCGCGCAGCAGGGATTCGATTTCTTTGAGGGATTCGGCCTCTTCAATAGAGGACTTCACGTCGATCAGGGCGTTCCCGTCCGCAGGCCAATCCACGACCGACACTTCCTTCAGGAAGTCGATCTCGTGAATGTCGCGGCCCTTTCCGCCTGCTTTGCGCTTGGCCTGCTCTTCTTTCACGCGGTAGCCGATGGACAGGCCGTTGACTGTCTTGTGCTTGACCGCCAGCGCGGCCTCGTCAGCCAGGCGGATCCCCTTCGTAAACTCCGCCGACTTCACGCGCAGGCCAACATCGTCCTGCACCACGATCATCTTGCCGATCGGCATTTCGCGCTTGATCCATCCGTGATTGAAGTACATCTTCACTTCAGCCTCGGATGCCGCCACGCTGGTGAAGGCGCCTGGGTGGATCGTGTCACCGTAGCTATCCACACCGCCGAACTTGGCCGCATAGCCCGTGAACGCACCAGAGTCAGGCGCGAATTTCAATTCCGCGTCAACAAGCGGGATCGTTTTGAATTCCATCGTCATACGCCCTCTGGCGGTGTTGGTGCGGGGGTCGGCACTACTTGCTTGCCGGCATCTTCAATAGGAACCATCGCGCCCTGAACCAGCAAGCGCTCGCCGCCCGGCAAGGGCTGCATCCATTCCTTGGCACGGGCTTCGTTGGGTGTCAGTACACCGGATGAAATACCCACCCGGTAGCCTTCGTAGCGGTCTTTCTCGCTGGCCCGCAGCAAGCCTTCAAAGTCAAATTCGACTTCATAGGTCTTGCGATCTTCATCGCTGAAGAGATTGACCAGAATGCTGTTCTCAATCGCTTCCAGATATGGGCGCAGGTTGAGCTTGTAGAACGATGCGATGATCTCAGCCGTGCTACTGCCTAGCGTCGTGCTGCCTTCGTTCTGATTGATCAGCACCGAAGGGATGCCGAACCAGCGGGCGATTTCGTCAATCTGGAACTTTCGAGCCGACAGCAGTTCTATGTCCTCCGGCGACATGGATACCGCCTCAAACTTCATCCCCATTTCCAGCACCAGAAGGCGCTCATCGGTGCCAGTGGTCAGCGTGTCGAAGTTGGCGCGAGCCTGCGCCCGCTGTTCCGGCGTCAGCAGGCGGTCCAGCGACAGCACGCCGGAAGGCTTTCCGCCGTTCGCGTAAATCTTGCTGACTACCTGTTCCGCCGCCTGTCCGATGCCGATCAGATTTCGACCGAACTGCAACGGCGAGCGGCCCACGATCAGGTTTCCATTCATGCGGGCGTGCCATACGGACTCGCTCGACAGCACAGCGACGTTCCCATCCGTCGTGAAGATATGGGCAACACTGCCATTAATCAGTTTTGTCTCGACTTGAAGTGGATTCAGCGGAAGCAGGCCGCGAATCTCGCCGGACATTACCGTCTTTTTCGCATACATGTTTCCATGCATCGCAAGGTTTGCAATCTGGTGTTCCCAGAATTCGTAGCGCGTCTGATATTGGTTCGGCTTGTTCGCCATTAGGAGGCTGAACCAGTGGTCAGTCACCACCTCTCGCCCCGTCGCGGTCTTGCGGTACACGACTATCGGGAGGCTCGCGACGGTCTGGGAAATAAGGCGAACGCATGCCCACACCGCCGACAGTTGCAGCGCGGTTTCATCCGTCACATGCACCGCAGCCGGGACCGCATAGCCTGCCGGGCCAGTGACCTGTGTCCCGCTGCCCTGCTGGCCACCCCACCAGCTACGGATAGGGGACCACATGCTCTGCCAGAAATTCATCAGCGGCCTATGGGGTTAGATAGAAAGTCGGCAAAACTGGCGCTGTCATCTGTTGAATTCATCGCCAGCCCCATCGCCATGCACAGCGCTACAAATGGATCAATCTTGTTCTCGTTGCGCTCCTTGCGCGGGTACACGTTGTCCTTGGCGTCAGTCTTTGCCACCACATTGGACATCGCCCACGTCATCACTTCGTCCCCGTCATGGGTCAGCTTCCGATCCCGGATCAGCGCCTCAACCTGTTTCATGGGCTCGCTGAAATTCAGTACCGTAGGCCGGAATTCGACCACCGGAACGCCTTCATCCTGAAGCTGTGTGACTAGCATCGTCGCCTGATGGGGGTCATACCCCACCGAAGTCACGCCAAATCGAGTCGAAAGACCCACAACATCGTCGCGGATCACTGAGAAATCGATGATGTTTCCCGGCGTTACAGCCAGCAATCCCTTGTCGCGATAGACCCTGTAGTGCTGGTTTTCTGGCAATTCGACCGTTTCTTCTGGCAGGTAATACTTGCCGAAGCGTGCATAGCGCCCATCGTCCAGCTCAAACAGCAATTCCAGCGCAGCAATATCGACCTTGCTGGCAAGATCCAGCCCCATCCAGCAGCGTCGCCCGCGCATTGCCTCCAACACCAGGTCAGGCTTCTTGCACTCGGCCCACCGCTGCATGTTGATGTAGGCATCGCGCGCCTGGACCCACAGATTCAGGTGCTTGGTCTTGAAATGGCCCTGCTTGCGCGGGTTGTTGATCGCCTCCTTCAGCTGCGCCTGCAGGAATTCACCGGATACCGAAACGTCATAGTTCGGGTTGGCCTGCCGCAGCGCCGTCTCGCTTGTCCAGTCCACCTCAGGGTCAGCCGCGTAAATCAGCGCAAACGTGCGCTCATCTTCGATCACGCCCTCCAGGATCTTCTGGCACTCCAGCCAGTCCTCTCGGCACGGCCCGGCCAGGTTGTCGCCTGCCGTGGAGATGACCAGCGACAGCGGCTGATCACGCGAACCCATGCCGGTCTCCATCGTGGCCAGCTGGTCGTCGGTCTGGTGCTCGTGGTACTCGTCGGTGATCGAACAGTGCGGGCTGGATCCATCGCCAGGCTTGCCGATCACCGGCTCGAACTTGGACATGTCCGCCAGCCGCAGCAGGGTCTTGGCGTTGACCTCGATCCCATAGTTCGCCACCAGTGCTGGGGTCTTGGTCGCCATCTGCTTGGCAGGCCCGAAAACCTCCCACGCCTGTTTCTCGGTAGTCGCGCCGGAGTACACCTCCGCGCCCGGCTCGCCATCGGCGGCGAACATGTAAAGACCCACCGGGGCGGCCCAGCTTGACTTGCCATTCTTGCGGCTCACATACAGTCGGCCCTTGCGGAACCGCCGCGCCTGTGTCGCCTTGTTGACCCAGCCGAACAACGAGCACGTCAGGAAGCACTGCCACGGATCAAGCCGAATCAGCTTTGCGCTGCCCGCTGCCCAGCGGCCCTTTACGTGCGGCATCAGCTCGATGAACTTGCACACCCGCTCAGCACGCACCGGGTCGAACCGATACGGCCAGTCTTTGGACTTCGCAGATTTGCAGTCTCGGACATGACGCTCGCACGCCAGCCGAACCCACTTACCAGCCGGAACCGCGCCCGCCAGCACGTCCGCCACATACCCATCGGCGGCGGCAACGTGCGGATGCTGCGACATCAGCTATCTAGACTGGCGAATGGGTTTGCGTCCGGTTCCTTGCCGACTGCACCCAACTTCTGGCGATCTACCGGCGTCATCCCAAAGGACGACAACGCCTGAAACAGTCGCCCCAACTTCGCCGCCGTGAACTCCACCGGATTGACGCGGTACTCCGCCAGCAAGTTGGACGCCGATTCCAGCATCAGCCGATCCGCCGCCGTCAGGGTTCCCGGTATCGCGTAGGTCACAAACTCAAACCAGCACAACTTCGCAGGCTCGCCCATCGTCGCAGGCGGGTTACCAACCGGCGCATCATGTTTCGGGGCTTTCTTGCGATCACGGAACCGCCCAGGGTTCACCTTGTCGGCGCCCTTCAAGGCAGCCTGCTCATTGGTCAACCGCTGTCTAGGCACCGTGGAACCTCGTCTCGTGGAACGTTCGAATTGCAGATGCAGGAATTTGACTGGGGCGACGTGCTAGGAAGCTGAACAATCTGGACTTTCGACCCACCCCCTCTTAACATTTGCCCTCACAATCCTGTCAAAGATGAACGGCTTAACATTTCGTTCATTTTCGAGGCGTTCGACTGGATTTCGAGACTCATTCTCAACTGTCGTGGTCACAACGTCTGCACCCGCCTCTCGCTGTCCTGGGCGTCGTCGCTCAGGGTTGCCCTTGGGTCTTGCACCTCGTCGTCCTGCTCGTCTGCCAGCGCCTCACATAGCCAAGTGAGCATGGCCTCTACCCTGCTTAGGCTGCCCTCAATGCGTACAAGTCTGGCATCGTCGCTTGCTTCCTCACGTTGCACTGAGCGTGGGCACATTGCAGGTTGCTCTCCTCGTGCGTTCCACCCTTGCTGACCGGGATGATGTGGTCGATGGTCGGGTACATGGGGTGCGGCCACTTAACCTTCCGGTCTGTCGGCTCGCCGCATAGCTGGCATACCCAGCCGTCGCGGGCGAACACCTTGAACCTGAGCCGCCTCCCGCCTGCGTCAAGGAACGAGGTGAATCGCCTGATGTCTTGGTAGTGCTGCCTGATGATGGTCTTGCATTCACGCGAGCAGCAGCGAGGGTCCCTGCCGCAGTTGGTAGGCTCGAACTGGCGCTCGCAGACTTCGCACCTGCGGAAGCGCGGCGTCCCTCTATTGCCCCTGCTGCTGCACCGCTGGCCGCAGTACTGCCGCCCTTGGCTGTCCTGCCCACAGTACTGGCACGAATCAAATGGGCCGGAATCTCTGACCTCAGCCAGCGGGCTACCCTTCTTCCTGTTCCTGCCGTAGTGCATCTCACACCACGCGGCGCCGTTGGAGCGCGCCAGCTTGGCGCAGCCCTCTATGTCGCACAACTTGGTGATGGCGGTCTTTGGCCGGGTAGCCTTGCACTTGTCGCTGCAATAGGCCCTGGCGCAACCTCGACTTAGAACCTGATCGAATCTACTGCCGCAGGCGCGGCATGTTCCTATCGGAGCGATAGGCTTACAATTACGGATAGCCATGGTCTGTTATCCCAGATTGTGGTTAGGGCCGCACCGGTGTTTCCAGCACCTTTGCGGCCCGTCTATTTTACCTCAGGCCAGCCGTCAAGACCAATCCGAGGCCGCCTGCCTTTCCAGTCCTTGCCGCCCCTCTCACAGAGAGATTTGGACCCGTGGCACTGGATACAGAGACATTGCAGGTTGTCGAGACGGTTGCTGTCTGCGCTGCTTGCGTCATTTCCCTTGTGATCGACGTGCGCCTCATTGCCTGCAACCAGCCGCCCACATGCCCGGCATCGGTGTCCATCTCTAATCAGCACCTGCTGACGGATCATCCGCCACGCCTTGCTGCCCGTGTTCAACGCCCGTGTCCGCTGCCTGTCCGCTTCCTTGGGTCTGTACTTGGGTGCCTTGGCCCTTGGTGGCTTGAACGTCCGCGGCTGACTCGGCATGCCCTGCCCTCACTGCTGCCCATTTGCGGGCGTTGTCGGCCTTCTTGGCAATCCACGCCTTCATGCGCGCGCGGCGCTCGGCGCACCCACTACATCCCACTGCACGCGGCCCTGGTAGCAATCAGTTCGGCTTGGAGCCGGGCAACGGTTGTGTCTGCGTCCGATCCGACTCGAACAAGATCGCCCGAATCCGTTGCTCTGAGCTCGGCGGCATCGTCAGTGTCGGGTCCAGCGGCGGAAGCTCGATAGTCGGGCATGCCACTGGGTGCACAGTCCCACTGCTTGCGCAGCTTGAGAGAGCCATCACGCACGCCAGCAGCCACAGCCGTTGACTTGTCTTGCCCATCCTTCAGTCCTCGCTGGTATTCGGCCGCTGCTGCTTTTGATGTCTCGGCGTATGTACGTTCTGCACGCTCGGCCCGGTCGCGCGCGGCGATATAGGCTTCTGCCTGCGCCAGGCTTTGCTTGGCCCATTCGGCCCGGGCCTTGGCGAGATCGTCTTGTGCGGACTGTTTTCCAAGCAGCGCAATGCCGAGAAGCACCGCGAGCACAAGCGCAATGCCTGCGAACACTGTTCCGCGAATGCCGCCGAGAAGTTCAACGATTGCGGCCATCTCAAAAATGATCCTTTGGCAGCGCAGATTGCATGTCTGAAAATGCAGGTGGTTCAAGCCCTGCACGTCTCATGAGCGATTCCAATTTGAAAATGTGCCGTTCAAGTGCGCGCGAATGGCTGCGCTCCTGGGCAAGTTCATCGCGCAGCCGGCCAACGTCAGTTTCCAGTGCAGTCAGCCGCTCGGTCATCATCCGGTAGATGGATTCTTCTGCCTTGCTCTGCGCTACGTCCGAATCCACCTCGGCCGCGTTGCGCCGGTTGCGCTGCATCCAGCCCCACAGCCCTCCGACGACTCCTCCGATAGCGCCAAGGATCCCGCCTACGGCCGCAAGATCAATCTGTTGCGGCATCACTGCCCCCATCCATAAGCCCTGGCTGCGAGATGCCGCGCGCAAGCGGAATCAGAGCCGCAACAACTACAGCTGCGCCACCAAGCCCCGTCCCAATCCAGTCAGGCATGGAAGTCCTCCATCCATCCGGCAGCGCGTTGTAGGCCGTCGCTGCCGCTGCCAGCGCGGCGGAGAGCATGGACAGGCGAGTGGACCACCACTTGCGCCAGTTGTTGATGTCTGCCACCGGCACGCCCCCAAAGGCGCGGATGACACCTTCAATGCTCAGCTTCATCGTAAATCCTCCACGGCATAGCGAAGGTTCTTCGCAACCCTCCGAACCCAGCCCCGGCCGAACCGCGCAAAGGTCGTGATGTCGGTGTAGAACTCCAACCTGGTCGCATTGAACAGCAGCACGGTTTCTGCCGTGTCAGCGCGGCGTACGGCCTCCAGGGTTACAGGCCCGATGATGCCGTCAGCGGCCACCCCGACGCTGTCCTGCAGCCACCGCGATGCAACCCGCACGCCGTGGTTGACGGCAGCGTCCAGGCTGAAAGGCTATACCGGCTGGCAGCTGGTCCCCTTTAATCTTGTCCCAGTAATCGGCGCGGTAGATGTCGATTGCCTGCGCCCTGGTCAGCGCCTTGATGTTGACGTCCGGGTGAGCCCGCTTGCTGATCCCCCACTGCGTTTCGCCGCCCGGATCTTGCGGATCGTTGGAGTACCCGCCCTCGTGCGAGAGCACCCGGTCGATCAGCTTGTCGAACTGACTCATGCGGGCCTCCAAAAGCAAAACCCCGGCGTGTGCCAGGGCTTTGTCGGGACGTTAGGGTTGACGTTTGGGGAGATTTGTTGACTCTGGGGTTAGATTGCAGGTTTCTTTCGAAACTGTCAACACCCTCGTTTCAATCCCGGTTTCGCCTCGCCGCCAGCTCCAGCGCGTCATCTGCGGAGAGCTGCAGGAGCATGCAGGCCAGCAGGACAGCGCCGCTCCAGTCCTTCGCCGCAACGCCTGCTGGGGCGTGTGGTACCTGCCATCCACTCACTACCGCGTTGTAGGCTGCTGTTGCCACGTGCGCCGTCCATGGGCGCAGCCGGACGATCTCTGCGGCTCTGTCTCTGGCGATATGCCGGCCAAGCCAGGCGCAGACCTGCCGGTAGTGGCCGTGGCGGCCAGTTGCGATGTCGAACGCAATGTCCGGGCCGATGTCATCACGATCCCGGCGGCCGAAGCTGAGCGCTGCGGCGATCATGTGCTCGGACGGGATTTGGCTGGCAGCTGTGCTGTGCCCCTCCATCGGCTCCCGATAGGTCGTCTTGCCTGCGAGCGAATGGACACGCTCGCGGAAGGACGGGACGCTGCGTGGCTCGAAGATTTCAGTTGCTGTGCTCACTTCAATCTCCCCTCTCTCTTTCGCCTCTTGATCTCGCGCCGCAGCACGGCCGCCTCGGCCTGCAGCTGCGCGGCCTTGCGCCGGCCAGGGTGCCCCTTGTGGTTGTGGCTGTAGCGTTGCTGGTGGGCATCGGCGTCCAGTTGCGTCAGCTTGGTCATCATAATGAGACGGTCGTCGTCCATGGTAGCGAGGGCGTTCATGCGGCCGCCTCCAGTACCGACTCGGGCGTGATCCCGGCCACGGTCACAGCGACCCCCAGGGCCGCCCAAGCATGGCTTTTGACGCCGAAGGTCGGGCCGGGCTGCTTTTTCGTCCCCGCAGGGCCGAGAAGGTCGATCAAGGCCGCGCGGATGTTTGCGTCCTTAGCTCTTGCGCTCCCGCACAGGTGCAGCTTGACATCGCGCCGGTAGACCAGCCGGACTGACTCTGGATCCCGCCAGGTCTGCTGCATGCGCCCAATCCAAACACACGTCTCGAACACCTCCCTTCCAACACTCATGCCGTAACTGGCAATCATTTCGATCGCCAGGGTTTCGACTCCCCCAGGGGCGTCAGGGGCGTCAGCCGCCCGCCGGAGCATCCCCAGCATGTCGGCGTTCGGGCAGACTCCCGCCCCCACAACGCGCATGCCGTCCAGGATCACCCAGCCGCTCTCGGTGGTGCCGGGGTCGATTGCCAGGATCATCCCCCCATCCCCCCTGCCCCGACAATGCCCCGGCAAGGCCCCTGCGCGGCCCGTGGCGGCGTTTCTGCGGTGGGGGAGCATGGATGGTAGCGGCCCCACCCCTGGTCGGCCTTAGAGAGGGCCGCGCGCGAAGTGTCGCGGTTGTGGGTAATCCGACACAAATCCGCAACGGGGGCAGAACGGGTTATAAGCCTTGCTGTGTAAGGGTTTGATGATAATACGTATAAAAATATATCTCTCCCTTTTTTATAAGGAAGTTCTATATAGAGAACTTCCCAAAAAATTTGGAAAGTTACTTGGTGCTGCGGATTAACGGATTTGCCTCTAACCCTTGCCCCATAAGGCTTATAACCCGTTTTTGGGGGTGTTGCTGATTTCTTTTCATGCTGCATCTTCGCGTCCTTCATCTGCTCCGTTCGCCAGGGCCACCCATGCCAGCCGAGACTTGCCACGGCCGCCAGCCCCCTTGCCCATGTCCACGAATTCAATCAGCCTATCCGACTTGAGGCTGTCCAGCACCGACCGCCGCAAGCGCGGCTCAAGGCCGGCAAACACTCTGTTGGCCCGCGACAGCTCGAACTCGGTACGCCCTTTGGCACCCCCCTTGGCGATAGTCTCGATGACCGACGCGCGCCACTTAGCGAACTGTGTGCCATGCATGTACTGGCGGATGGCGTCGATGGTCTGCTCCGTATAGTAGCGGACATAGCGAATGCACCATCGGGCAATCTCACCCGTGATGAGCGGATGCTCTGGATTGACGGATAGAGCAACGACCAGGGCCAGGCGCATGGCCTTCTCACACGACCGGCCCTGCATCTCGCCCATCCCCTCCTCGGTCAGCGCCTTGATTTCCTCGATGCACTCGGCCTCGTACTGCCCCAGCATCGTTTCAGCCTCAGGGGTGAAATCTACTATCTTGGCGTCTGGCACGACTGATGGGCCAGGCTCCACGAAAGCCAGGTTGCCATCGCCCCCCTGCCGCACGGCCTTGCACCAGTCGATGACGGATTGCGGAACCGGCAGGCGTTCGAATTTCCCCCGCACGCGCGGGGGCAAGTCGGACTGTACGACCAACAAGCGATTCAGAAAGCCGCCCTTGATGCTCTGTTCATCCATTGAGCTGTAGAACATGTCCGGCGTTGTCATGCCCAGCATCGAAATGCTTGGCCTGTAGATGGTCTTGTTCTCTCTCTCGGCGCGCTGCTTTGCAGTAAGAACCATGGTTGAGTAACCCTGCGGGCGAAGAACGCCGCTTGGCATACCCCACGCCTGCACCAGCACAATGATCGCTTGGCGCTTGTTGTAGTTGCCCTGTGCCTTTACATTGCTCAAAAGCTCTCCTAGCTCGTCGATGATCGCCAGGTGGCAGGGCTTGGCGTACAGGTCCGAAAACACCCCTCCGTCGCTGCTATAGCCGCCTGGGCCGATCAAGTAATCCATGCCGGCCGCGCTGAGCACGCGGTCGAGCACGGTACGCGGATGTTCCTTTCCGCTGGCTGACAACCCCACGTTGACGAAGTACATTGCCGAGTAGTTGTCCTGCGTTGTCATCCACTTGCGTCCAGCCACGACGGATGCCAGGGCCAGCGCAGCTTGTACGGCAAACTGAGGCTGAGGCTTGGGCGCAGTGCGGTTGGCGTAATCAACAAGCTCGCCAAGCACCCCGGGGATTGTCAGCAGGTCAGCTGGCGGCATTTTGTCGATGATGGTGGTGTCAATGGCCGTTTGGGATGCCTTGCTGCTATTGGCTATGAACTGGCGAATGTTGGATATCGGCACCGCTTCGGGTGGCAAGTTATTCAGGCCCAGCAGATCCGCTGCGGCTGATACAGCGGCGGTGATGTCGCCGCCATGATCGAGTATGCAGAACAGGTCGAAGGCGTCATGTGCATGACCATCATTCAGCGGATCGCTTGCGTGGTGGCTGTAGCAGTGCGTCCTGTCATCGAACACGACCACCCCTGCCAGGTTGCTGCTTGAGGTCGGCGCCAGCCAGCGCCGGCCCTTTGGCATATATCCATGCTCCTCGATGATTGAAACGATGTCGTGCGCCTGATTGAACTGGCCGATGACGTTTGAATGCTGCCCGATAGAGCGGGTCCGTGGCTTCGGCGCAGGCTGCTTGGCTGCCCAGGGGCAGACAGCCATCAGCTGCGGCTTGAATTTCTCCCAGTCGCGCCAAATGGCGGTAAGCTCCGGCGGAAGCATTGGGATACTGTCGCAGTCCCACGGCGCGCAGCCATCGCGCCACCGGTAGGGCTGCTTGGTGTCCGGGTGAATGGTAGGCGGCAGGACATCCTGCACAGCGCCGGCGCGCAGTTCGAAGATAGTAATCGGCTTCTCTTCGGGAGAGCGCTGCACCCACGTAAGTTTGTGGGTCTTGAAATCGTTTTCTGCCGGCAGTAGAAAGATGGCCTTGTCTCGGCCGGAGTTTCCGATGATGCGAGGCGCGCCAAAAAACATGGCTTCTGGATCAACGCCAAGTTCTGCCATGCAGGTTCTGAAGAACTCCAGGTGATCGACATCGATCGCACACGTACTGCTGACGTTGTGCACGATTCCAAGGCCGTTGTCAGGGCGGGCCGCAATGACGGCCTCGGCACGCTCCACGGTTGTGATGATGTTTGCTGAAGTGTTCCATCCGTATTCGTTAGGCCCCTTGGTCCCACGCGGTATTGAGCACAAGCCCCAGCCAAGGCTGATATATGCTTCGGCATGTTCCGTCATTGTTGTGGGATTCATACGCTCGCCCCTGACTGGCCGAACTCGAAGCGCGCAGAGCGGGCAGCGTTGACGGCGCTGAAGAATTCATCAAATGAAATAGCCTCATTCGATTTAATATCAGCACACTCCCCAACGATCTCTGAAAGGAAAAGAGATTTCAATGGGTCTTGTTTTTCTTTGTATATGGTAAGGGCCGCAGAGTAAAAGTGCTTCATTGCCTTGTCTTGCGCGACTTCCTTGGCGGTGGCGATTTCTTCATCGTCCCTTATCCGGTTGAATCGCACGATGTACTGCTCACCAGGAATGCCTGAGAGCATTAAGCCGTGATGTCCTGTTTCATGGCACAACTGCGCCATCACTTCGCACTCTTCAAAGGTTGGGATCTGACCTTTGATTTCTACCCAATACCCTGCGTTTTCGTGCTCTAGGCGCATGTGATGCCCGCGTCGCATGCGGATGAAGAAATCAGGCAAATACCGCGTTCCATCGGGAAGCTCGAACCCTTCCGGCTCGTAATCCCATTCGATGCCTAGCGCATCGAAGAACACTGCATACCTAGCCTCTAGGCGGCTGCGAAAATTGTAGCCTTTGAACTTTGTCTGAATTGCCTTGATCACACCACACCCCTCTTTTTCTTGGCACATGCCGGTTGGTCTTTTTTCGCAGCCCCCGGCGACACCAGCGGCGATTTAGTGCACACGACCCAATAGCCCCTGGGGCTAGGCTCGGTCTCGAACCTGAACCCATCTTTGAGCAGGGCCTGCATGGTCGTCTCGATCTTGTGGAAGGGCATGGCGGTATGGATTCGGTCGCCAACGTAGAGCTGGGACCACTCGGGAGGGATTCGTATGGTTCTCATGCCGGCGATCATACCCCCCGAAAAGCCGCACGACTGTTCTATTCCTGGACGTAGAACGTTCCATTCGTGATGTTTACGGACGCCTCGAATGGGCGGATAGTCGGCGCTCCCAAGCCCCAACGCACACCCCCAACCCCAACAAGAGACCTGAACACGTGGCCATCTCACTCGCGTCTATCAGCAAGACCGTTCGCAACTCCCTGCCGCCTCGCATTGTGATCCACGGCGCGCAGAAGATCGGCAAGAGCACCTTTGCCGCTGGTGCATTAAACCCGATCTTCCTCCCGCTGGAGGATGGCCTGTCAGGCATTGAGACCAGCGCATTCCCGTTGCTGCAATCCTATGCTGAGGTGACCGAAGCCCTGGCCTCGCTCTACAGCGAAAAGCACGACCACAGGACGGTCGTGATTGACAGCCTGGACTGGCTCGAGCCGCTGATCTGGGCGCACGTCTGCAAGAAGAATGGATGGGCGTCGATCGAGGCCCCCGGATTTGGCAAGGGGTACGTTGAAGCCAATGCCGTCTGGCGCGAGCTGTTCGACAAGCTCAACGCCCTGCGCATCGAGCGGGGGATGGCTGTGATCCTGGTCGCCCATAGCGCGGTCAAGCGCTTTGAGGCTCCCGACACCGAGGGATTCGACCGTTATGAGTTGAAGCTGCAAAAAGGCGCGCTTGGCCTGACTGTCGAATGGGCCGATGCGATCCTGTTTGCCCAGGAGGAAACCGCCATCAAGAAAGAATCCAGCGGCTTCAACACCCGCGCGCGTGGCGTCAGCACGGGCCGCCGGATCATGCACACCAACGCAAAGCCAAGCTTCATCGCTGGCAATCGTTACAACCTGCCGGACGTGCTCGAACTGTCCTGGCCGGCGCTCATGGCCGCGATGGCCACGCAACCCGCCGCATCTGCGGCCTAACCCCGCACCACCCTGCACCCAACCCAAAAGGAACAACGAACATGGCAAATCTCACCGGCTTTGATGCAAGCACTGTTGCCCCACGCGAGGACTACACCCCGCTGCCGACGGGCGAATATATCGTCCAGATGACCGACTCGGACATGAAGCCTACAAAGGCAAACGACGGGGAATATCTTGAGTGCACCTTCGAAGTGCAGGAGGGCCAGTTCAAGGGCCGCAAGCTCTGGTCGCGGCTGAACCTGGTCAACAAGAACCCGAAGGCGCAGGAGATCGCACAGCGGGACCTGTCGGCCATCTGCCACGCTGTTGGCAAGCTGCAGCCGCGCGACTCGCAGGAGCTGCACTACAAGCCGCTGATTGTCCGGGTCGAGTATGTGGTTGCCGACGGCATCAAGCGTACCAGCGACAGTAACGAGATCCGCGCGTACAAAGCCCTTCCCGCCGGAGCGGCGCGGACGCAGGCCCCGGTAGCCGCACCTGCGGCATCTGCCACTGCGGCCCCTGCCACCACCCCGCCGTGGGCGAACGCTTCAGCTTCTTGATTCAAGGCCGAGCCGGGCGGCTCTATCCCGGCATCCTTTCGCACCCGAGACCTGAACCCATGGCCGCAATCCCGATGCCCGAAGATTCCAAGACCGTCACCGCAATCTACGGATGGTGGGCGAGTCAAACTGACCTGCCGCGTGCCTACCTTGGCGCATCGGCCCTGGGCCGGGAGTGCGAGCGGCAGCTTTGGTATGCGTTTCGCTGGGCCACTGGCGGCGAGCAGGGGGATGGACGCATGCAGCGACTGTTCAACCGAGGCCACCGCGAGGAAGCAGTATTCGTGCAGGAGCTGCGCGGGATCGGAGTGCAGGTCCATGACCTTGACCCTGCGACCGGGCAGCAGTTTCGATTCAAGGCAGTGGGAGGGCATTGCGGCGTTGGCCTCGATGCCGTGCTGCTTGGCGTTCCAGAAGCTCCCAAGACCTACCACCTGGGCGAGTTCAAGACGCACAGCGCGAAGAACTTCGCAACACTCAAGAAAGGCGTGATGGCGGCCAAGCCGGAACACTACGCCCAAATGATGATCGGGATGCACTGGGCGAAACTCACCCGTGCGCTGTATCTGGCCGTCAACAAAGACACAGATGCGCTGTATTCGGAGCGAGTGCGCTATGACCCGAGTGAGGCGGCCAGGTTGGAAGCAAAGGCCGAGCGTATCGTCTACGCGCAGGAGCCGTTGGTCCGCATCAGCGACGATCCCGAGTCCTGGCAGTGCCGTTTTTGCACGGCCAAGGCTGTCTGCCACGAGGCCAAGATGCCGCCAGTCAACTGCCGGACCTGTCTTCACGCCACCCCGGAGAAGGATGGCGACGGGCGGTGGTCCTGCGCGCGCTGGGGCGCTGATATCCCAGTGGATGCTCAACGGAAAGGCTGCCCAGAACACCTGTATATCCCCGCCCTGGTGACATGGGGTGAGGCTGTGGACGCAAGTGAGGCCGAGCGCTGGGTTGAGTACCGCGCTAGCGATGGGTTTGTGTTTCGCAATGGGCCGTGGGGCGTTGGCAGCTTCACCTCGAAAGAGCTGGCAGCATCCACCCCAGACCTGCTACGTCACCCTGAGTTCCAACGCATCCGCATCGAAATGGCGGGCGTGATTGTCGAGCGGGAGGAGTGGTAGTGATCCTGCGACCATATCAAGCCGCCGCCAAGGAGGCGCTGTGGGACTACATCCGGCACAACGACGGCAATCCGATGATCGTGCTACCGACGGGCGCGGGCAAGTCCCCGCTCATGGCCTCCATCGCACAGGATGCGGTCCAGGCATGGGGCGGGCGTGTCGGAGTGCTTGCGCACACACAAGAGCTAGTCTCGCAAAATGCCGACAAGCTGCTGCAGGTCTGGCCTGAAGCACCAGTGGGCATCTACTCGGCCAGCTTGCGTAGGCGGGATCGATTCAATCCGATCCTGCATCTGCAAATCCAGTCAGTGCACGATAAGGCACACAAGTTCGGAAAGTTTGACCTGCTTCTTGTCGATGAGTCACACAGGATCCCGACAAAATCAGACGGCATGTACCGGCGCTTCATCCGCGAAGCACGGCGGTTCAATCCAAAGCTACGGGTAGTTGGCCTGTCGGCGACGCCATACCGCCTTGGATCCGGTCCGGTCTGCGGACCTGATAACGTGTTGAACGAGATTGTCTACGAAGCACGGATTCCTGAGCTGATCGAGGGCGGATACCTGTCTCACTTGCGAAGCATCCGAGGGCGGGCCGAGGCTGACATCTCGAACGTGCGTGTCCGTGGCGGTGAGTACGTCGAACACGAGCTGGCCGCAGCAGTGGATGATGCATGGCTCATTGACCGGGCCGTATCTGAGATGTTGGCCCATGCCGCATACCGGCATCACTGGATCGTGTTCTGCGTGAGTGTCGAGCATGCCGAGCATGTTTCCAAAGCACTGCAAGCCCGTGGCATCGAATCGGCCGTGGTCCACGGCAACACCCCAAAGGCAGAACGTTCCGAGATCCTGGCGCGCTTTCAGACTGGCACGCTCCGGGCGCTGTGCAACGTGAACGTTCTGACCGAAGGTTTCGATGCGCCGCATATCGATTGCGTGGTCATGCTGCGCCCAACAAAGTCCCCTGGGCTGTATTACCAGATGGTCGGCCGTGGACTTCGCAAGGCTGAGGGAAAGGCAGACTGCCTTGTCTTGGACTTCGCTAGAAATACGCTGGAGCACGGCCCAATCGACGCCATACGGGTCTCGAATCCAAAGGCGAAGCGTCCGGCGAAAGTCACAACCGGGCAGGCCAAGGAGTGCCCGGAATGTTCCGCGTTGCTCCCCATGGCTGCGCGGCAATGCGAGTGCGGCCATGCGTTTGGTGAAGGTGGGCCAGCGCATTCTGCCAGCCCGATCAACGCTCCGATCTTGAGTACCGACATCGAGCGCAAGATCACGACCGCCACAGTCATGCGTGTGCGCTACGACCGGCACGAGAAGATCGGCAAGCCGCCGAGCCTGCGGGTGACTTACCAGTGCGGCCTGCGTCGTGTGTCGGAATGGATTTGCCTGGAGCATTCTGGCATGGCCCGGGCCAAGGCTATTCGGTGGTGGCAGGATCGCGCGCCAGGGACACCAGCCCCCAGGACGATCGAGGAAGCCCTGCCGCTGGCCTGCAGCCTACCGACCCCCACCAGCATCACTATCGACGAAACCAACAAGTTCCCGGAGATCACTAGCTATGAGTTTGCTGCGCCCGAACATCAACGAGAGAGAGAGCCTGATCAAGGCTGCGAAGCAGACGATCCTGGCCCTGGAGTCACTTCCACTACTGACCCCGTGCAACGAGTGCCTGGACTTCCGGAGTGGGTACTGCGATCGGTGGAAAGCAGACGTACCGGCTGACGCGCAGCCTATTGGCTGTGCGGAGTGGTGCGAGCAGGTGCCGTTTTAGGTTCCCCCCGGCCCCTGCCCAAAGATGTCAGGCCGCAGCACGTAGCGCGACACGCCGAACTCGGCTTCGATCGCGCGCGCGTACCGTGGGCTGATGGGGCGCACGCCGGAGAGCCACTGCCACACGAATGCTGGAGCTGCACCGATGCGGCGGGCGAAGGCGGCCTGGGAGCCTGCGGATTCGATCAAGGGTTGAAGGATGTTTTCGGTCATGCCGGCGAAGATAGCTAGTGATCTCCG
>LNAQ01000004.1_pt1 | contig 35528 bp, 45 predicted proteins | sample 602591 | NCBI WGS metagenome assembly LNAQ01 (sample SAMN02440304, study PRJNA202911) | soil metagenome | biome: Subtropical and temperate rainforests or woodlands; isolation source: soil samples (1 kg each in a 20% v/v slurry with milli Q water) were... ... | reverse complement strand
AGCTTCACGTCCTGCTCAACAGCCACGATGGCACCAGCAGTTATCAAATGATGGGCGGGTGCTTCCGCTTTGTGTGCGCCAACGGCCTTGTCCTGGGCGAAGCCGCGATGGATCAGAAAGTCCGTCACAGCGGTCGACAAGACGTAATCGGCGAAGTCATCGAGGGGGCATATGAGGTGCTGGACCAATTCGCACTGATCGAGGATCAGCGCGAAACCATGAAGCAAATCCAGATTCGCCCCGAGCTGCAACACGCTTTCGCCGAAGCTGCATTAGCGTACCGCTACGACCCAGCCGAAGGCCCGGCGCCTGTGACAGCTTCACAGCTGCTCATGCCTCGCCGCCGTGAAGATCGCACCGATGATCTCTGGACCACATTCAACCGCGTACAGGAAAACTCCATCAAGGGAGGGCTTACAGGTCGCAACAAGCAAGGTCGCCGCACCAGTACCCGCGCCGTCACCGGCATTGACCAGGACGTGAAGCTAAATCGCGCCCTTTGGGTTCTGGCTCAGCACATTCGCGAAGCCGCCTAACAAGTTCAGGCCGGGCGCTACACGCCCGGCCTACCTCGCAAGGAGATAGCCGCCATGCCGAAAGTTTTCTTTGTACCAGGTCAAACCACAATCATTGATTACGCCCGCGAGATTGGCCCCAACATGTGGGCCGCTCGCTGCAGCTGGCTAATGTTGCCGGAGATTCGCGTGCGTCACCCCGGCGCAGTGCTGGACGATCAAACCGCTTTCCTGCAGGCGCAGGAATCGGCCAACGGCACCAAGCCTGCGCGCATCACTGAGGCGCGCTTTGATTTTGCGGTCAGTCATGGCCAGGTGTTGGACTACTTCGCCGATGACACCGGCGATTCATTCATACTGCAGGCCCCCGAGGTCGGCGATTTGGTGCGCGTGTATGCCCGTTGTTTCGGTCATTGCTGGTCGTTCCTGTGTCTGTCGATCATCACCCATAGCGAGATCCGTTCCCGGATCTGCACAGCGGTGGCCACGAATCATTGACCACTGAAAAACGGAGTTACTACATGCAGTCGATTTACACCGCCGAGGACTGGAAAAGAATATCGCCGGTATTCGCCTCGCGTCGCTTGGCGGTCTCTACGGTAGAGATCGCCAAGGCCATCTTGGTAGATGGCCAGCGACCGCAAGACGTGGCCAACGCTAGGGACATGTCTAAACAGACCGTTCACGCAGCAGTAAAGCGAGTTCGGGCAATCCTAGACGAGCACGGGGCCAGTGAGCTGGTGCCCGTTATGGTCTGGTTACCGCCCGAGCTGGCCGCGCAAGTCATGGAGATGGCCAAGCCCTACATGGATGCCAAACCGGCAACGAAAAAGGGAGGCAAGGATGCGTAAGACCGATTTTAAATCATGGCTCAAAAACAACGGCATGGCCCTGCCGGTGCTGTTTGAAGATGACCCGGTGGCGTACACGTTCGCGCCTCAAACTGTGACCCTCACGCCTGAGTTGCTGCACCAGCTCGACCGCGTGCGCCTGTTGCAAGACGCCGCCGATGATCACAACTGCCCGGATCGGCAAGCGTTGGAAAGCGAGATTGAACAGGCTCACCGCTTTGTAAGCTGGACGCTGCAAGGCATCGTTTATCCCGAATCAAAATGAATGGAACTCACCAATGAAAACCGCCACATCACGACGCCATAAAATCCTATTCGTTGGGTTGGCCATCTTTTTGGTAGCCGGATGGATTCAACAAAAATACGCCAAGGACCGCGCCCAAGCTGACTATGAAAGTCACTGCGCGGAGATTGCGAAAAACCCGGCCCGGATGCCATGCGTTACCCCAACGTCGCCTAATATTCCATTGCCAGCCCAGGGTTAGAATGCTCGTTGCGTAACATCAACTGATTCCAAAAATGAGGTGCCGCATGCAACACCAAATTGCTGACCTTCGACAGATCGCCCAGGTATGGCGTAAAAATAACCAAGAACAGTCTGGTGGGATCGTGTGTATTTGGGAGCAGTCTGCCTACTGCTGGAAAAATGAACTGCGCGACCCTGACCATGAAAGACCAGGTGTGTACGCGGTTTTAGAAGATGGCCAAGTGTTCATTGCCGAAGGTGGTGATTATTCAAACGGTGCCAAACAGTGGGCGGCGATTGCCCCCGCTGCAAACAAGAATCCAGCCTAGATCTACCCCCTAATTTCCCTGTGCGTGCCCCCTTCGGGGGGCGGCTGTCGTGAACCAAGCCCTGGCCAAAAGCGCGCCAGGTCTTGGCCCTTCGGGCTTCCATCCTCACGCCTCCGGCCTTCGGCCTGCGCGCTCCGCTTGCTTTGTAACGGCACAGGGTTTTACCTTGGCCGACCTCCCGGTCGGATTTAAAACCTTCCGGCCTGGCGGCCGGACGCTGCAGCAACTCACGTTCAAGATCTTTGCACGGCTCAGGAAATCGTCCTGCAGTTGCCCACCGCCCGGGCAAACAGCACGTCCAGCCCGTGGACAACTGCTCCGCTCGCTCTGGCCTTTGTTGGGCCTCGCTCGCTGGACGATTTTTCGTGCGTGAGCTCCTGCAGCGAAAAAGCAGCCTTCGGCGACCAAGAGCTGCGCCCTTGGATCCGCAGCTCATACGTCGCCTGACCGGCAGCGGCCAGCCGCAATCAACTGACGTTCATCCTGAAACGTCAGACATTTGCGACCGGCTCAACTGGGTGATGGATCTGCTGGGACTTCCACCAGTTCTTTTGAATCCACGAACGGCACATTGCAGTCGACGCATTGCACGCGACCGCTCAAACCTGGCTTACCCCACAAATTCAAATGGCAGCTCGGGCATGTGTATTTGCGCTTGTTCTTCGGATCCTCGGGGTTTGTGGCAGGAGTCAGCAACCCCGCCGAAGTTAGCGCCAGTATGTCTATCGTCGGATCAGCCACAGGCTGTTCGACGGGTTTTCCATCAGGCCCGTAAAGCTGGGTCGCTGACATGGCCACCCGTTGGGTAACCACGTCAATCCAAGAAAGCATGCCGCCCTGTTCAATCAGTTCCTGGCATGCAACAGCGAATGGCCCACCATCAATGATGTAGTGCGTCATCTGCTGGCCGCATTGCTTACCACCTGGCTCACCTGTATCGGACGGCATCAGTCCGATGGACTTCATTTTGTTGGCCCACTCGCGGTTGTGGTAGCCGCTTCGTGATCGCGTGCCGAAGTGGTCTTGCCACTGATGAACCTGTTCATGTGCAAGCGTGGAAAGCGTCTGATCGATCCGACGATGCGCGAAGTACGCACAGTTGAGCGCAATCTCATCGCTTTTTCCCGCGCCGTTCCGGCGCAGGAAACGCGACGGCGAGAAATACCCAAACGTATTGGCTTTTCGCTGCAGGGTGAAAATGCAGCCGGGCAGCTGCCCGCCAAACAACTTTTCATTGAACCAGTCATAGGCCCCTTCAATTTCTTCGTAAAGCTGCTGACTTGGTGTAGCGGACATAAGGACTCCTTTCTCGCATGCGAGAAAAACCCCAAAGCCTGATTACCAGCGGCGGGGCGGGTGTAATTCGTAGGAAAGCATATCCTGTATCGTACGATACAGGATACACCCCAAAAAAAGGGGGCGTGCCCCCTCGATCAACCGAACAGCCTGAGCTGCTGGCCTACAACCATGAGAAGTGCGCCGATAACCACACCGGCGCCGATGAGCATTGCGCAAAATCCTACGGCGCGGCGCTGCGCTTGCGCCGTGATCAGATTGGCCGAACTCCGGTTAATCTCGTTACCAATCCTTGCGACCGCTTCGCGTCCGGCAAGGATCAGGGCATTGCGCTCCTTTTCCATCATGGATTCGAAGTTCATCTGCGACTGGAGCAGAGCCTTACCCGAGCCATCGCGCACCGCCTCGGAGATCTTCGCCGCCAACTCGCCGTCTACCTGTTCCAGGCGACGGACGAGCGCGTCGAAATCTTCCATCATCTGCCCGACCATCGCTTCACGCGCTGTCGTAGCGTCCTTGGCCATCGCTTACTTCCCCTTTCCAAACAGCGTGGCGTACACCTGATCGAGGTTCTGCCAGGCCGACTTTGCCAGGCGCTGCACAGAGATCATCCGTTTGGCCTGTTCCTTTGCGGCATCGTCTTGCGCGGCTCGCAGTTGCTCGCGGTAATCCGTGGTGTCCTGCACCACAGCGGCGATGCTGGTTTTCAAAGCCCGGAGGCGTTCGAACACTTCGTTCGAGTAAATCACCGCATCACGCTTGAGCATGAATTTCTTCTCCAGCTCGTGGAAACCCATCAACGCTGCGAAGGTGTGCGGCAAGTCGTCCGCGTCGTCGATCTCGACCTTGTTGAAGACCACCAGAATCCGGCTGCGCGGAACGCCCAGCGTGGCCAGCGTCTTGATCGTGTTGATGGTGTCCGCTTGCTGTTTTTTCTCGGATACCGTGGGCACCAGGAAGAAATCGAATTCTTCGTGCGAGCCTGCAAACTGGCCCATGTACTTGAAAAAATCCTCGACGTTGGATGCTCCAACGTCGACCACGGCGTTGTCTTCCGTCATGAGAATTTCCGACAACTCACCGAACCGGCGACCCTTGAGCAGCTCGATCTCGGCGGCATCATCCGATGCGCCGGCATTGATCGTTTCTACCGCGAAACGTACGCCGCCCATGCGTGGCGACAGCAGCGAATCGGACAAGGTTGTCTTGCCGGTGTTACCGCTGAAATTGACTACTGCGATTTTCATTTTGGCGTCCTTTTTCGACGGCCTGCATTCTCATACATGGCCAGATCTGAGGCGTTCTGATCATCCCCAGGATTCATAATCTTGCTCAGCTCAAGCGGCCCCAACGGGGCCGCTTGACTGACCTTCGTTTCTCCATCTGTATCGTACGATACACCTCCTTCTATTTCTGGCTCCCCTCGCTCAACCACTGGCTGCATGCTTGGCGCTGGGTTCGTAGTTTGGTTCGATTGCGTGGGCTTCTGTCGTTGCGTTTTTCGATACCGATACAGGTAACTTTTCAGCGTCTCCATGCTCAGCTCGATCCCCTGTTGTTTCAACACATCCAGGATCACTTGGCGACGTACACCCGCGCTCAGTTGTTGCTCAATCAATGGCATCACCTGGCGTATTTTCGCTGCCTTTGACTCAGGCCCTACCGCCATCAGTGCATTCGTTAGATCTTTGTCGCCCATTTTGCACCCTATCTGCACCCCTATTGCACTCTAGGTGCATCTTAATCGCCCCCTACCTGTAGTCAAGTTGCACCCCTCTTGCACTCTCTTAGCACCCTTCCTGCACCCTTTCTGCATACCATCTGTGCTACCCCCCTACGGCCTGCGGCCTGACTAGTGGATACGCCCTTAACAAGAGCTTCAACTTTTCCCCTTAACAGGGTCAAAGTCTCAATACACAACACGCACCCCCCTAGCGGTAGGTTAAAGCCGCGCTGGGAGCGGCTTACAGAGCAAATTCATGAATTTCATGCGCTATACATATGTATTACAAAATTATCATTTAGACCAATAAAATCAAGCATTTTATGTATTGCATTTGCTATACGCTATTTCGGAAGTTATCGTTATCCTGAATTAGTCCCATATTTGGCTCAGAGAGGACCACCGTGGCGAAGACACTTCCAATACGTTTAAACGACGACCAAGAGGCTCGCCTTGAGCAAGCGGCAGCGTTGGCAGGCTACAAACACCTGTCCACCTACGTGCGTGACAAGGCTCTGGCCAACGAAAAATCGGGGAGCCGACAGACCGATTTGGACAGCTGGGCAGATCAGCAACGCATGCTTGGTTTGCTCGAAAACGTCAGCCAGGCTCAGGCGCAAAATCGCACCCTTTTGACCATTGCTGTCTACTTGCTGCGCCAAGGTTTACAGCAAGGAAAGGTCAACCAATTGCGTGCCGAACTCAGCCATCTGGTCGATACCGATCAGTTGATCAGTACGCTGTTGCCAGAGCTGGCCAGCGATATCGAACGTCTATCAGGAGAGGACAATGCATAAAAGAGAAGTCGATTCTGCAGTGATGACAGCGGGTTTCGGTTTGCCGATCGCTGGATGGGCAGCAGGCGTTTATTTGGCACAGATGCCGTTGACGCCATTCCCTGCAGCGTTCAAGGAAACGCTTCACAACGGCTGGCAGAACCCGATTGTACTGGGGGCCACAATTGCCACGTCAGCGGTCGCCGCTTCGCTGGTTTATTACCTGTACGAGTATTGTGACGATGGGTTCCGGGGCGAGCAGTACCAGGAATTTTTGCGGGGCTCGGAGATAAAAAACTGGCATACCGTCAAGGCAAAGGTGCGCCGCCGTAACGAGAAGACGAATCGCGAGCGGAAAAAGCGAGGGTTGGCCAAGTCTGAGCCGGTCATGATTGGCAAGCTGCCTATGCCTCTGCACCTTGAAGATCGAAACACGATGATCTGCGCGTCTATCGGTGCCGGTAAGTCGGTGACCATGGAAGGCATGATCGCCTCGGCATTGAAGCGTGGTGATCGCATGGCCGTTGTCGACCCAAACGGCACGTTCTATTCGAAATTCAGTTTCAAAGGCGATTACATTCTCAACCCATTCGACGCCCGCTCCGCTGGCTGGACCATCTTCAACGAGATCCGTGGCATCCATGACTTCAACCGGATGGCCAAGTCGATAATCCCGCCCCAGGTCGACCCGAGTGACGAGCAATGGTGCGCGTACGCTCGCGACGTATTGTCCGACACCATGCGCAAGCTGAAAGAAACCAACAACCCGAACCAAGACACGCTGGTGAATTTGCTGGTGCGGGAGGATGGCGACACCATCCGCGCTTTCCTGGCCAACACGGACTCCGAGGGCTACTTCCGCGACAACGCAGAGAAGGCAATCGCCAGCATCCAGTTCATGATGAACAAATACATTCGTCCGCTGCGCTACATGAGCAAGGGCGATTTTTCCATCTACCAATGGGTGAACGATCCTAATGCCGGCAATCTGTTCATCACTTGGCGGGAGGACATGCGGGACACCATGAAACCACTGGTGGCCACGTGGATTGACACCATCTGTGCAACGATCCTCAGCTCAGAGCCGATGACAGGCAAACGGCTATGGCTGTTCCTCGACGAGCTGCAGTCCCTCGGCAAACTGGAAAGCTTCGTTCCTGCGGCGACCAAAGGGCGGAAACATGGTCTGCGTATGGTCGGCAGCCTGCAGGATTGGTCGCAACTCAACGCCAGTTATGGCCGTGACGATGCGGAAACGCTGCTTTCGTGCTTCCGAAATTACGTCATTCTTGCTGCAGCGAACGCCAAGAACGCAGGCATGGCCAGCGAAATCCTCGGCTCTCACGATGTTAAGCGTTGGCGGAAATCCTACACCGCGGGCAAGTTGACCAGGACCGAGGAAGTCACGCGGGATGAGCCGGTGGTTCAGGCTTCTGAAATCTCCAACCTTCCAGATCTGGTCGCCTACGTGAAATTCGGTGAAGACTTCCCGATCACCAAGGTAAAGACGCCGTACATTGATTACAAAGAGCGCGCCCAGGCAATCATGATAACCGGTCAAGCCGCGTAACGAGGTAGCCATGTTCAATGTTACCTCTATCAAGGGGAGCAACCAGTACGCTGCAGCTGGCTACTACACAGCTGCAGACGACTACTACGCAAAAGAGTCCCCCGGCGAGTGGCAGGGAATCGGCGCCGAGCTTTTAGGCCTGGATGGGCCAATCGACCAGAAGGAGCTGGCCAAGCTTTTTGACGGCAAGCTTCCGAACGGCGAGCTGATGCCCAAGCCCGTCAACAAGGAAACAGGTCAAATAGTTAATCGTCGGATGGGTTTGGATCTGACGTTCTCAGCTCCGAAATCTGTGTCTATGCAAGCCCTGATCGCCGGTGACAAGGACGTGGTAGCTGCGCACGACCGCGCAGTAACCAAAGCGATGGAGCATGTCGAGAAACTGGCGCAGACCCGCCGAAAGGAACATGGCAAGTCCATGCTCGAACGAACGGGCAACCTGATCATCGGTAAGTTTCGCCATGAACTCAGCCGCGCCAAAGATCCTCAGTTGCACACCCACGCCGTAGTCATGAACGCGACACGGCGTGCAGACGGTAAATGGCGAGCAATACACAACGACGATATTTTCAAGATCCAACCGCAGATCGACGCCATGTACAAGGGCGAGCTGGCCAAGGAGCTGCGCGAGCTGGGCTATGAAATTCGGGTGTTGGACAAAGACGGGAATTTCGAGCTGGCCCATATTTCGAGGGACCAGATCGAGGCGTTTTCGAGCCGGTCCAAGGTGATCGAGGAAGCGTTGGCCAAGGACGGGAAAACACGAAGCAACGCCACGGCCTTGGAGAAACAAATTATTGCGATGGCCACCAGGCCACGCAAAGACGAGCGCGACCGTCATTTGGTCAAAGAATACTGGGTCATCAAGGCGCGAGATCTAGGTATCGAGTTCGGCGGCCGCAGTCAGCTTGATAACCGCGAGTACGGTAGGCGCTCAGAGAGCATCCATGCAGAACACAACCTGCCGGAAGGCATCACCGCTGGCCAAGCAGTGGTGCAATACGCCATAAACCACTTGACCGAACGTGAGCAGGTTGTCGGCGAGTCTGATCTGCGCACAGCTGCGCTACGGCGCGCTGTTGGCTTGGCATCGCCATCCGAAGTCGACGATGAAATCAAGCGTCTGGTGAAACAGGGAACGCTTATCGAATCTCCACCAACCTACACGATGGCCACAGGTAAGGATGGGACGGCGCTGTCACCTGCTGGGTGGCGCGCATTGCTGAAAGAACAAAAGGGCTGGACTGACAAGGAAGCCCAGCAGTACGTCAAGATGGCGATCACCCGTGGCTCTTTGGTTGAAGCTGAAAAACGGTACACCACTCAACGGGCGTTGAAACGAGAAAAGGCGATCCTCGCTATCGAGCGCAGCGGACGTGGCCTAGTCGCGCCGCTGTTGAGCAAGGAGCAGGTAGCAAAAGCACTTGAGGGCTCAACACTATCTGCAGGCCAGTACCAGGCCGTGGAAGTGATCGTCAGTACGAGCAACCGATTTGTTGGCATCCAGGGCGACGCAGGAACCGGCAAAACTTACTCAGTTGATCGCGCTGTTAAGCTGATCGAGTCAGTCAACAACGCCATGACCGAGCGGACTACAACGACCGATGCGGTTTTCCGTGTCGTTGCTTTGGCACCCTACGGCAACCAAGTAACCGCACTGAAAAACGAAGGGTTGGACGCTCACACACTCGCCAGCTTTTTCCATACCAAAGACAAGAAGCTGGACGAGCGGACAATCGTCGTACTCGATGAGGCAGGTGTAGTCGGCGCACGCCAGATGGAGCATCTGATGCGAATCATCGAGCAGTCCGGCGCCCGACTGGTCCAGCTGGGCGACACCAAACAAACGGAAGCTATCGAGGCTGGCAAACCATTCGCCCAGTTGCAGCAGAACGGTATGCAAACTGCGCGGATCAAGGAAATTCAGCGACAGAAGAACCAGGAACTAAAAATTGCTGTTCAGCATGCGGCTGATGGCAACCCGGGAAAGTCACTTGAGCATGTCAATCATGTTGAAGAATTCCGGGAGCCTGGCCAACGGCACCAAGCCATCGTTCGTGACTACATGTCGTTGACGCCGGAAGAACGCAAAGAAGTATTGATCGTCGCCGGTACGAACAAGGACCGCAAACAGATCAACGCAATGACAAGGGAGTCGCTTGGCCTCGTAGGCAACGGGAAAGAGCTGCCGACGCTCAACCGCGTCGACACCACACAAGCCGAACGACGGTACGCTCCAAGCTACAAAAAGGGAATGATCGTACAGCCCGAGAAGGATTACATAAGAACTGGCTTGTCCCGAGGGGAGCTGTATACCGTTGACCAGGCCCTGCCCGGAAACGTGCTGGTGGTAAAAGACAAGAACGGGAACCGCGTCGAGTTTAATCCTCGGAAGCTGACCAAGCTCAGCGTGTACAACCTTGAGAAACCTGAATTTTCCGTTGGCGATCTGGTGCGGATCACCCGTAATGATCAGAAACTGGATCTCACCAACGGCGACCGAATGCGGGTTGTTGGGAACGCCAATGGCGTCATCGAGCTGGCATCCCTCAAAGAGAAAGACGGCACGCCAGAACGAGTAGTGGCCCTTCCAACTAACCGACCATTGCATCTAGAGCACGCCTATTCCGCTACCGTCCACAGCGCCCAAGGTCTTACAAATGATCGAGTGATGATCTCCATCAACACGAAAAGCCGGACAACCTCACAAAACCTTTGGTACGTGGCCATCAGCCGGGCAAGACACGAAGCGCGCATCTATACCGACTCAATAGCCGGATTGCCTGCCGCCATTGCAAACCGATACGACAAAACTACAGCCCTGTCATTGCAGCAGGCGCGAGAGCGTCAGCGTAACGAGTCCATCAAGCCGCGCACGGTGTTGGACGGTAAGGCGCTGGAACGCAAACAGCGTTCCGCTCTGGACGGACCGAGCGCAGGTAAATCAGGCGTGTAGATGATTTTTTGAATTGTGATGAGAATATGGGGTTCCGGTATTGCCGGAACCTTTCGCATTTAGATGACAGGATTTTATGGCTGATTGGAAGAATATAGGCCAGGCCAGGTGGTATGACTGCAAGCTGGGGACCATGAGAGACGAGGACTTGGCTCAGCTTGTCGGTACGACAAAAAACGTAATTCGTTACCGGCGTCAGCTATTCGATATCGAAGCTTGGAATGTAAGAATGGCCATCGAGCCCTACCGGCATTTGTTGGGCATAGAATCAACTCGAACTGTAGCGCGCCTTTGCGGGGTTTCTGCCTACAGCGTTGATCAATACCGCAAATCTTTAGGGGTCAAGGCCAAGCCGGGACCGCCCCCACTCCCAAAGCCGAAGCGTTTCCCGGTCAACCATCCGTTACGTCGCTACAAGCCGCTCTTGGGCATAGTGCATGACCAGGACGTGGCAGATCTTGCAGGCGTTTCAAGAACAACGGTTCGTAACTGGCGCGAAGCGTTGGGGCGTGCGCCTGCTGATCCATTACCGAAGCAGCCAACCACGGCACAGCTAAAAAACTATGTCGGTCCGTGGCTGGGTTACGAATCATTGTCCGGCGTTTCCATCAGTCGCGCTATCGAATTCCGAAACAAGGTGATTGCCGAGCAGAGCTAGGATCGCCGCTGGCAGCCAGGGGTGCCCCCTGGACGGCAGAACAAAGCAACACCAAGGGCGCTGCCCTTGTCAACTCGCTGGGGTCGCCCAGGCCTCAGGTGCGCGGGGTGGTGAAGCTACCCCACACACCCCGGCGCAGACTGGGGGTCACTGCGCACCGTCAAGCAGAATACGCCTGCGGCGGTCCTGCGGAGGCGGGACCCACCTTCGGCGGGGCCCCCGCCATTCCACTTGACCGCGCTACGTTCTGACAGCATGGCGCGGAATCGCATTTATCGAAGGCAGCAAAAAGGGGGCAAAGCCCCCTTTTCTTAAAATCTACCTAGGTTCAATCTCGGCCCATTCCGCCAAGTCCCTTGGGCTGGTGCGAAGGCACCTTTTGTTCATGCTGCAGCTGACGATCTTTGACGATGCCCACACCGGCGAAAGGGTAACGAATGGACAAGTCTTTGCCAGGGTGGACAAGGCCGGACTTTGCACTGCTCAGCGCGGAGCGATCATGCGCAATGTGCGTGACGCGATCACCGTTCACGATCTGCTGTATGACTTGGTTCTCCTTGAACCCAACCACCTTGCCTTCGTAGGTTTTGCCAGCGACAGCGCGCTCGTACGCAGGCATATCCTTCGGTTTTGAATTGGCAAGTTCTGGTTCTGCAGGCTTACCAGCTGCAGCACCGGCATGCTCCTTTTTGCTCAGCTCAAGAGCGCCTTTGAACGACGCCTTGAAATCAGCTGCACCAGGTGCATTATCAAACGGCAAATCCTTGTATGGCTTACCTTCATGCACACCGGTGCCAGCGTACATTTTCGCACGATCACCGGGCTCCTGTACCAGGATCATCGGTTTATTGCTCAAGTCAGCCTTGAACCACGCTTCTCCAGCGGCCTTTGCGTCAGTGAATACCTGACGCTCTTTGCCTTCCTGATTGATGGTGTAGGTGGTCTGAGTAACGTCTTCTTTGGCCATGTCCTAATCCTCTTATCTGTCTTAGATCTGCAGCTATTGAACGCGGTTTAAACCCGCCCTATTCCAGCGGCGCCTTTCGGCAGGTGTTCCGGTGATCTTTGCCCATCCAGCTCCATGGCAGGCTTCGCTATGCCGACGCTTTCAGACACATAACGAATGCTCACTGACCTGTCACTGGTGAACACGTTGGCTTGCACGCTGTTGAGCGACGTGCGCTTGTGTTCAATCAAAACATCGTAACCATTGACCCGCGATGCTTGATAAAACGACTGGGAGTCGCGGTGAACGATTGGGCCCTCGTAGGCCCTGCCAATGTCAGGCTGAATAGCTGGACCGTACTTTTGAAACAGTTCGAAGGAGGGCTCACTACTGCGCTTGTGATCGGTTGCCCAGTCTTCGGCATTCCGTGGCGAAGCGTTCACATGCTCCGCCACGTTCTCACCAGGTCGCTTGCCTCCAGTCAGCTGATAAGCACCACGTTCACCCTGTTGCGTTCGATCCTTGTCCATTGGGTTTTCGTCTTTGTCCATTGGTAGACCCTCGCTCAATACTGTGGTTTGAAAGCTTTGCCCTGATCCCACCGGCTTTGCCAGTGGTTCAGGTATTGCTCGGCGAGATCGGCATCATTCCAAACCACCAATGCGTTCTCGCTGTTGCTTTTGGCGGCGGCAGCGGAGTAGTTGAAGCTTCCGGTTTCTACCGCTTTGCCATCCACAACGATGAACTTGTCATGGTGAATTGCGTAAGTGCTGATCGTGCGCGTCGGTATGCCAGCACGTACCAGGAGTGACAGCGCGTGTTTCCCCGCCCGCGAGCCGTTGCCCTGCAGGTTGCCCTGGTAATCAGCAACCACCGCCACATCGACCCCGCGCTGTTTCGCTGTGATCAATGCTTTCGCTACATCAGGACTGGTAAACACGTAGGCCGAGAGCCTGATCGAGCTGGAGGCTGAATCGATGGTTCGCAGTACCAGGTCGCGGGCAGATCCTTCCGGAGAAAACCCCACCTCGATGCGACGTGCACCGTCAACATCGACCGCCGCCGCTGAAGGCTGGGCGTCCGTTGACTGGTCCGCCCAGGCAATTGGAGACACCAAGCCTAAGAACGAGGAGAAGGCAAAAATGCGGACGGCGTGCAACTTAGAAACCATAGCGCGAGCCTCCCCACTTATCGTTTGCTTGTTTGGCCCCAGCCTGATCATCAACACATTGCGCCACGAAATCACCGCGAGCAGCGGCAGTGCGTGAAGGACTGAAGTTGCCGTGTTTGAATTTCACGATGCTGAAATAGCGCTTGAGATATTTGTCGCAATCACCGTCGCGGGACATGCCAAGCAGACAGAGAGTTGCCCCGCAAGCATCCTCATCACTGTTTTGCCCATACGAAAAGTCAGTAGGGGGTTGCGCGCCTGCTTGGGCAACACCGGCAAATGCCAAAGTCGCCAAGAGAGCTAAGAATTTTTTGCGCATTAGGATCTCCTTTTCTCGCATGCGAGAAATCAGTTGATTATCTGTACGAATGAAGGGGCCGTTTGTTCCTGCTGCACGGGCACTGCCGCTGGCTCAGCATTAGCTGTCGGAGCGTCGAAGGCTGTGAACTTCCGTTTCTCATCGGGCGCATCACCGGTATCCAACTGGACCTGAATCTGCGACTTCTGCTGCGCTTGAGGCTGTGCCTGTGCTATCGCCTGACCGTTTCCATCCGTGAAGGTCAACCACGGCCCTGCAGGCTGCTCAGAGGCTCCCTGAGCGCGCTTGCGCGCTTTAGAGGGTGACTTGGTGCTAGCGATTACAGGAATGGCTTGCGTGGCTTCCTGTACGTCGAACGCGGGCACAATCGGATCATCAGCCGTTGGTTTACTTGCACGGTCGACCACCCTTTCGACGTAGGACATTCCACCAGGGCTATCAGCATCGAAGCCAAGCCGCTCGTTACCGCTGTAATACATGGAAGTCGCTTTCAAAAGAGCTTCTTGTTCAGTAGCACTTGTTTTGAGCGCTTGGGTGTAATACTCAGTGAACAACTTGCTGATGGCCTGCAGGTTACGGCACGGTTCGAACACATCCTGATAGCTCAGGCCCCGGGCTCGCATGTTGGTCATCAACAATTGGCCCAGGCCCATCGCGTAGCGATGGCCGTCACGTTCCAATTTCTCCGCTGTGGCAATTGCTTCACTCAGGGACTTGGGCTGACGCTCAAGGCGAGTACCAACCACACCAATGGCATATGGGTTGAATGACGACTCATTACCGATCAAGGCTTTTAGCGTCGACGCATGGACGTTTGGCGCGCACTTAGCGGCCAAATCTGAAAAGCGTTGTTGCTGGGTTTCTTCTGCGGCAACGTGGCCGACAAGGCAGGCCGATGCAAGGATGGCCAGCGCGAATTTAGGCAGCTTTTGCATATTGCACCTCCGTGATGAAACGACGGCCATCAAAGCCGTATTCCCACTGGATCACTACGTCGATCAGGTGACGTGAGAATTCCACAAGTTGGTTTTTGGTCATGTCAGAGCCGCCACGCGATGCCATCGACGCAAGCCGGTCAAACATCAGGTCGGGGCTGTCCGAGTGGATAGTGCTGAATGAACCGCTATGGCCGGTGTTCAGCAATTCAAGATAGGGGTAAGCCTCAGCACCGCGAAGCTCGCCCATGATTGCGCGGTCAGGCGTAAGACGAAGAATCGACTCAAGGTGATCAAACGGCGTGACCCGCGCTTTGCCTTGGCCACCACGGGAATAGATCAAATGAACCACGTTCTCGCTTTTGAGACGGATCTCGCGGGTATCTTCGATTGTGACGATCCGCTCATTAGGGTCTACATGCTGCAACAGCATGTTGAGGAAGGTGCTTTTGCCCGCGTTTGTCCCTGCCGAAATCATGATGTTTTTGTGGGCCTTGACGCACCCAATGAAAAATTCCGACCAGCGCTTGGCGCGGTACAACTCGACCAGGTGATCATCGCTGTACTGATCTGGCGTGCGTGCCTCGTTGATCTGGTCAAACGCTCCCGAAGCGATGTATTGGTCCATCGTCAGCTGAACGCGGCCAGGTTTACGAATACAGACGATGCCGCCGATATGTTGCTCAACGGCAGGCGCAAGCACGCACTGGACCCGATAGTCGCCACGTTCCGAGTCCGCTACGTGGTCGCTCATGTCCATAGGGATGCGACCGGACAGGATCGGCGCATAAGCGTTGACCTCTTGCTCTGTATGCGCCGCAATCAACTCGGCCAGCGACTTGATCAGCGGAAGGGTGACGCCATCCACAACGACTGGGCGCATGAACCGGCTACCGCGATACGCGGCCCATACGTTGCCTGGACCATTAATAGCGATCTCGGATACCGCTGGGTCATCGAGCAGGAAATCAAAACTGCGCAGCTTTTGGCGGAACGAAGCAATCTCAGACATGGAAAAACCTCAGTTAATGAATTTCACGCCGCCGTTGTCAGCCTCTTTGGCTTCCTCGGCGAACTGTTCGGTGAAGTCCAAATCACGCTGCAGGTAGATCACCACGCGTGAGCCATGAGGAACGGTGACTGTTGGTTGAATGTTTGCGTACCGGCTAAGAATGGTTTGCGAGGACTCAGCAGCAGCCTGTTGCACTTCAGTACGGTACTGAGAGGCCGAGTTTTCTTGATCACCAGAGGAAACGCCGGAGTTGGAGGCACCCGCGCCGATGATCGAGACAGCAGCAGCAACACCGAAGATCTGCGCCCAGTGGTTATCAACGACACCACCCTGGCCAGCGGAGCCCAGCTGATCAGAGCCAGCGCTATCCAAAGCAATTTCCATTGCACGACGCCCCGGCAACTTGGGCATACGCAACCAGTTCCAAACGGTGAACAGGCGCTCTTGACCAGGTGAAAGACTGGCGTTGTAGCTTCCGCATACCGAAGACCCCCAAGGGATCATTACGCGGCGACCCTCCGCTGCATAAACGTCCTGTGCAGTGGTTACGCAAATCTGACCTGGCAATTGACTCTGCGCACGGGGCTGCAAAGTCGCCTCGATTGCAGCGCCCTGCAGAACCTTGTACTGCAAATTCTCCAGAGCCCGAGCTTTCGCCACCGGCACGCCGGTGGAGTAAGTCGACGATGCGAAATTCTCGTTTGCATTGCGGGAGACGCGCCCGGAATTACCCGAGTTACCGCCCAGCAACGACCCACCGGCTGGTGGTTGAGCTGGATCTTGATCGTCACGACCTTGCGCAAAACCATCGTCCTTTGCAGTTGCAAAGATCGCCGAGCGTTGACGCGCAGCGAGCATCTTTTTGCGCGCAACTTCTTCTTGAAATTCCAACGCTTGCCGCTGCTTTTCAGCTTCGCTCAAACCCTCTTGGTTGGTCTGACGCTCAGCTGTTGAACGGGGTGTGTCAGCTGGGGCGCCCGGCTCCCCATCGTTGCTAACTGGCTTTACCTTCGCCGCTTCGCGCTTGGGAGTAGGGTCTTGGACCTTCCGGCGCTCAGCAGCGACAATCTCATCGTTTTTTGCTGGGGCAGCTGGTTCACCACTGTCATGCTTGAGCCAGTAAACGAAACCACACGCCACAACTGCTGCGCCAATCATAAGAACGCCGCTGCGCTTTCCACCAGAACCAGCCTTTAGCATCGAGTTCGATTGCGACTCGTTCCACTCGGCCATTTCTTCTTCGCGGGTTTTGTCCGCTTGCTGATCAGTTGGTTTGATAGGTTCCTTCGCCATGGTTATGCCCCTCCCCCATCACGCGCACCCCGAGTAACAGTGCGTTTATACGGATTCGAAAGGTTTTCAACGCAGATGTAGGAATTGCCGCTGCGCACCACGAACATGCTGGCCAGGCGCTGAACCACCCAATACTCACCCTCGCGGCGAGCATTGACCATCGCCTCGGTGCCATCAGGCAGCACGCGGTAAAACTGCGGGAGATCCGCACCCTTCTTCATCAAAAACTTGGTGAACTGACCATCATCCATAACGCCCTGCAGGCCGATGGCTTCTTTGTCACCCGAATAGCCGTAGTTGATGTTCGGGGAAGAAGGAGTACCGGTGCTGGTGACTGGCCCAGTAGCCGCAGGCGCTGGGGTTTCCGCTGCATCGTTAAACGATGTGACACGGCTGGTCGGATAAACGAATCGGATCAAGTACGACTGACTTGTTTTCGCCTTCGTACTGTTGAGCTGAAAGTAATACGTCCGCTTGGATGTAATCACCGTCATGTTTGTGTCTGCATTGTCTTCCACGGGCTTCAAGAAAACCCGGTTACGGAATGGCATGCTCTGCCAGGAAATCGTGTCACCAAGTGCTACGACCTTGACCATTTCATCCGCTTCGAACTCAATGGATGTTTGGTATCCGTAAGTGCCGACCAGTTCGTAAATTTGGTTTGGGTCATAGGGCACTTGTTTGACACGGTTGTCAGAGGACAGAGCCCTCGGCAACTTTGCAGCTAGTGCATTAAATGCACACAAAGCCAAACTCAGGGTAATAGCTGTCGGTAGAACGAACTGTTTTTTCATGATTAGTTTCCTTGTGGGAATGAATTACTGGCGGCTCAGTTCTTCACTCTTACGGTATAAAGTTGCCAAGGTGCCAAACGGGTTTTCCCAACGATCACCCAAGGCTCTAGGGATCATCGTGTGTGCAACCTTTATAGTTGCCAGGTAGGAAGTAACCCTTGGCTCTTTGTCACCCCACTTGTGATTGGTTGAAATGAATATCACCTGATACTCATCGCCAATCTTGTTCATGCGCTTGGGTTGGGCTTCGATCCAGTCGTTTTCCCCGAGCGATGCGTATGGATTGCGCGCGTTATCGGGGCTGATCTCCTTCTCATATTCGACAGCGACATTGCGGGTCATGTACGTGTGGCAGGTATCGGACAGCTGTTGCTTGCGCCGAGGGTCAAAGGTGTTACAAGCACGAATGAAATCAAACAGAACGCCTTCGATGACAGCCTGCTCTTTGTCGACGTTTTCCGCCGTAACCGTGCGCTGCTTGAGCACTTCATTATCGGCGCCGATCACCGTCACCACATTGACGAACGTCTTTGTTTCAGCCAGGAACGCGATGGCTATGGTCGACCCCACCAGGGCTAGTGCGAAGGCACCGTTCAGAAAGTAACTACGGTTACGTTCTTGTTTTACCTTCTTGTGTTCGAGTTGACGCTGACGGCGCGCAATCTCATCTTTCTTTAATGTCTTGTCCATTGCTTATTTCCCCAATCCTACGGTTCGCAATGCCATCATCGCCAGTGAAGAACCACCGACTGTTGCGCTGGTAGCAATCGCAGCTGCCCACCCACGAACTTGCAACAAGCAGATGATCAACACGCCTTCAACGATGATAAGAGTTCCCCATTGTTGAGCGGTGATCAATGCAGCATCCGAAATGGTGGCTGTATTGGCGATCTCATCAATTGCTTGGCCGAAAATCGCATAACCAAAACGAACAATCGCGATGGACAATATGTAGATCAGCGATAAGTTCAGCATTTTGCTAAACCAGCTCATTGTCCATTGCCGCGTTTGTTCGAAAAATATGAAACCGAGCAGTATTGGCAATATGCACATAATTATTGCTGCGCCAAACTTGGCAATCAGCATATTCAGGATTGCAGCGATAAACAGAATGCAGTTCACCATAAACAAACCGGAACCCATGATGATCATGCCAAACTGACGCCAGCTAACGTTCATCAGCGTGCTTGCAACCTGTCCGACATTCACATAAAGCGCGTCAAGCATTGAAGTGCTATCAACACCTCGGCTCATGATTTGTGCCGCAATGGTTTCAGTCCAAGTACCCCAAATCTGATAGAGCGCCGACCCACCCGTTGACCAATTAAGCGTCAGGAAGACCATAAACGTGAGCATTGCCCGTTTAACAATGTCCCACGGCGCAACAGAGATTTTGCCGTTATAGGTCTGAATACCCAGGACTGCCCAATATGCGACGGCGATTGTCCAGACCAGAGGCTCTACCAAGCCAGCGAGATTTGGGAAGACCTCGGCGACAAAGCTAGTTGTCACCTCATCGGTCGCCCCAATCAGGCCCTTGAGGGTTAGGTCCGCCATGGATTCGATGCCCCGTACACAGACTTGAAGTGCGTGATGACCTCGGAAGAACGGAAGTCATCAGCGCCAAGTGCCACACCCGTTTCGGCTTTGATCTCTTTCGACGTTTTGTCGATGCAGCCAGCGACCAGGCCCCCTTTATACGATGGGCTCTTCATGTAGATCTCGGCGAAGCATGTCCCCGGAAACCACCTGGCCACATCAGCTTTAGTGGCTTTCAACAACGGGTTGCCAGAGGACGCTTCGATCCGTACTGGAGCATCGCCATTGGAAGCCGCAGGAGCCTCACTACCGAACTGAAAGGTGGTGGTGTTGACGTAGATGATGGTCCCCACAACAAAACCGGCGACGATCACGCACACGGTGTTGGTGACGGTGAAGAACTTAGACATTGCGGGCCTCCTTGGCCTGAATAACGAAAGGCTTGAACTCACACGCGCATGGCGACTTTTCGATCTTGCCGGTGTTGGTTACACAGCCCGACGCGGCCGATACGATGACTAGCAGCAGCATGAACTTGCCAAACCGGTAGAACAGCCACAGAGGCCCCCAGGCCGGTACGGTGAGGATCTTGAGAATCAGCCAAAGAGTTTTCATGTGATCTCCTTTTCTCGCACGCGAGAATTAGTCTTTTTTCCAACGGAAGAACTGTTCGTTCTGCGACGTTGCTTGGTTTTCCTGATTAGCCAGGTTCGTCTGCAGGTTCATGTTCAACGCCTGCAGCTTTGACTGGGCCGAAGTGAGCATCCCGTTTTCAGTGGCGATCCGGTTTTGCAGATCGGCGGCATCCTTCGCGTTGGTGGTGTTATCCACTTGCATTGAAAGGGTGGTCAGGTTGTTCAAGTGAACCTGTACCTCGCTGTACAGCGCCTCACCGGCAGACATGGCGGCAACGACAGAGTTAGAGCTGAGCTGGTAGCCCCGTGCCCGGTTGCTGTCAGGATTGGCGAACAGCTCTTGCGGCAAGGTGTTGACCAGTTCCTCGTAATACGACTGCTTGCTGCCGTAGGCACCAGAGTTCTGACGCGAAACCACTTCTTGCCAGGAACCGGGAACCACCGATGCAGAGTTGATCGAATCGCTCAGGCCGATAGCGCCACGGCCATAGGAACCGCGCATGTTGTTCATAATGTCGGTTTGCGTTTCGTACTGCTGTTTCAGCACCTTGTATTGCTCACGCAGCTCCGCAAGGTTTTGAGCCAGTCCAGCCCAGGTGCCCGCGTCGCCAGTTGGCACGCCTGTTGCGCCTGCCTGACCGGTAATTGCCATGGATACGGCAATGGCCAAACTCAGTTTCTTTATCGTCTTCATCATCGAATTGCCTTCAAGTTGTGGGTGTTATTGGCCTTGGCTTCTGCCATGAAAACTGGCACCCAGACCTCGGGGTCATTGGTGCCCAGGCGCTCAATGATTGAGTACATCAAGGCCACACCAACATCGTTTGAAGACAGGACCGGAATGAAATCGGACAGGTCTTCGTCAGGGTTATCGGAGGACAGGTCGAAGCACGCACGAATCGATTCCTGGCCGCGACGAATCAAGAACTTGCGATCCTTTGGGTTCAGCTCGCGCAACCACTTCTTTTCTTCCTCCGTCAGGTTCTTATGGTCTTCGTCTTTCACCGAGTCGCTGGCCAGGTAGATCTTGGTTACGGTCTGCTTGTCGATGGAGTCGGTTTCACTGTGGAAGTACTTCGCGTCCGGGGTGATGAAGATCAAAATCCCGTTTTTACGGCGGATCTGCATGATGAAATTGTCAATTCGATTGCGCCAAAAATCGTTTTTGACCAGGTTCTGACCTTCATCCAAAACCAGAATGAAAGGTCTGCCATCCATAGCCTGCTCAATGCAGTGCAATGGGTAGCTCATCACTACTGGCAATTCCGGGCGTGCATCGCCGCCCTTCATCAGCTCCGACATTTCAAAGCAGTAATGCCGCGACTTACTGAGATCGAAAGTGTCATTTTCGTTATCAAAAACGCCGGCGTTTGCACCTTCGATTCCTTTGGCACCATGCCAAATAGCCATAACGTCAGCTAAGGCGCCGTGCCCGTAGGTCCATACGACATTGCGCAACCGGCGATTTTCGAATGGCAGCTCGTAGTTCTCGTTCACTGCATCCTTGAACCGCTTGATATCGTCGGCCTCAGTTGCGGTGCTTGCGTAGCACTCCCGCATCTGGATCTGCAGATCAATGAGGTAGGCACGGTTCTCAGCCGTGTCAGGCAATTTGAAGGGGTTCCAACCCATGCTGTTGTGTGGGGAAAGGATCGAATGGACGCCGCCCATGGCCATCATGAAAACGGTGGCCCCGTAGCGCATGTCAAACCAGTACACAACCGGCAAGGCTTTGTCCGCTTCACTGACGGTTTCAGCGATCAATGCGGTTTTACCCGAGCCGGTGCCTGCAGCCACGCCAGTGTGGCCAGCGACCATCCCTTCCAATTCACGGTGGTAGTTGAAGTTGTATTGAGTGCCACTTTCGGTTTCGAAAGCAGTGATTGCAGGGCCCCACAGGTTGCCGTCACGACGTCCGCGAGCAAAGTTGTGCAACGATGCGAAGCCCGCAAAGTTGGTTGACTTGATCTTTCCCCGGCGACCGATAAGAGCTTCTTGTTGACCAGGTAGCTGCGACCAGAAGAACGTCTCAAGAGCCAACCACTCACGAACCGACTTGACGTTCAGGTCGACAAAGCACCCTTCGATCAAACCAACTGCATCATCCAGTCGCTTCACATTCGCTTTGCGGCTCTCGGCGGTAGTGTTTGCGTCTGATGGAACGTGAATGAAAATGGTCAGGTGATGTTTTCCATTGACCGTATCGCCACGGCGCAAAGCACGAATACCCTCTGCCAGTTCCTTTGCATCGTCCTCCGAGATTTTGTGTGGATCTGCAACCTTGAGACGCCGGGTTTCATCCATCATCGCGGATTCAGCTTCAATACGGTTTTCGAAGAAAAACGACTGAGTGATGATGAATTCAACTGGCTGCTGAAGGAATTTGTTCATCATGCGCGACGGTGTACGACGCGGCCATTCGGCCATGCTCAACATGGAACCGATGCGTGCTGACGTACTGCCTCGAATCTCACACATGTTTGCAAGGATGCGGAAATTCAACCGGGCGTAGGGCAAAGCCTCCTTGATTTTCAGTTCAGTGACGGGGATCTTCCGGAACTCAAGGTTGATCAAGTAGTTGAAGAAGCTGCTCAGCTCGCAGTATTCCTCGCCCAGGTAATCGTAAACAGCTTCTGCGTCGTACTCAGCGTGATCACCAAGCTGCACCTTGAAGTCGTCCCATTTCCACTGGAAGCGGGACACTGCTTGATATGCAGCTTCGCGATCAACTACACCATTGGTTGCGGTCGGATGACGCTGGATGCACAGACGAGTAGCGCCGTAGTCGGACAAGCCTCGCAGTACAAGGTTTGCGGCCTTGTAGAGCGAGTCCGCCATGGCTTCATGTGTCTCGCCTGCTTCATCTGCAGCTGAGTTACCAGTGACCAGCGCAATTGCCCGATCCATGAGCCCTGGAACGCCAGAGCGAAAGCGATTCCGAACCAGCGAGATATAGATCTCGTTGACGTAGAAACCTCTGTTCACATAGCGCTTGCGCAACCGGGCATTGAAATACTTGGAGAACCAAGTACCGCCCTGCCCTTCGGGAAAGTCGATCACCTTACGGCGGATGACATGAACGTAAATGGCAAAATCACTGCTTGCCACTGTGCGTAGCACGGTATTGCGGCGTTCTTCGAACAGCTTGATTTGCGTGCTAGTGAGCGAGTCGAACATCAGGCCATCAATCTTGATGACCTGCACCAGTGAATCCTCGCCGGTGATGACTGTTTGATCGTCATAATGCACGTCATACGGCACCATCTCGCTGACCACCAACTCATCGAGATCCTGATCGGACCCTTCTGGATGTTGGACACCAAGCGAAAGATCCATATTTCGCACTAGCTTATTAAAAGCTTTATCAACGAGGCGCATAACTTCTATATCCCCACAGTTTACGTAGCCGTGATGCTCTCAACTTGAATGCCGCTCTAAGCACACCAAACAAGTACACGTCTTTGCTACAGATCCAGTACGCAGCGGCAAACAGTATTGGCATCGTAACGAGCACATAAAGTGATCGAAGTAACAGTGCTGCCAACACTGGGGTTATGAGGCTGATCAAAATACTCGATAAGGTAAACGGCCCCACCATTGATGGCCGGGCCATCGCCACTACGAGCACTTCACCTTCATCAGGATCTTGCTCGGCCATGGTTTACCTCAAGCTTGATTGAGCGCCTTCTTTGATCGTGTCGACAAAGTTCGGGGCAAAAAACACCAGGAAGATACCGAATACCGCCCAGCCGAACTGGCCCCACGACATACGACCGGACTTCGCCTGGAATCCGCAGAACGCAATGGCTGCGATACCCAGGTAGTAACCAACGTCAAAGATGAGGAAGGATACGAAGTCCTTGGCCATGCTCTTCAAACCACTGAAGTCCAGTGCCGCATTTGCGAATTCAGGGATCAGGGCCAGCGAGAGAATCGACCCCAGCGTCGCTAACTTGGTGGCCTTGGCCATACGGTCATTACGCATCAGCGCTTTGTGCGACGGGGTCTTTTGCGAGATTACGCTTTGCAGGGTTTGTGATGCCTTGGCCTTGAGCCAAGTACGCCAACTTTCTTTGTGCAGTCCTTCTACGGTGCGTCCAACTTTGGAAGTTTGAGATTGCATACCATTGCCTCTTTCATCATGACGGGGAACCCCCGTACGTTACTGTTATTACTCTAAAAGGATTGTTAGGGCAGGTTTCCTTTATGAAGTCGATAGCAGTATCGGCATTCTTGAATAACCTGGTTTTCCCTAACGCGGTTACAACGTTGTAAACCTGTCCCGTCGATGGACTTTCAATAATTAATGCCCACTTTCGTCCGTCGCTGTCGATTCGTTCCTCAAGAACGACCCGGTAGTCAGGCTGTGCGACGGCGAAAACCGCCAACTCTCTTTTGTCTAGGCTCTGCATCATTTCCCCAGGGCCATTGGTCAATACATATACAGGGGCGATACTGGAGTCCTACACGTCTTTGATCTAGATCCCACCTCTCATTTCTTCCCTCTATCGGGTTTTATTACATGAAATCGACATTTCGTTACACATAATAAGTATTTAATTAAACAAAATCAATTTTTCATTTTAATAAAATTGGATCAGTGCAGAAAAAAACGTAAGGCCTAGCCCCAGGCATTAGCCCGGCTACGGTTATGGTTCTATAAGTGTTTAAAAGGTCTGCGAATTTCCATATTCACGTCATCGAGTGGTGCAAGGCTGCGCCTTGCCTAAGAGCGGATGTGGCACCGTGACAGTGCTTCACGCCCTAATGACAACGGAAATGAGATTTTGTTACGAATAGAGGACGGACGGTCAGAATGCCCGATCTAGAGAGGTCGGGCGGCGGACAGGAGCCGCCCTGATCCGCCACCCTTGATCGGTGCCCATAGATGCGCAAGGAAACACCCCGCTCTATAGAACCCCGACCCGGCGCCGATTTTAGCAGTCTGCCTTTTTCTCGCATGCGAGAAATAGCGAAAAGTAAACCCTATATATGTATTGACCAATGGGTTTACCCATGCAAGGATGTGCCTACACAAATCAGCGCTCACCGGAGAATACCCATGGCGATGAAAGTCACAACCGTGGCGAACCAGAAAGGCGGCGTCGGCAAAACGACTATTGAAGTCCATCTTGTCAGTCTCGCAGCCGAGCAAGGTAAACGCGTTCTTGTCGTCGACCTCGATGAAGGCGATCTGTCGCAGTTCTACCCGCCTCTCGAAGACGGTGACGACACAACCTATGTCCAATCAAGCATGCTATTCAGCGACGAATATAAGGGCTTGTACCCTCGCCAGGTCGCGGCAAACATCTGGCTAATCGAGGCCGATGTTCCATTGCTGGATGTTGACGACATGGATCTCAGCATCGTGACCAGGTTGAAAGAAGCGCTCGATCACTTCTCCGCTGATTTTGACCTCTGCATGATTGACACACCGCCCAACCTGCAACGCCGGATGATCGCCGCGCTCGCAGCATCTGACGCGGTAGTGTCACCCTTCAATATCAGCGGCTTCACACTCGCTCGCATGCCCAAGCTTCTGTCCACTATCGAAGCTGTGCGTGAGCAGTACAACCCGAACTTGCAGTTCCTCGGTTTTCTTCCAAACCAGATCAACAGCCGATCAACCAATGAAATTGACCTGTTGCCAAGCCTTCAGGAGAGCTATGGCGATGCCATGTTTCCGGTCCATATCGTTCACCGGCCATGCATCAACTCGGCACTCGCTAGCGGCAATCCGGTTTGGTGGAAGGCGAAATCCGGTAGTCAGCGTGCTGCAGGACGGGAAATGAAATCTGCCTGTACCGCTGTTCTTGAGAAGGTCTGGTCAATCTGAGGTAGATCACAACATGACGAAGACACCAAATCCTTTTGGCAGGGCAGTTTCTGCGACTGCCAAAAAACTTTCGGATTTTCAGAAGAAACCGGCGCTCAATGATGGTGAAACCATCATCGGCGTCAGCACCGGTGAAATCCAATGCATCAAGCAGATTCGAAACCGTAATAACCCCGGCTTTTCCAAGGAGTCGCTTGAGGAGCTGGGCGACGACATAGAACAGAACGGACAGATCGAGCCTGCAATTCTCCGTCCCCACCCCAAACCCGAGTCAGGTTTCAAATACCTGATGGTTGCAGGTGAACGCCGTTACCTGGCTTGCGAACTGAAAGGCATGTTGCTGAAAGCGGTTGTGCGTGAACTAACAGACGCACAGGCCAAGCGCATCCAGCGTTCAGAGAACGTACACAGCGAAAACCTCAGTCAGCTGGACATTGCACTCGCTCTTAAAGCCGACAAGGACGAGCTGGGAACCCTGCAGGCGGTTGCTGACGAATGGAATAAAAGCCTCAATTGGGTAGCGGAACGCATCGCTTATCTGGAAAACGTAACCAGTGACGGGGCCAGCCGTGAGGCTGTTACCAAGGGCATCACGGCGGATATATCGACCGTCAATGATCTTGGTCGCCTTGATCGCTTGGACAGCGCTGCAGCTGCTGACCTGCTACAGCGTGCAGACGCAAATCCAGATATGAACCTGCGGACAGAGGTAAGAACTGCGCTGCGCAGCACTAAAGCGCTGCGCGTTCACGGCGGGTCTAAAACTAAAGCAAAACCCGCTGGCCCTGCCCTTCTGGATGATGAACTCGACAAGCTACGCGAGGCTAATACCGTCCTGTCAGCACAGGTTGAAACCCTGGAATCCGAAATCGAATATCTCAAAGCCGAGCTGGACAAAGCCCGAGCCGCCCAGGCCGAGAACTGGAAAGCACCGGAATGAGTAGCCGAGTTGCTGACCAGGACCTACGGATCCCGCCCGATGAATTCGAGCGGATCCGTTCAACGTCAAAGATGCATGCGCGCAACCTCGATGTGGCTTATGAGCTGCTGGTCGAAGGCAAGGGCCTTGTAGCCGTTGCAAATGCTCATGGGCTCACCAAGCAACGGGCACTTGCCATTCGCGACAAGATTTATTCGGCTTACTTGATGAAGACACCTGAAGGTTGGAAGTGCGCGCAGATCTGCGCACCCACGGACATGATCGATCGCTTCGTCAAGGAAGCCGATGCGGCACGCGTGCGCTATTGGCAGAAGAATTCAATGAATCACAGGGAGTAGACCCATGAAGCGAATCCTTTTAGGCGTGTTGGTAATAGGCTGCGTTCTGGGAGCCCTGTCAGCTCTGACAGTTGCGTTTATTGGCCATAAGCAGGATCCAGCACAGTACAAAGCGTTCGATTTCAGAACATTTGATCAGCCCGTTATTGACGACGCACCAGGTTGCGAAATTCGATCACCGAAAGGCGAACTAATGAACCGGATTTTCAAGGGTTCGCAACCTAACCAGCTCAACCTTGAGAAAGGAACCACATTCACCATTGATTGTTTCCCGATTAAGGAATCAGAAAAGTCGACAACAAGGAATTGAAACCATGAGCAATGACAAACCAGTCACCATGAAAGAGCTGTCCGAAATCCTACGCCCTCTATCCGAAGCTGTGAGCAGAATCGACCAATCGTTGTAGCTGATGGCTCAGCTTCAACTTGCCGCTGAGTTCGAGCCAGAGCAAATCGAACGGCAGAAGCACTATCAAAAATTAGCCACCGCCGAACTGAATTATAAGAGCGCACGCGAAGCTCGGACCGAAGCGCTGAACAACAAACCATTGCCTTTACCTGATGTTGGCCACACCGAGCTGGTGAAACTGGCCGGGAAGGAGAAGGCTGACAAACAGTACAAACCCGTGATTGATGCTATCGCGCAGATATCAGCGGCATCTGATCACCGCACGGCAGTTGAAAATGCTGCGCCGGTACTGACAAGGCTTCGTGAAGCTTGGAAGCGCTGAAACAGCAACATGGTGCCCCTGTATCGAACGGCACAGGGGCATAACGTCCGAGCCTAGCGACATCCACACCCACCGCAGCGCCTGCACGAAAAAGCGAGTAATCAATATGACGGGGGGCCCCTGCGAGGTGTGATCACCTTGTCATATTTGGGTATATCTCAAGTAAGACACGGCGGCGCTCTCGATCTGCCCGAACGATTCATATTAAGTGATAGCCTTTCTGATACACTTTGATAAACACACCCAAAATGATACAGAGAGGCTTCCATGTTCGTGCGTGCTTATCTCCGAGCCTCCACCGAGGATCAGGACGCCAGTCGCGCCCGTGATCAACTGGAAGAATTCGTTGCGAGCCACGGAAAGGTTATCGCTGCCAGTTACATGGAGAACATCAGCGGCACGCTAGCTGATCGGCCAGAGCTTCAACGCCTTCTGAACGATGCGCGCCGGGGTGACATAATTCTGGTTGAAGCTATTGACCGGCTGTCTCGTATGAATGACCAGGACTGGCGGGCACTGATAACCGCGATAGACAGCAGAGGTCTGCGAATCGTAGCCGTCGACCTTCCGACTAGTTACCAGGGTCTCACATTGCCGTCTGGTGACGAGTTCACTGATCGAATGTTGGCCTCAATCAATTCAATGATGACGGATATGATGGCGGCAATCGCCCGGAAGGATTATCTGCAGCGTCGGCACCGGCAGTCGCAAGGCATCACCAAAGCAAAAGCTGCAGGTGTTTACAAAGGCAGACCGGCAGATCTGGCGCTGCGTAAGCGTGTTAGTGAGCTTCTGGCCGCTGGCTTGGGTATCCGAGCAATCGCCCGTCATGCCGTTTGTTCAACCACGACTGTAATGCGTATCCGAGACGAACTGGTTGAAAGCTTATCCAGTTGAGCCGGTCGGGAATGAGTGACTAGCGAAGGCGTAGCCGTAGTCTGTCATTCATTCCCGACTGGCCGCCGCCGGCAGGCGACTTTGAGTGCCTAACAGCCACTGCATGAGTTGGAGTGGTTAGAGATCATTAGAACCAGGAGATAGAGGCCCTTGAATTACGGGGCTTCCAGGGCATTACCTAGCTCAGAACATGAGCGAACCTCAGTTCACCTACTTTGCACCACCATAGCTCACTAGGTGTGAGCTACGTTAGCTCACTGCATGAGCTACCCCCCCCATGAGCTACCCCTCGTTCATCCTTGAACGATATCCTTCATTTTGTGAGAGATAACGTGCATGGATGCACTACCTATCGCTCACAGCATGAGCTAAGATAAGCCTGCCTTGTTCGATATCTTCCAAATTTGCAGGATATCAAACACGCTAACACAGCTTGTCGGAGGCACGATGATTGATGATGAAGGGGAAGTCCGCGCACTGGTCCAACCGACACAACGCGGCACATGGGTTCAGACGGAACGAGCTGGGCACGAAGCATGGGCGGCTCTGATCGCTCAGGCACCGAGGGCCGGGCAACTAATGCACATCATTGTCCAGCATATGGACAAGTCCGGTGCATTGATCGTCAGCCAGTCGACCTTGGCCAAGATGATGGACACTTCCATTGCGACCACGAAGCGCGCTATCAGCGTCCTGTCCAAGCACAACTGGATTCAAACCATCAGTGTTGGTGGCCAACGTGGTGGAACGCTTGCGTATGTGGTGAATAGCCGAATCGCATGGGCAGACAAGCGCGAAAACCTGCAGTACGCCCGCTTCAACGCAAGGGTGCTTATTTCGTCTGAAGACCAAGCAGATCTCGGCAGTAACAAGCTAAAGCAACTGCCGACCATGAGCGACGGGGAAATCCAATTGCCAGCTGGTCCAGGTATGGAACCACCGGCCCAAGATTCATTAGATGGCGTAGATCTTCCTGATATGCCCTCTATTCCGCATCACGACAAAAACGATCTTTAAGCATCTGACCCACTAACGGCAATTCGGCGGAAACTTATCATGGCAGACACACGCGATGAGATTACGAAGGCAAAAGGCATTACAGCCGATCTTGTCATGGAGATAGGCACCTATTACAGCGCCAAAGACATGCGTGGCGTGCAGACTGGGCTTAGCAGCGCAGCCCGCGAGCTACGTGCTTTTACACAGAACAATTCACTGCGTGGACGGCTGGGCGCCAAGCTTTCCCTAGAGCAGCATGAACTGCTGAACAATGCTGCTGCACTTCTGGATTCCATTAAATACAACGTGGAGCACGCTAAAGAGCGCAAGGACCGCACTGAGAAAGCGACGGCCAAAAAACGTCAGTTATGGGAACGAGAAGCCGAGCAATTGGTAAAAACCCATTTCACGCTGCCAATGAACACAGTAACCGAGCAATTACGGGTACTTGAACTATCCCTGATCGCTCAGGAGGTTTTGGGGCAATCAATCTATATCAAGGATCATTTGCAACTTCGCAAATTGATGCAAGACGAACCCCCGAAGTGGGGCAATCATTCTGTAGCGCAATGGCGTCGTAGTGAGGTGTCAAGCCTCTTGGCAGATATGCAATATGCCCTTCGTTCTTACCTAAGCTGGGATCTGAACATGACTCCCGGCGAGCGGTTGAAAGAGCTGGAGCGTAGCCTAGATGCAGCCCGCGCTGAAATTCTGGCCAGACCTATGTGCGTAGAAACTCTGCGCATTTGGAACGATGAGCTAAAGAGCGCAGCATTCATGACCAGCGCTATGCCTACTACCGATGGATCTAGGCACTGAAATGACGAAACCCGCAGCACGGCAATGCTTGCGGGTTTCTAGGTTTTTTGCGAAGGAGCAAAAATCCACGGCCTGAGTATACACCGGGTACGTGAGGTTTTACAGCGAACGGATATGCGTTCACAACCGGAACGGTACTTACTATGACCATCATCAGATTCCACGAAAACCCCGCAGAATATGCGCCGACTATCTCGTTTAATCATTGCGGCAGAATGCCTTGGAGCGCAAGGTATGACTCAGAATTCAGCGGGTTTGAGCTGATCGAGCTATTCCAATTTTGCGAAGAAGAAGGCCACCGTCAGGGCATTAATGACGCCAATCAGAACCGTATTGGCAGTCGGGAACAAGCCCCGTTCCACCGGGACTTCATGGGTGGCTACCCGAAAAGTCTTTGGGAAAACGCCTATTGGATCGGTGTTCAAGCGCATGGCGACACTACACCGGCAGCGATAGAGCTTGAAATCCAGAAGGTCTTGAGCGCACCGGATACCAGTCGCTGGCTTTGCGATGCGCTGAACAGCGCATTGGATCGTGATTCGACCGACGCAACGAATGACGCCGAGTACCTGTGTGACTTGCTGACGCGGCGGACCAACGCACTCTCACTGGCCAGCGAAGCAAATTGGGGTGAAGAATGATGCCAATTGATCCGATTGATTTGTTAGCCAGGTTGCAATCTTTATACGCAGCGTATCCGGGATTTTTTCAAGGCGCAGCATCCGTTATCGTGGTCGTGCTTGCGTATTTCGCGGTACTGGAGCTTGCAAGCCGCTCTGATAAGACGGAGTAAATCACTATGTCTGATCAGAGATATACCGTGTGCATTGCGCACGGGCCATCAATCAAAACCTACAGCGAACAGTTTCAAACTCAGGCCAGCTATGCACCTCAGTGGAAAGCTGTACTGAAGAAAGCGCACAAGCAGGCGACCGTCAGTTGCCAATGCCCTGGCACCGGTTGCCGTCTTCTTGCTGTACGGCATATGTCGGATAGCGACTCATTCCACCTTTCGCGGTATCCACGCACCGGCGCCGAACACGCCTTGGATTGCGTTTACTACTCGCCAGATCCCGATAAATCGGGCCTTGGCTCGTACAGCAAAGGCGTGGTTGAAGAAACGTCCGAGGGTGATCTAAAGATCAAGCTCACCCTCTCGTTACGCAAGAAAGAGCCCGCAGACACTGGACAGGCACCCGAAGCCACCGGCAGCAGCTCGGGCAGCGGCAAAGCCACCAAACCGGCCTTGACCCTGTTGGGCTTGTTGCACCTGCTTTGGAATGAAGCCGGGCTCAATACATGGTCGCGGGGCATGGCAGGTAAACGCGGGTTGGGCCTCGTTCATAGCAGGCTACAGGACGCAGCAGATCGAATGCTTGCGTCGAGAATGCGGATCGGCGATGCGCTTGTCATTGCGGCGGGCTCGAAGGGGTTTCAATCCGAGGCCAACGAGCGGAAGGTCAAGAGCGCGATCAAGAACAACCGTCGCTTACTGGTGATCGCTCCACTTGCAGGCCATACCGAAGACCGAGAAAAGACCGCAGCTCGCTACCTGACCATCACGGGTTTCAATGGCGTACCTCGCATGTTCCTCGATGACTAGATCTGGTCGACCGTTGCTCGCCGATTCAAGCGTGAGCTGTCGGCCTGGAGGCAAGGACGGCGGGTTATAGCGATTGTTCAGACCGATCAACCCACAGAACCGGGTAAAGCACAGGCGCTCAATGTCGCGTTGATGGTGGTCAGTGACGAGTGGATCCCGGTGGAATCGTCCTATGAAGCGGTGATCGAGGCGAGGTTGCGTGAGGAATCACGCAGGTTCGTCAAACCCTTGCGGTTCGACTCAAGCGAAGACCAGGTATTCCCCGATTTCTGGTTGATGGACGCCAGTGCCGGCACTGAGTATCCGATGGAGGTATATGGCCGTGCTGATCCCAAGTATCTGGCACGAAAAGAGGTAAAGGCTGATTACTACCGGACCCACTACGGGACCAGGTGGTGGGCATGGGACGCAAGCACCGACCCCAAGGGAGAGGCGATCCCCGCATTTCCCCCAGCCAGAAACTAAGACAATTCTCGCACGCGAGAATGCCCTGATTAGGAGGCTGCGCATGAGCGAAGTCCTTGTTAGCACCGTCCATCCAACGCTTGGCGCGTTGTATTGGGTGTATACGTCAAACGCCGGTTGCAACTACCCCGACCACTACACCATCACCGACTGGAGCGAGGTGGCCACACGGTTTCCGCACTACTGGCGGGAACACGAACACCTCCGCTGGGTTCACGGCAAGCACATTGGCCAGGTCTTCAATTCTGATGACCCCTACGGTAGTTACGCAGAGGTTGAAGACGAGGAAACCTTTGAAACGTCTTATGGGAAGCTGTCGGGAATGCTTGCGGATCTTCACGCCAAAAGCGGGCAGTCCGTTGATGAATTCGTGCAATGGATGAAAAAGGCTGACTGGGTTGATGTTCCAGCCCCGGCCAAAGAATTCTTAGACGACTAGCATTGCACCGTCCACATCTGATCCCAACTGGTCATGTAACTAGGGCTCAGCAGAGCCCTACGCATGCCCCAGTCCGGCGACAGGGGAACAGCTGCAGTGCGTAAGCAATCATGTCCCCACCGTCTGTTGATCTTGTCCATAACGCTCATGAGCGCGTCAGTGCGCGCCGGTTGACTCGGCGTGAACAGATCTTGCGTGTACTCACCACGCTTTCGCAGATCCATTAACATGACCTCAGCTTTGCTGTACGCAAAGCCCGGCCTGTAGATGCCTTCCAACGCACGCAGCGCGTGCTTTGTCAGCACGCGCACGTCATCTGTTGGGTAGTCGGGAATGACCGTGGCTGCATTGGCGTACTTCGGACCGTCGCCATGGAACGAGGTCTGTATGCCGATCCGCAGGCCACCGCACAAAGATCGCTGCTTGCGCAGCTTCTCAGCGGCCTTGTGGATATAGGTGGCCAACGCCTGGCCAAGCCCCTCGATTGTGTGGACGCGCTGACCAAACATCTTGCTTGAGCAAATGGTCTGTGTGTCCGGTGGGCTTTGTTCCATGTCGATGCAGGACTCGCCGCGAAGCTCCCTGATCGTTCGTTCCAAGACCACTGAGTATTTGCGGCCCATTGTTCGCGGCTCAGCGTGGGATAGCTCCCACGCTGTTTTAATGCCTTCACCGGCCAGGTTATCGCGCATACGCCTGCCAATGCCCCACACTTCTTCGACAGGCATCCGGCGCAACAACCACTCAACAGCCTCCGGCTTGCGCAGGTCTACAACACCACCGGTTTTCTCACGCCAGATCTTCGAGGCATGTTGTGCTGCCTTGGCGAGGGTTTTGGTGTGGCCGATGCCCACACCGACCGGCAACGCAACCCACTGCAGCACGCGCGCCTGAATAGCTCGGCCCACGTCCACCAATGGTTCGCGCTGGTCCTCTAAGCGTACGAAGGATTCGTCGAAAACAGCTCTGTCGACGGTAGCTGAAATAATGGCGTCCTTGGCTATCACGCGGAATCGGGTGTACTCCTCATAGATTTTGCAGTTCCCGCTCCAGTAGTTGTCCCCTACCATGCCGACCCAGATGTACAAGCAACCTGGTCCGCACGACTGAAAGTTTGGCTGCCCGGAAACGTATTCGATTACACCTACCTTGTAGTCATGCAGGAACTCAACGTTTCCGCCTTGATCCACGACGCGCTCACATGTTTTGTAATTGGCAACATGGGCGTTTTTCGTCACGTTCTCAAAAACTTCGGTAGAGGTGCAGTCCGCGAAGTTCTGCTTAAACCCATCCATGAAGTCAGGGGAACGAACTTGATCAGCCTGATTGAGCATAGGGTCGTTGGAGAGATCTACCGACATGCGGTTGCCGCTGTCGATCAGGGTTCGGTATGCCTCTCCCTCAGAGGACGATTCCGATTGAAGACGGGTGTTTGCTCGCAACCCGAGATCGATCGTCTTCACATCGTCGCCGTAGACGTTCTCGAGCGAGGCAGTGTCTCCAGTTTCAGGGAACAGGTCCTGAAGCGTGACCGAGGCGTCCCCGCCATCGAACACCTGAAGTACCTGCTGGCCTACAGATTGCCCGGCCGAAGATCCAGCGGTCACAGCGTCGGCCTAGGCGTTGAAGGTCATGCTGTTGAGATACAGGCCGATCACGGTCACGTTGACCAGCCGTCTCAGGGTTGTTTTGAGTGGTTGTCGCATCGATCGCATGTCCAAAAATGGGGATGCTTCGATGCTATGGGAAGGGTGAGAAATGATGGCGCGGTTTCAGGCAACAAAATCGCCTGAAAAAGCAAAGCCCCGGCTGGTGGGGTCACCGGCCGGGGCTCGCTGTGTTTTTGATCATGCCTCAGGCACTACTAAGACCTGGCCTGTTGGCGCTGATTGAAAACTGACCAATGGGTCATTTTTAGGTCAGCGGCAGCACCCTTTGGTTACCCAAGCCTTCAGACCTGCTGCCGGGTGGGCGATTCCCCCCTCTCCTCTCCCTACCTCACCTGGTCCAGATACTCATGCTCTCGCCGGTCTGCCTCCTCTGCTTCCTGGAAGGGTCATTCTGCTCGATAGCAACTGTGGGCTATGGTGTGGGACGTAATATTTCGGTTTTCTGGAATTCCTTATAGATTTTGGCCTATAGCCGTTTTGTATGGGGATATCTTATCCTCCTACATTGCGGCGAGATCTGGCGCGATTTCAGTATCAGCGCCTGCGAACAAACGAGCCGCGAGGAATCCGTAGTGAAAAACCATGATTCGAATGAGCACGCTCAAAACGAGCCTATTTCAGGTGAGATTTACCACGTCACGCCAACCCATAATCTTGACTCCATCTTCCGTGACGGTTTACGGCCGCAGATTGGACCTCGCTCCGCTCTACTCGGTGAGGCCAAGGAAATGGTCTATTTCTTTGGGTCGATGCTGGCAGTTGAAGACGCACTCAGTAACTGGCTGGGTGAAGCGCTCGATGACGAGCCTGGAGCGATTTCCGTTCTCGCCGTCGATCGCTCCGGTTTACACCTCGTTTCAGATGCGGGGTACGAGCTTGCTTGCCTTCACCTTGTCCCAACGGAGAACATTTCTCTCGCTTTTCAGGATGACGTGCCGGTGGATGAAAAGAATGGCCCGGTGACCGAGGGCACCTCATGAGCAAACTGACCCCTAAGTTCGTCAAGG
>LNAQ01000003.1_pt1 | contig 36203 bp, 35 predicted proteins | sample 602591 | NCBI WGS metagenome assembly LNAQ01 (sample SAMN02440304, study PRJNA202911) | soil metagenome | biome: Subtropical and temperate rainforests or woodlands; isolation source: soil samples (1 kg each in a 20% v/v slurry with milli Q water) were... ... | reverse complement strand
GAATGCGCAGCAGGGTGTGGCACGGCTGCACCGCACGCTCGAGCAATTGTTGTTGCTGGCGCGACTTGAAGGAGCGGCGAAACCCGAGAAGGCGCCGCGGGCCGATGCGCTGCATGCAGCGCAGCAGGCGATCGACGATGCGTCGGCCGTCGCCCCACAGGTCGGTGGGGCCAGCATCCGGTGCGTTGAGTTGCAGGCCACGACAAACGCAGCATCACTGGCAATTCCCGAGGCGTTGCTGGTTTCGGCTTTGCGCAACCTGCTCGACAACGCGTTGCGGCATTCGCCAAGGCAGAGCACAGTCGTGCTGCGGATCGAGCGGCTGCCAGGTCATGTGGCGTTCTGCGTCCTTGACGAAGGCCCGGGTATGTCCGCTGCTGAAGTTGTACAAGCGGCGCAGCGGTTCTGGAGACGCGGCAGTGGCAGTGTGGATGGCGATATCGGCAGCGGCCTGGGCCTTTCCATTGTCGATGCCATCGCGAGGCGCTATGGCGGCGAGTTGCACCTGGAGCCGCGCCAGGTCGTGGGCATGGAAGCCCGGCTGTGCTTTCCGGCTGAAGAGTGAAGCAGACTGCGTTGCCGATGCAGCGACCCAAACGCATTGTCCAGGCATGGGCAGGAACCAATTGACGGCAAGCCATTCCGACAACGTCATGGTCGCCATTCCGGCGAATGTGAAATGCTGGTCGATGACCAACGAGGAGAACACGATGTACGGATTCAACGCAACACTTAGACTTTCGTTCGATGAAGCCATTGAGCGCGTCCTGGCTGCCCTCAAAATGGAGGGCTTTGGTGTGCTCAGCGATATAGACGTGCAATACGCGATGAAGGAGAAGCTGGGCGTCGACATGCCGCCTTACCGCATCCTGGGTGCCTGCAACCCACCGCTGGCACACAAGGCCTTGCAGGCAGAGCCCGATATCGGCTTTCTCCTGCCCTGCAACGTGGTTGTCCGCCAGGAAGGTGAAAGCCACGTCACGGTGGCGTTCATCGATCCGCTGGTGATAATGGAGATGGTCGACAAGCCTGAGGTGCAGGCTGTTGCAAAGGATGCTGAGCAGCGACTGCGTCGGGTTTGTGAGGGCCTGATGCAATGAGGATCCATGCACGTTGGCCATGTGGAACACCTTTTGGCAGTGACCCACCATCGCCTTCATCGGCGCGAGCCTTTAAGTGGCCGTGTTGGGCAGGATCACTCGTGCAAGACTGGTAAAAGCGGCCTCAACAGACCGCTTGATCACGTAATGCTGTTCATGCCCGGCGCCCATTCGCCGGGTGCACATCGCCAACTGACTTGTTCACTGCAGTCCGAGCACGATACCTGCAAGAACTAGGTACCGCCCGAACTTGGCCAGCGTCACCAGCACGAGAAACACGCCGAATGGCTCGCGCATGACACCGGCCACAACGGTGAGCGGATCGCCCACCACGGGCAGCCAACTCAACAACAACGTCCACTTGCCGTGACGCTGGTACCAGTGCTGCGCCCGGCCCATTGATTCGGGTTTGACTGGGAACCAGGGTCAATCGCGGTAACGCTCAACCCGCGTCCCAGCAACCAGTTCACCACCGCCCCGAGCACATTGCCCACCGTTGCCACCAGCAGAAGCAACCAGACCGAGTAGGCATCAGTGAGGAGCAGTGCCACCAGCACGGCCTCGGATGCTGTGGGCAGCAATGGCAGCGACGAATGCGCTGACAAACAATCCGCCATAGGCACCGAGTTCCGGCATCAACGACCCACGCTGGGCCAGTGCGGGTGCTGGTCATCGACCACAAAAGCATGCGCATGACGCACCTGATCGCCGCTACCGGCAATTCCCTGGGTGTGCGTGTGTCCGGTTGGCAAGTCCGGGTGTTCGTGCTCGATCACCTCCGGGTCTTGCGCGGGCCAGACCCGAGAAGCCACCCACACAGCCAGTGCAGCCGCACCGCCCAGAACCGCAAAGGTCGCCGGCATGCCGTACCGCGTGCCCAGCCAGCCAGCCAGGGGGTAGAACAACAGCCAGCAGGCATGCGACAGCGCGAACTGCGCAGCGAACAGCGACGGGCGATCCTCCGGGTTCGAGGATCGCCGCAGCAACCGCCCGGAGGGCGTTTGGGCGGTGGAGTAGCCCAGACCGATCGCAAACCACAGGACCATCAGCGAGGTTTGCCCCACCACCATCCAGGTGCCCACGAACAGCCCCACGACCATCATGCCGATGCCACCGAGCATCGCCGTGCGATCGGGCAGCTTCTCCAGCAGCCGAGGCAGTGCCAGCGCAGCCACCATGGAGCCTGCGCCAAAACTGGCCAACGCCAGGGCTACCGCGCTCTGGGTCAGGCCCAAGCCGGCCTGAACGATGACCACCGTGTTGACAAACACCATGGAGCCCGCCGCTGCGACACCCGCACTGATCGCCAGCAGACCGCGGAGCCGGGGTGTGGCCAGGTAAATACGCAGCCCGCGTGTGGTGCGGTCGTAGATGCCGCGACGCTGAGGCGATGGGTGCGCCGGCAAGGCAACCGACACCACCAGGGCGGCCGAGGCCAGGAAGCCGACCACCGTGCCAGCGAACAGGTTGTGAAAGCTGATCACAGTCAGCAAAGCGGCCGCCAGCATCGGGCTGACCAGGCTCTCCATGTCATAGGCCAGGCGGGAGAGCGACAAGGCCTTGGTGTAGTCCTTTTCCAGCGGCAGCACGTCGGGAATCGTGGCCTGGAATGTGGGGGTGAAAGCGGCCGAGGCCGTCTGCAACACGAAAATCAAAACGTAGATCTCCCAGATCTGGGAAACAAACGGCAGCATCAGGGCAACACCCGCACGCACCAGATCCAGTGTGACCAACAAGGTGCGCCTGGGCAGGCGATCGGCAAACGCAGCAGCGATCGGGGCCACGCCCACGTACGCGATCATCTTGATGGCCAGGGCCGTGCCCAGCACCATGCCTGCGTTGTCGCCGGCCAGCTCAAAGGCCAGCAGGCCCAGCGCCACCGTGGCCAACCCGGTCCCGATCAAGGCAATCATCTGCGCGGCAAACAGATGTCGATAAGTGCGGTTGGCGAGGATGTCCAGCATGCTGTTCTCGGTGTCGATGCGCTAGGAAGCCGTGGGTGCCACAGGCTCAGAGGTAGCGCGTGATCTCCCTGAACTCGTCCAGGGAATCTCGCTGCCCCGTGCCCAGGGGGCCCACGAGGTCTTCAAGACAGTGATCCAGGTGGTCCTGGATCAGGGCTTTCTTGGCTTGCTGAATCGCCTTCTCCACCGCCTGCAGTTGCTGCGCGACATCCAGGCAGGTGCGTCCCCGCTCCAGCATGTCGATGGTGCTGCTCAAGTGGCCGCTGGCTCGGCGAAGGCGTTTGATGATGGCTGGATGGGAAGCATGTGTATGCGGTTGTGTCATGGCTGATCGTATCCCCTATGGGGGGTTACGATAATGCGGGTCTGCTTTCCTAGAACCCAATTGCACTTATGACCCTGCGTCCCTCACGTTCCTTGCGCCCCAACAGGGCAGCACTGGGCGTGCGATGGCTGGTTTTGGTGACGATCATGTTCGGGGCGCTCATCTCCTCGATCGGGAGCACAAGCTCCCATGGCTTGGCTGCCATCGCGGCAGTTCTCCATGTCGCTCCGTCTTTCTCCGATGAGTCGCACGGACATTCACACGAAGATCTGGGTGGCGAACTGGCGATGGTTGATGCGAGTGCAAGTGCGGACCACCACCACCACGGGGCCGATCACTCGCACGACAAAGCCCACGCCCTTCCCCTTGCATGGCGCTCTGCAGCACCGCAGCCTCCCAGTTGGTGGCTGCTGGTGAAACCGTGGATTGAAATGGTTCAGGCATCCCGGCTCGAACGCCCGCCCATGGGCTGAGACCCACCTCGCTCTCGCTCACGTTCGAGCTTTTGCGCTGCGCCACGCAGCGCCCCCATTTCTTTCAGGCCATCGGAGTCTTCATGCACAGCCATGTTCACGACAGGCTGCCACGTTCGCCATGGGCGATCTGGCACCCCCGTCTCTTCTTGCTTTCTGCCTTCTTCATGTGCCTTCTCCTGGGCACTGCAGAGGCCTTTGCCCACGCCGTCACCGAAGGTGACAAGGGTTACATCCAGGAAATCTCGGGCGTCAATCTGCTGCCCTTCGTGTACCTGGGCGCCAAACACATGATGACGGGCTACGACCACATCCTGTTCCTGTTCGGCGTGATCTTCTTCCTCTACCGCATCAAGCACATCGGCATCTACGTCAGCTTGTTTGCGCTGGGTCACTCCACCACCATGATCCTGGGCGTTTACTTCAACGTCGGGATCAACAGCTACCTGATCGACGCAATCATCGGTCTGTCAGTCGTCTACAAGGCCTTGGACAATATCGGTGCTTTCCAGCGCTGGTTGGGGTTCCAGCCCAACACCAAGGTCGCCACTCTCGTGTTTGGTCTGTTCCACGGCTTTGGTCTGGCGACCAAGATCATTGAGTACGAGATCTCGCCCGACGGGCTGGTGCCCAACCTGCTGGCCTTCAACGTGGGTGTGGAAATCGGACAGCTGTTGGCCCTGGCGGTCATCCTGATCGGCATGAGCTACTGGCGCCGCACACCCAGTTTCATCCGCCACGCCTACACAGCCAACGTCGCCATGATGAGCGCGGGCTTCATTCTGGTGGGCATGCAGCTCACCGGTTATTTCGTGTCGTGAACACCCAAGGAACATTCAACATGTACAACAGCGATACCCCTCTGCGCGCCGAACTGCCCTCTTCGAAGCAGCTCCTGCGTTCCACCATCCTCGCCGGCGTGTCGGCCGTGGTCCTCTTGGTTGCCATTGTGCTGCCGGCTGAATACGGAATCGATCCCACCGGAGTCGGCCGAGTGCTGCGCATGACTGAAATGGGTGACATCAAGCAACAGTTGGCTGCGGAGGCTGCGGCCGATGCTGCCGCAGCACCCTCGCAGACAAGCGAAACAACGGCCGGCATGGCCTCGGCCAATGCTGCACAACCAACAGCACCAGCCGCTGTGGCGGCTGTGGCTGCTGCGCCCAAGATTGAATGGCGCGACGAGATGCCCGTCACTCTGACGCCGGGAGAGGGCACGGAAATCAAACTGAAGATGGTCCAAGGCGCCAAAGCGCAATATTCGTGGGTCGTCGAAGGTGGAGAGGTCAATTTCGATACCCACGGCGATGCGCCGGGCAAGTCGATCAGTTACGAGAAAGGTCGTGGAGTCGCTGCTGATGAAGGCATTCTGGAGGCTGCGTTCACGGGCAATCACGGCTGGTACTGGCGCAACCGGGGCCAGGCCAACGTCAAGGTCATCCTGCGCACTCGAGGTGATTACACCGACATCAAAAAAGTGATGTGAGCAAATGGCGCTGCGATGGGTATCGCGGCGCCGTTTCAATGCGCCTGTCCGATAAACCTTTCAATTGAACATTCCCATGAAAACGCTCAAGACTTTCGCCGGTACGATTCTGATGGTTCTCTTTCTTGCCACGCTCACTGGATGCGAAAAAGTCAACTCTCAAGGAAATGGTGGCCATGGGCACAGCCATGAATGACCAACGACGGTAGAACGGGAAGCTTCTTCCTCGGGAGGAACTGCGAGAAAAGCGCGCTGGTCTGCCCGCTGCGAGAGAACACAACTGCCCGCTCTCTGTCGTGTGCCTGCGCCCCTTCGAGCCATGCGATGAAACGCACGGAGTTCCACCGGATTCTGAAAGCCATTCGTTGGCTCCGGCCAGATGCTTCTCATGACTGAATCGGTATGAACACGCGGCGAGTGCCGCCAGCTGGAACGGTGGCCGCATTCCAAATGGGGGTAATCTCGGTTTAGGTGCAAATAGTAACGGTAAGGTGCAAGGGTTTACCCTTGGTTTTTATGGCAACAATGGACAATGTGGCCTCCCAATCGAGTCACCAATGGCGGAAATTAACTTGGCTTAAACTGCGTCCGCAATTCGTCCGAGCTACCTACATACCGCGCCTATGAATGTCCAGCATCTACTGCCAAGGTTAACGCTTCACCGTCAGTTTGCCGAAGACCTTTGGGCGGCCAAGGCACCCTGCTTTGCATTGGGCATGGTGGAGGAGCGCCAAGAGCCGATGGGCCTGTTGGCACTGCGTCCACCCAAGGCCATGCCGAAGGAAGCCATGGCCTTGGGCTTCAATTTCGGCCACACCCTGGTGGGCAATGCAGACTTTGAAGTAGTTCAGCTCTTCTTTGAGTTCTATGGTTTTGCCACCTACAGCGTGCTGCTCAATCCCAACAACCCCTTGGTCAAGCAGGTGTTGTCCCATATGCTGGCCAGCAAGCAGTATTTTTTCTTGGCCCTTGCACCCGATGCGACGGTGACAGCCTTTCGCGCGGAGTTTGAGGCCGACCGCTTGGCTGGCTTGCGTGAGCATTGGCCCCGTCTGCAAAACTCCCGTACCAACGATTTGCAGTACCAAAAAGCGGTCAAGGTCATCCAGAAACAGACGCAGGACCCCGACGCTTTGCTGACCTGGGTGTGCCGTGACCATGTGGACTGTCTGGACCCCCGAAAAGACCCCTTGGAGTTAACGCCCAGAGGTGCCCAGGCACCGCAAGACAAGAATCGCGACGAGCGCCTGGCCATCGCCCAATTGCTGGATGCCAAAATGCGTGAGTTTGAACGCACCGACAATGGCAACCAGTTGGAGTTGTTGGCCCAGATGGCCCCCTATATGGAGCTGTTTCAACAATTGATGCAGTCGGCGCAGAAAGAAGAGATGAACGTCCTGTGCGAGGCGCACCCGGAGCTTGATCGCTTTGTCCAACTGTTGGCGCATATTGCCCAAGGCATCCAGTCGGGGGCAATCACCGTGCCGCGTTAACTACGCATGCCCACATGCATCACTCAAATTCATCCTGTTTTGGCAGCCGTCTGAAATTTCCGCCGGTTTGGGCGTGGAACCCCATCTAGCAAATTGGGGGGCAGGACGTGGCACCCGGAAAAGTCACGCTACCGCAGCGGACCCAAGGTCACCAAAGTTGCTTATTTTGACCGCGCCATCCGGAAAGCGCGCAATCACGTCCAACTGCCCACCCATCGCTTCAATGTGACTGCGCAGCGTTGATAGATACATGTCCGTGCGTTTTTCCATTTTGGCGATAGATGGCTGCTGGACGTGCAACACCTCGGCCAGCATCTTTTGGGACAGGCCACGGGCTTGCCGTAATTCGTTGAGTGGCATTTCGGCAAGCATCGCTTGTGCCTTAACCGCTGCCCTCGCTTGGGCCTGGGGCGCCATGCGCGAGCGCAAGTCAGAGAATTTGTTTGCCATTTATCAGTCCTTCCTTCCGAAGTTGCTCTATGTGTTCATCGTAGAGTCCGTCCGCAATCGGGATGTGTACGTCATACCACCGGTCGTCCCCAGTCTTATCGCCTCCGATCAGCAGGATGGCCGACCGTCTAGGGTCAAACGCATATAGAGTTCGATACGGTCGCCCATCGTGCTGCGTGCGCAATTCACGCATATGGCTGTGTTTCGATCCGTTAATCCCGCTGCTGTGAGGAAACCCCAAATTCGGGCCTCGATCCTCCAGCAAGCGCACGGATGCATCCAGAGACTCTTGTTCATCTTCAGACAGACCGTTCCACCACTCGCCGAATTCGTCTGTGTACTCAACATCCCAAATCATGCGACAAGTATAGCCTCCATGGAATATTCCGTCAATGGAATAAAGCAGAGCTAAAAGAACGCGCTATCCTGCCCATCCCTTTATGACCGCGCCCCAAACGCATCACCCATCTGCCTAGCCCGTTTGACCTCATCGGTGTGCAGGTAGATCGACGTTGTGGCCACCGACGCGTGGCGCAAATTGTCGCGCACGGTGGTCAGTTCGGCACCGCGCGCCAAAGCATGCGTGGCGTGCGTGTGCCTCATCCAATGCGGACTGGCTTTGCGCAGCTTTTCCGCAGTGGCAGGTGCCTCCTTTTCGATTGCAGTCGCTACCGTGGTGAAGAATCGTTTCATAAGGCTCCAGACCCTGGTGGCGGTGATGCCCGATTTTCCGTCTGGGTCGCCCAGGTCGGCAATCAAGGGGGTGGAAGGCTTCCAATGCGCTGGCGTAATGGGCAAACCCCGTTGCATCAGCGAGTGGTCCAACGCGGAGCGCACCAGCGGCGGCAGTGCAACTTTGCCCGACTTGCTGCCCTTTCCAACCAATTTGATCCAGTGGTCGCCATGCGAATCGACTTCGATTTGTCCCAGTTTGGCGCCGACCAGCTCGCTGACCCGCAGTCCCGTGGCATATGCAAAGTCCAGCACAAAGCGCAAACGCTGCGCCGCCGGTACCTGCCAACCATAGGTCCATTCCAGCCCGTCGGCCACCGCACGGATGATGGCCCATTCCCCTTCAGAGAACACCCGCCCCGTATCCATAGGTGCCGCGTGCGAAGCACCACGCACTTTGACCCCAGAGAATGGGTTGGCCAACACATAGCGCTGCTCCATGAGCCAGCGAAACATGGCACCAAGGACCGCCAAGGCATAAGCCACAGAGCGGGGTGCCAAACCGCCCACAAAGGGTTTCCAGTCCGGTGATGTTCGCGCCTGGGGTGGGCCAATCCACCGCCTGGCCGGTGTCGGGTGCCGCAGAAACGCCCGGTAAGCAATGGAGTCTTCCGTGTTCAGGGAAGATAGTGCTTTGCCGCGTTCGACGATGGCCCACAGGATCAGTCGCTCGGCCTCTTTTCTGTAAGCACGCTGGGTGGCGGCCGCCTCGTGCAAGGACAGCCAAGCCTGGACAGCTTCGTAGTCATTGGCAGAATTCAGCGTGCAACTCTCAGGTGGCGCACGAAAGGTCCCACGGGAACCATCCACCTCACCGGGCACCACGAGCATCTCCCAGGGCTGCACTTCCTGCTGGGCATTGCGAACGATCAGGGCACGAGCGCGCTCAACAAGCTGCGGGTGCTGGGAAAAGAAGGCCTCAATCTGCCGGGCACCAGTCACTCCCAGCCCAGGTACAGCCACCCACCAGCGCCGCCGGCGCGGTACGCGCACAGTTAGGTCGGCCAGGGTGTCGATGCCATGGGCTTTCAAGGACCGCACCGAGCGCTCAGACAGCCACAAACCGATATCGTCGGTGATTTGCGGCGCTGGCGGGGTAATGGTGCGCAGCAGTTCAATGGCGGCAACAGCCGCGCGGCTGTGCTGGATGCGTTTCTGTTCGGAATGCTCAAAGGCACTGGCAAGATCCTCGCGTCTACGAAGCCTTGCAAGGGTCGCCAGCTTCCTGCGGATGTTCCCTATTTGAGATCGTGAAGACTGCCCCGAAAGCCGTTGGTCACCCAGATACTGGTCAACAGCATCCCGGGTGGACATTCCTGAGTACCAAGCGCGCAGGGCGGCAAGCTCAGCCGTTCCCGGAAATCCATCGATTTCTGGGCAATTTGTTTTTGCCAAACTGGCTACCTCGTACTTTTGCATTTATTGAGTTTATGACTAAATTGAATCTAGCGTGGTAATAATCGTTATCTCGATAGCACGAATTTAGAGCAGCCTTTTTACACCCAACTTGGGATGCTTCCTCTTCAAAAACGGTGCGAAATCTCAATCAAGATACGCAGTTGACGGGTGTGGTGCGACTTTGTGCGTAACCACAGAACAGAGCCACCGATTCCAAACCCCGCCCTTATTCCAGTGAAACCAGGCCACTGTTCTGGTCCCAAACCTACCAATAACCCCGAATTGGACTGCGTTTTTGACCGTCTCTTTCAGGCCATCAGCCGACCGTCGATTTTCATATTTGCCTCCTCCAAACCGGGCATTCGCGCATGCAGACCGACAGACGGCTGTGTTTTGAACCTCTGGCGCAAGCTAAAAACTGGCAACTGACCTGATGAACTGGTGAGAATCAACAATGAAGGTTAATTATTAACTCGGGCATCGAATGCTCGAGCAGTAAAGCGCGTAGCCGGCGCTGACCCCACCGTCATAAATGTTTCATGTGAGATGGCAATACTTACTCCAATGCTTCAATAACCATTGAGGTACCCATCGTGATCACTAAAAAGTGATGGCGGTGTGATTGGCAGCTAAGACTTCAAAAAGTTAGGTTGAGCACGACCCTCAAGGCTCAGAGGCTGCGTTGGGGGTTATGGCGAGTTTTTTAGATAAAATATTTCAATATTTATTGAATAGTGGAGATTCAGCGATGAAAGTAGGAATTAACGGTATGGGCCGCATTGGCCGTTTGGCTTTGCGGGCTGCCATGGGCGCTGCTGAGCGCCAGTCTGATGACCCTCGTGCAGGTAACCGCTTGGACGTTGTGCATTTGAACGAACTCAAGGGTGGTGCTGCAGCGACTGCGCATTTGTTGGCCTTTGACACGGTTCAAGGTAAATGGCGTGAACACATTCGCGCTGAAGGCGACAGCGCTGTATTGATTGGCAACAAAAAACTGTCCTTCAGCTCCCATGCGACACCTGGTGACATCCCTTGGGGCGACTTGGGTGTGGATCTCGTGCTGGAGTGCACCGGAAAATTCCTGACGCCAGAGACGATTCAGGGGCACTTAGACCGTGGGGCCAAACGCGTCATCGTCGCAGCACCCGTGAAGGTCGGCAATGTTCTCAACATCGTTGTGGGCGTCAATCACACGCTGTATGACCCTGCCAAAGACCATATCGTGACGGCCGCGTCATGCACCACGAACTGCTTGGCGCCCGTGGTGAAGGTCATTCACGAAAACCTTGGTATCAAACACGGTCAAATCACGACCATTCATAACCCGACCAATACCAACCTGGTGGTCGATGCCCCCCACAAAGATCTTCGTCGTGCGCGCAGTGCCATGGAAAGTCTAGCGCCTACATCTACCGGAAGTGCAACTGCGATTGCCCTCATCTACCCTGAGCTCAAGGGCAAACTCAATGGGCATGCGGTGCGCGCACCCGTGTTGAATGCATCCCTTACCGACTGCGTGTTTGAGCTCAAGCGTGAGACCACGGAAGAGGAAGTCAACGCCCTGTTCGCGACTGCGGCCAAAAGCACGTTGGCTGGAATATTGGGCTATGAAGAGCGGCCATTGGTCAGTGCAGACTATGCACGTGATACCCGCAGCTCCATCGTTGATGCCTTGTCCACCATGGTGACTGATGGAACTTTGCTGAAGGTCTACGCTTGGTACGACAACGAGATGGGCTACGCCTGCCGCATGGTGGACTTGGCATGCCATATGGAAGCCGTGGGTATTTGAAATGGGAACTACCGCGATCCAGGCACCATCGGCTAACCATGGGGCACGCAATTACGCCATTGTCACCAGTGCGTACTGGGGGTTCACGCTTACAGACGGTGCGTTACGCATGCTGGTCCTTTTGCACTTTTACAAACTGGGCTATTCACCCTTTACCCTGTCTTTCTTGTTTCTGCTCTACGAAGCTGCAGGTATTGCCGCCAACCTGATTGGTGGGTGGCTGGCTACGCGGTACGGCATTGCACGCATGCTGAGCGTAGGACTTACAACGCAGATATCAGGCTTTTTGCTGCTGTCTGCGTTGTCGCCTGAATGGACCCCCACCATGTCGGTAGCCTGGGTGGTGCTGTCGCAGGGTGTATGCGGTGTGGCCAAAGACTTGACCAAGACTGCCAGCAAATCGGCCATCAAATTGACTGCAGGGAAAGCTTCAGGTCAGCTATTCAAGTGGGTGGCCTGGTTCACCGGCAGCAAGAACGCCATGAAAGGCATTGGCTTCTTTCTGGGTGGTGTTCTGCTGGAAGTACTGGGGTTCAGGGTATCACTCTGGGTGATGGCCGGTTTGCTTGCCTTCGTGCTGTTGGGCGTAGTGTTGTACGTACCCAAGCTGATGGGCAAAAGCAAAGCCTCGAAATCGGCCAAAGAGCTCTTTGCCAAGAACAAGGGAATCAACTTGCTTGCAGCCGCACGTGTGGTGTTGTTTGGCGCGCGTGACGTATGGTTTGTAGTAGGCGTCCCAGTATTTTTATACGCTTCTGGCTGGTCTCGCCCTATGGTGGGAGCCTTTTTGGCGCTCTGGACAATCGGATACGGTGTCGTACAGGCTTTTGCACCGCATTTGGTCAAAAGAAGCGAAGACGGTTTAAGCACGGAAGTGCCCGCAGCGCGTTTGTGGTCTGCGTTGTTGGCAATAGTCCCTATTGCACTGGCTATTGCCGTGGTTATGAATGTTCCGAACCTGGAGTGGGTCGTTGTCGGTGGCCTAGGGGTATTCGGCTTCGCTTTTGCGGTCAACTCCTCGGTGCACTCGTATCTGGTGTTGGCATACGCAGGCTCAGAGAAAGCGGCTGAAGACGTTGGTTTCTACTACGCCGCCAATGCGTTGGGGCGGTTTTTGGGCACCTTGATGTCGGGTCTTTCATCCGCTGAAATGATCATGTCACGGTTTCCCAACAGGCTTCTCCTCGATGTGACGTTTCGGTCTTGACAAATTCCCTTCAGATTTTGTGAAGGGAATTTGTCAAACAGAAACGAAAGTTCCAAAGAGAAATTGAATTAAGCGGTACCGGAGTCGTTCTAGATCTACTCCCGGTCCAATGCGGAGAGAATTCGCAATTCAAATCAATAGCTTAGCCGTTAGAAGTTGACACACTCCCTTCAAGATCTGTGAAGAAAATTTGACAATGTTGATGCTCTCGCTAGCATAAAGATGCATTTTGCGGGGGGTCTGCAATGCCAAGCTTCAAGTATGAAACACCTGTGAAGGTGGCGCGGCCGTATGGGTCCTATAGGTACGACGTATTCAGTTTGAAAGCTGGACGCCGTATGACCCTGTTTGGCAAGGCGGCTCTCAGCCAGTTCATCGAGCTGGAGGCAGACCATGAGGTCACTGCGCTGTGCGAGCGCCCGATCAAAATCCCCGACTCAAAGTTGAATCGAGTAGTGGATTTTTGGGCGTTGCGCGGGGGGAGACAACACTTTTATCTCCTTTTGTCAGGCGATGCCTCTCACAGAAAAAACAAGCCAAAGCCTGCCATCGAAAATTTTCGCGAATGGGTTGAGGGTGAGAGTGGGGTTCTCCACGAAGTCTTCGCAGACGCCTTTGTTAAATGCCGAACGCTGCATGACAACTGGACAGCGATTTTGCAGCATGTGGTCGCTCACCGCGGACTGGTCACATCGGCGCACCTAGAGCGGCTTGCAATCGAGTTGAACCCAACGTTCACTCTCCAACAGGCGGAAGCCCAATTTCACGACATGGACGCCATGCTGGTTCGAGCGGCCGTCTTCACGTTGCTGACCAGCGGCAGATTGTCTTGCGCAAGTCTTGCCAAGGAAGCTCTTGCGCCTACTACCCTATTGGTGCGATCGTGATGCAAGTATCGTAAGCGATCCGCCAACTACGTCTTCCCACAGAGCGTCTGAGAGGGGAAGCTACGTGTCCATGTAGAACAAGGTGGACACGTATGTCAGAGATCGATGCAGAGGTGGTGAGGCGCCTGGTCACGGGGCGCAAGAACGATGGACGTGCCGTGTACGACCCGCAGGCCAAGGCCGAGGTGGTGCGGGCGTGCCTGCAGCCGGATGTGTCGGTGGCGCGCATGGCGCTGCAATGCGGCATCAACGCCAACTTGCTGCGCCGCTGGATCACCCAGAGCATGGGCTCGGACCTGAAGGCAAGTCGTGCCAACCTGCCGACCGTGGCCATGGCCAGCACCAGTGCTTTTGTGCCGTTGCGGCTGGCGGCCCCCGAGGCATCTCCCGTCACCGCCGCTGAGGTCAAGACACGCCTGCACGCCCGACTGCCCAATGGGGTGGAGATCGACCTCAGCGATGCAGACCCGGGTGGGTTGCTGCCCGTCCTTGAACTTCTGGGGCGCCTGCCATGTTCCGGCTCGACGACACGCTGACGGTGTACCTGCACCGCCCGGCCATCGACTTCCGAATGGGCATCAACGGTTTGGCCATCCTGGTGGAGCAAGCCCTGGGCATGAACCCGTTCGCGGCGGCGGTGTATGTGTTCAGCAACCGCCAGCGCAACCGGGTGAAGATCCTGGTCTGGGAGCGCAACGGCTTCTGGTTGTTGATGAAGCGCCTGGAGCAAGACCGCTTCATCTGGCCGGACGAGGCGGTGGTGCCGACGCTGACGGTGGAACAACTGCACTGGTTGCTTGATGGCATTGATCTGGCGGTCACACAGCGACACCCACAGCGGTTCTACGAGCGCGTTGCGTGAGGCTGGTGCTGCCGAAATGAGCAATGCCACTGCTGAGAATATTTGCCGCAAAATCCCCAGCACAAGGAACCGCCTGAGCGACAAGCAGATCGAAGCAGGCGATGGTTCACATGCCCACCGCCGAAGAATTTGCAGCCTTGCAAAAGGCGCTGGCCCAGGCCAGCCAGACCAGCGAATCACTCGCTGGTGAGCTGCGCATCACGCGCGCCGAGCGCGACCTGCTCAAGGAGCAGCTCAACAAATTCAAGCGCCAGTTGTTCGCCGCCAAGAGCGAGGCCAGCGCAGGCCACCAGAAGGACATGTTCTTCAACGAGGCCGAGGCGCTCGGCTCGGCAACCCAGCCGGCCCAGGAAGAAACCGAGGCCGACGACAACACTGTCGAGGTTCCCGCTCACAAACGGACCAAGCGCGGGCGCAAGCCGCTGGACCCAGCCCTGCCGCGCGAGGTGGTGCGCCACGAACTGCCCGAATCCGAGCGTGTCTGTCCTCACGACGGTGCCGTGCTGCGGGAGATTGGCGTGGAGGCCAGCGAGCAGCTCGACATCATTCCGCAACAAGTGCGCGTGATCCGCCACGAGCGGGTCAAGTACGCCTGCCCGTGCTGCGATGGCACGCTGCGCCTGGCGGCCAAGCCCGAGCAAGTCATCCCCAAGGGGCTGTTCAGCGAAGGCCTGCTGGCCTGGGTGATCACTTCCAAGTATGTGGACGGCCTGCCGCTGTACCGCCAGGCGGCCTTGCTGGGGCGCTTCGGAGGCCGCGACCTCTCGCGCAACACCATGGCCGCCAGCGTGGTGCGGGTGGGCCAGGCGGTGCAGCCCGTCATCAACCTGCTGCGCGACCGGGTGCTGGACGCCCCGCTGATCTTCGGTGACGAGACCGAGATTCAGGTGCTCAAGGAGGCCGGTCGCAGCGCCCAGTCCAAGAGCTACATGTGGGCGCAGATGACCGATGGTTCAGGCGCCAGCGGCACAGGTCCGCCCATACGCCTGTTCGCCTACTCACCCTCACGCAGCACAGAGGCGGCGCAGCTTCTGTACGTCGGTGCGCGCGAGGGCGGCGTGCTGATGACCGACGGCTACGAGGTCTACAACAAGATCGCCTTGGCGAACAAGCTCGTGCAAATCGGGTGTTGGGCACATTGCCGGCGTTACTTCAATGACGCGCTGCAGGCCTTGCCCAAAGCCAACCGGGGGGCTGAGCAATTGGCGGCCAGGTTCATCGCGCTGATCGGCAAGCTCTACCGCGTGGAGGCCCTGGCCAAAGAGCAAGGGCTGGATGCGAATGCGCTGCTGCATAGCCGCCAAGCCAACAGTGTGCCCGTGCTGCAAGAGATCCAGGCCTTGCTGCTGGCCAACGTTCATGCGGTGCTGCCAGGCAGTTTGCTGGGCAAGGCGCTGCACTACCTGTCCTCGCAGTGGGCCAAGCTGGAGCGCTTCGTCACCAGCGGCAACTACCCGATAGACAACAACGGCTGCGAGAATTCGATCCGCCCGTTTGTCATCGGAAGACGCAACTGGCTCTTCGCCGACACCGTGGCCGGCGCCAACGCGAGCGCCAACCTGTACTCGTTGCTGGAGACCTGCAAGGTCAACGGCGTTGATGGGTACCAGTACCTGCGCTCGCTGCTAGTGGCACTTCCACGGGCCAGGACCGTCGATGACTACGAGGCCTTGCTGCCCTGGCGACTGGCGCGGTGATCCACCGCCTGACAGTTCGAGGCGCGAGATGGCTCAGTGCAAATCGGCCGCAGCACCACAGCACTTCTTGAACTTCGCCCCGCTCCCACAAGGGCACGGATCATTGCGCCCCACCTTGGGCTGCATCGACTTGGCCACCTCCCGCTGATAGACAGCGAGCCGAAGTGGCAGCCAGTGAGCGTGCATGTCCAGAACAGCCGGCGGGATTTGTTGAGCCAGCTCCGATCGCATGGCCGGTGTTCGGGTGAGTTCGTCCTGATCCACGCAATAGTCGTCTTCGCCCAGCAGGGCAATGGGTCTGAACCAAACTTGCCCTTGGGGAGTGGACAGCAACGGTTGCCAGTCCTTCCAGCAAAGCCTCATCCCCTGGACAAAGCCGTACGCCCACGATTCTGCGTCGTCGTATTCACGCTCGTCACCGTCGTAGGCCATCGTTGACCAGCACGGGCTGATCTCCCGGGGGTCATCCCCCAGGCCGGCAATGATGGTGTTGAAGTGGCGCATGACCAAGCCCAGCATGTGGTTCAGCTCTTCGACGGAACCCATCGGAGGCATCATCTCCTTGGTACCCCAGATCTTGGGCAGCCATTGCTTGGGATGTACGGTCGTCGGCCCGACCGCAATGGCGTGCAAGAACCCATCGACCATGTCCATGGTCATGCCTTCTTCCGTGTCAACGCCGAACAGCAGAAAGTGGTCGAGTTCTTCGAACTCTTCCTCGGACAAGGGAGCAAATGGGTCTGTCATCAACTGAATGTGAAATGCGGCGTTGACCCAGATTCTCGCGCGTCGCAGACCGCACCACGCCGAGAGAACATTCATTGCCTCAACGGGCACCCGAGTGCAAGGGCGTGGTCAATAGAGCGCTTACCAAGTATCACGAGTTTTCCTTTTTGGATCGGCCAACTTCACCCGGGCCAGCATTCCCGAAATATTGGCCGACTTCGGGGCGCTGCCTACCGTCGATACAGCCGCATTGTCGCCAGAAGCTGTTGCGCAGTACGAAGCCAATCTCGAAGCCTACCGACTGTTCGTCCTCGAACCAGATGTAAGCCTCGCCGAGATTCGTCGGCGCACCGGAGTTCATGAGAAGCAGCTTTACAGATTGCTGGATAGAGTGGTTACTCTGTCGACGGACAACCAGATTCAGGGTTTGCGCGGCTTGATCCCAGGGAAACACGTTAAGGCCTACACGCGGGTAGAGGCTATCCGCAGTTCATCCAAGCTTGTGGCCTCCTCTGCGGCAGGTGCCCTTCAGCAACTCCTACGTAAATTTCCAGCGATCCTCGATTGGATAAGGAGAGAAGCCAAAAACCGTATCACACCGCTTAAAAAAGGCGAGATGCGACAGGTGAGGAGGCCTACTTCGGACCTGCACAATGAGTTTTTGAACAAGTGCCGAGCGGAAGGGGTAACCGAATTTGAGTGGCCATTCAACCAAGACTATCGGGGCTATCGATCATTTGTTACTTTCCTTAAAAAATGTGAAAGCGAATATATAGATCGGTACCCCGGCATACGGGACGGGCCTGTGCCAGATAGGGAGCATGAACGGCCTGATGCATGGCCACTGCTGGCTTTGCAGCCCTTCGCAGTGGTGCAGTTTGATGGGCACAAGGTTGACCTACGTGTCACTATTTCGATTCCTGACCCTTTTGGGATGGAGACACTCATCGAGATAGGACGTATCTGGATATTGGTCGTGACAGATGTTAGGACCCGTGCCATTCTCGGGTACAGCATCGCGCTGGGTGCTGAGTACAACAAGGACGACTTTGCAGAGGCGGTGCAGGCATCACTTGCACCGCATCGTCGAGTTGAGCTCACTATTCCCGGGCTTAAGGTCAAGGAGGGCGGTGGCTTTCCAATAGACCTCCAGCCGGAACTGGCCTATCACCGCTGGAATTGGTTTCAATTCGATGAGGCCAAGGCACATCTCGCGAACGACTCACTAGATCGCCTCAACAAGGTTTTAGGAACTTGGACTATTGCTGGACGTCTCGGTGAGCCTAATGACCGTGCATACGAAGAACGCCTATTCGGCATTCTAGAAGAGAACGGATTTCACAGAATTCCAGGAACTCTTGGCTCAAATCCTAAAGATCCTCGTCGTAAGCTGGCGGACGTTGGAAATGAGCTTGATCGGGTAATTAAGCTCAATGAGCTTGAGCAATTAATCTATGTGCTCCTGGCGAATCGCAATGCAGAACCTCAGTCAGGGGTGGGTGGGCGATCGGCATTAGAGGCCATGCGTTATCTGACCAGCAAGTCAGATTTTTTGCTACAGACGTTGCCGCATACCAAACGCCACCAGCTTTTTCTCCTTCGCGAATCAGTGGAGGTAACAATTCGAGGCGCAAAATCAGTTGCACATATCAATTTTGAGGGAGTGCGGTATACATCAGATACTCTAGCGCGGAAGCCAGAACTTATCGGAAGCAAACTACGCATCTATTACATCGCGCGTGACATACGCAAGATTCACGCCTTTTTCTTAGATGGGGGAGAGTTAGGAATTTTGGTGCCTAGTAAACAGTGGCGCACCACGCCTCATTCAATAAGACAGCGCCAGGAAATTTTGCGCCTAAAGAGGTTAGGGCGTATTTCCTGGGGAGCGCAAGATGATCCAATTGAAAAATACATCCTCATGCGACGAAACGAGGCGAAGCACAATAAGCGGGCTGCCAGCAAGATTGCTCAGACCAAGGCAAACATAGCTATGGCCAACGCTGACGCAGCGGAAAACCTTAGTCCCTTTGCGAGCAGCGCCAATGCCGAACCAGTGCATTCGACGCAGGAGGCTGACGCGATTTCGGCCGAGTCAAAGCGCAAGCCTGCCAAGACCGAGGTTGAACCCACCCCGGTTGCCGTCAACCGAACGATCTTTTTTTAATTGGAGGTGTTATGGATCTAACCCTTCATCCTCCCTGTCCGGCTGCGAGCCATCCGCTAAACACGCAGAAGTACATCATTCCGACTCCCTCCATAGATGCTCTGTACGTACAGATTCGCAAGTGCATAAAACTGCGAGTGCCGGGTGGTATTGTGTACGCGATGACACGATATGGTAAAACCTATGCCACACGTTATATCCGCGGCATGCTAAAGCTAGACTATCCCGGAATCGTTACATTGAGATTCGGCTGTCAGAAACGAAAACAGCCTAGCGAAGGGGCGTTCTTCAGCAATCTTCTGCGGTGGGCCGGCCATGAAAAGCACGACAAGGGTAATAACAAGCAATTGCGCAACCGGTTGATGCATTTACTTATTGACCAGTTGGTAGTTTCGCCTCACAACTTCATTGTTGTCTTTGCTGATGAGGCGCAAAAGTTGGAAATCGAGGATTATGAGTGGTTGCGAGAAATCCATGATGAATTGGAGGATAAGGGATATCGAATGATCACCTTTCTGGTGGGACAGCCCCAATTGCGCCATCAAAAAACAGCACTCAAAAAGGCGCGTCAGACGCAAATTGTGGGCCGCTTCATGATTGACGAATTTGAGTTTCGAGGCGTGACATCTGTGGAAGATGCGGCCAGTTGTCTACGCAGCTACGACAACGGTAAGTTCCCAGTCGATTCCGAATGGACCTTCACACGTTTTTTTCTGCCCAAAGCGTGGAGTAACGGATTCCGTCTGCAGTCTTGCGCGCCTCAGATGTGGGCGGAGTTCGAGGCTGTACACGAAGAAGCCGGCTTCCACGAAAAGCTGGAAGTGCCTATGACTTATTTCGCTCGTTCTATCGAGATCCTGCTCACCACCATGGGTTCAGACCTCGACCGTGAGGATTTTCGCGTCACTCCAGAGATGTGGAAAAAGATCGTGGCGGAATCCAGGTTTGCGCAGTCGGAAGAAGAACTGCTAACCATAGTTACTGACGTGGACGAACTGGAGCGCTGATGAAGAAGGGGGTGCAACAAGGCAGGTTGCTTCTTGATCCTTGCGGTTTAGAAGAGACAAAGTGGAGCCATCGTTCTTCGTGGATCTCAGGTAATGAGTCCGCATATGCCTTGCTGGCCAAATTCGCAGAACTCAACGCGCTTAGTAATCGGGATCTGTGCGAAATTTTTGTCATCCCTCAGGAGCGAGGTCGTTCAGCATCGTGGCTCCCAAAAGTCGATCTTCGCTCAACGGAAGGTCTTCGTATTGCTCAACTTAGCAATCTTATTGGCATAAATTCAGAGCAATTGGAGTATGCGTTCGTAAGCAAGTTATTTCCTAATGCTTGGAGCTTGTCCAGCGAGGCGCTGGTCTGGTGCCCAGTGTGCGCCCAACAAGGTTTTCACTCCGCTGCCTACCAACTTAACTTCTGCCAAAGCTGTCCAGTGCACCATTTAGCGCTCAGGCGCGCATGCCCAATCTGCAAGGCGCAGGTGCCCTATACCCTGAACGCTAGACAATCCAAGCCACTTTTCACTTGTGCCAACTGCGGTGCAGACTTTGCAAGAAAACTACGGACTATTTCGTCGGCGCTTTACCTGAACGACAGAGCGCAGTTGATACAGAGAGATCACATTGAACTGATACGTTTCTCGGATACCCTGCCGACGCTTTTCAACGCTTGTAGGCAAGCATTGGGCCGGCCCAACCTGCCCATCCAGATAGGCAAGGCAGATTTCTATAGGCGCTCAGGAGCGTTTCGTCGCTTTGTGGCGGATGTATTGGTGACCGTGTCATCGCCTCGGTCATCGCCGCAGCTGTTTATGCTGGAGCCAGTTGCTTCGTTGGCCGAACATGGCGAATCTCCTGTGCGAAAGAGAGGGGACGTCGGAGAAGAGGCTTTACGCGAAGCGTCCGCGTTGTACCGAAGTCTCAAGCGAAAGATCTACAGACAATATTGCCGAGGCCATGCGTCGTGCATAAGGGCCGCGAAGAAGACCCTGTGGTGGGACATGGAGGGGGAGCGCACACCAGTCTTCTGTCCCACAGCAATCGCATTTTTACGGTGGCGTATGAGTTGGGAAAGCAGCCGAGTCCCGAGCATGCTGGATGCAGGAAAGCCACGGGTGGCCTATGGGTTGGTCGCATGGCTCGCAAGTGAGGCGCCCATAGGGTCGCCCCTTTGGAATGAAAATGTCGATGCTTGGTTGCGTACACACCTGCTCACGTGTGCCTTGCTGGACACCTTCGCTGAGTGGTTGGACTATGTTTTAAACGTGAAGACTCAAGTGCGCTGGACCAGGGAAGTGACACAGCAATTTGGCAAGCGTCATTGGGCATGCAGTGGTCGCGGCACAGTAGATGAGCCAGCGTTGCTTTTCATCGAGGCTCCTTACAAGGTTATCCCAGCCCCTGTCCCTGCTTCAGGTGCGCATTTAAGGCACTCACTTTCAGTATTGGCGAGCATTCGTCACTGATTCACTCGACGATGCCACGCATCAGACGGCGGTTAGTGGGTCACTTCTGCGTGGAAATCCACCATGTCAGTGTTTCTGGAAGGGTATGCCAGTATGTAGGATGCCAGATGACCTGCCGTCATGCTTGTCGGGAGAGAAGCTCTCATGGATATGTGGTCTGGAAATCGGTGCCCGACATCCCGCCGGGGCGGGTCCGTGTGGCCAAACGTCCTAGCTTTCTTTTCACAAAAGCCTGAGAAGCCGCGTTATTAGCTGACGTGCGGTGGCTTCCGTGAGCCCATTGCGACCATCGACCAACAACAATGACTTGCAAAACGGTCTGTAGAGCCAAGATCGGTCATCGACTGCTAGCCAATTCCAATAGGGCAGGTTGTTGGACCAAAGCCAGGCATGGCACTCTGCTTCTCGTTCATAGTTGACCAGTGTGTTTGGAACGCTCTCCAGACCGCAGTTCTGAGGGGTGACATCTTGGATCAAGTGGGCGCTTCCTGGTGAGAATCTTTGCCGCAGATCCTCCAAACTCTGTCCCATTCGCCATGTGCTCGTGATCACTACTTTGGTTTCGGGCACCATTCGCAACGCATCCTCCAGAATGGACAGACGGCAGAAGTGCTTCAATTCATGGCAATGCTCTGGATACAAGATCCCATCAAAATCCAGAAACAGTTTGGGCATGGCGATGGTTCAAGTTCTGCTTTCCAACAGCGACTGAATTTCAGGAGTCCGCCCTGAACAATCTGCAAGCCCTTGATCTGACACGTAGTTCTGCTGATTGATGGGCGCAGGATTTGCAAGGTATGGTTTTGCCAGTACCTGTTTTCTTGCAAATCGCTCCGAGGAGTACGATGGGTCCGAAGCCTTCGCAGCCGCAGTCCGGCGAGCTGTTCCGTCCGAGGCTGGACGAGCAGCTCAACATGAAGCACCCACTGGTCAGGCTGGCCGCGCTGATCGACTGGGCCGAGATCGAGCGCACCTTCGCGGTGTCGTTCACCTCCGGTCGTGGCCGTCCAGCCTTGGCTCCGCGCCTGGTGGCTGGGCTGCTGTACCTGCAGCACACCTTCGATGCCTCCGACGAAGCCGTGGTCAACACCTGGGTGGAGAACCCGTACTGGCAGCTCTTCTGTGGCGAGACCTACCTGCAGACCGAGTTGCCCATCGACCCGTCCAGCTTGACGCGCTGGAGACAGCGCATTGGAGAAGAAGGCGTGGAGACGTTGCTGGCGGCCAGCATCGAGGCGGCCCGGCGTGGCGGCGTCATCCATAAGACCAGCACACAGCAGGTGATCGTGGATACCACCGTCATGCCCAAGGCCATTGCACATCCCACCGACAGCCGATTGCTAGACAAGAGCCGCCAGCACCTGGTCAAGGCAGCCGAGGACAACGGGCTGCGGTTGCGCCAGAACTACAACCGCGTAGCCCCTCGCTTAGCCGCCCAGATTGGGCGCTACGCGCACGCCAAGCAGTTCAAGCGCATGAAGAAAGCCGTGCGCGCACTGCGCACCCGCGTGGGCCGGGTACACCGCGAGGTGCAGCGTCAACTGCACACGCTGCCCGAGGCCGCCAAAGCCAAGGTTCAGGACTTGCTGAGTCGCACGGCTCGCATCCTCAGCCAACGCACAAAGGACAAGAACAAGTTGTACGCCTTGCACGCGCCGGAAGTGGAATGCATCGGCAAAGGAAAGGCCAGGACACCCTATGAGTTCGGAGTGAAGGTCAGCATCGCCACCACGCTCAGGGAAGGGCTGGTGGTGGGCATGAGGAGCATGCCGGGCAATCCGTATGACGGCCACACGCTGGCCGAGACACTGGAGCAGGTGGGCATCCTCACCGGCATGGACAAGCCGCCGACCACGGCCATCGTGGACAAGGGCTACCGTGGCGTGAAGGTTGAGGGCGTGCGCATTCTGATGTCAGGCCAAAAGCGTGGCATCACCCGAACGCTCAAGGCCATGATCAAAAGGCGTAGCGCCATCGAGCCGGCTATCGGGCACATGAAGATGGACGGGCGGCTTGCCCGCAATCCGCTCAAGGGCGCACTGGGCGATGCGTTGCACTCGGTGATGTGCGGTGCCGGGCACAACCTTCGTCTGATTCTGGCCGCGCTGCGGTTTTATTGCGCCCGATTCGGGCTGTCGATGCAGGCGCTCATCGCGGCACCGCTGATCGCTCCCGGTGACCGCCGGTCTGTCTAGGGCTGAGAACGGTATTGTTCAGGACGGACTCAGGAGAAATTGAACACCAATGAGACTAGTTGGTCGTGGTCTTTTTAGTCCCATTGGGCGGAAATCGGGGAGATGTCTTCCCGAAAGCGTGTTCCACCCCAAGCCGACTTTGGTCGAGCGCTGCGACAATTGCGCGAGGCACGCGGTATGGTGCAGGAAGACATGCTGCTGGCCACCAGCCGCCGTCACATTAGCCGTATCGAGCAGGGTCACCAAGTTCCAAGTGTCCGCACCCTTGAGGTCTTGGCCGAGCAGATGCAGATCCATCCTTTGACTCTGATCGCCGTTGCCTACTGCCCGGAGTTGAATGCAACCTCGGTGAGTCAGCTGCTCAAAACCCTCAAAACAGACTTCAAAGACCTCGTTGCCGATTAGGCGTTGCAATCTGATTCCGCTTCCTCTTTGGCATGCTGAACCAGCAATTGAAGTCCCCGTATCAGGCCCGTGCCAATCGGTGTGGCATCTTTGCGCTGCAGCATGCGGTTGACGATCTCGCGGTCAACGGCGGTGTTAAGTAAGCACAGTGCCTCGTGCAAAGTCTCTAGGCCGACCTCAAAGCCATCCCCTGATCGGTTGACTCCGGCCTTTGTGAGCAGCAACAAAGTCAGCGGCAGAGCTGCGCTCGGAGGTTCCCGGTCACCACCGTTCCAGCCATCACCAGAAAGAAGATCTCTGATTTGGTCTGACATAAGTACCAGGTGGTGGTCCTGGAGTGCATCGGGCAAGATGGCTTCCCAGCCCTGTGACGTGATCAGGCTCACCATGTCCTGTGCACCGAATTTTCCGAGAGTCGCTTTTTCTAATCGCAGCATTGGTCTTTATTCAAGTAACATGAGACTAATTGGTCCCATTTGGGACCTGGGCTGCGACGATATCTGAACGGGGCTGGCACTCCTCGTTTCTCATTGCCCCAGTATGCAAATGGAAACGAACTGGTTGCTCTATGGTGCCCGCTGAAGCAACTGGTTTGTTACCTCATTGGGTTCCCCCTTGAAGAACAGACTGGATCTCAATCGCTTGGCTGAGCTTGATAGGCAGCTTTGCGAGTTTGCGAAATTGCAGGGCCAAGGCATGCCGAGATGTGGCTGGACGAAGACACTAAGACTGGCTTTGGGCATGAGCTCTACCGCCCTTGGAGCACGCTCTGGAATGACAGGTCAAGGTGTTCGAAAGTTGGAGAAAGCTGAGGCGGATGGTGCGATAACGCTCAACACCCTCAGGCGTCTTGCTGAAGGGCTGGACTGCGAGGTTCGCTATGTATTTGTTCCTAGAACGAGCCTCGTAGAACAGGTCCTCCGTCGTACCCATGAGGTCACGGGCGCACCGATACCGTCACTACCCAAGATTGCTGCAGCGCTGACAGAGCCGCAGACGCTTGCCGCTCTGTCAACTGTATTCGCTCAAGTTAACAAGCGCGGTCTTTGGTAGTCATCGACTTCACAACTTACGTAAGTAACCATCCGATCCAGAAGAACAAACAGGTGTGCCCCTCGCAGGCCCTATCGAGAACCAGCGCATCAGAACAACCACTGCCCGCTGGACCAACGCCCCACATGAAAAATCCGCACTATGAGTATCTGGGAAGGCGCATGCGCGAGTACCACCGCACGCACCAGTGGCGCCTGTCGGAGGGCGGTCTGTTCATTCCTCACGCCTACTGGAACATGGGGCCTGACAGCCTGTCGACCTGGGATGACGTTGGATTCATTCTCAATGGACGGCGCGTGATCGTCTGGTGGCAACACCCCAGACGGATTTATGGGGAAGCAATTTCCTCCATGGCATGGAAGGAAGCAGGAGATGGCCCTCGCGATGACTGGCTCTTCGAGGGAGGGACCAAGAACTACAAGATGGTTGGAAAGTCGAAAAGGCGTAAAAAGCTGTTCACCACCACCAGTCGCGCTCCCTCTGAAGCCCAGACGGAGCATTACGCAAAGCTTCAGGCAATTGAAGAACGGCTGACGCGGGATGGGATTGACTTGGAGGTCCGCCCGTCATGGAAATGGGAGCGTCTCAATTGGGCGATGGGCGTCAGCCTTGTGGCGCCGCTTGAAGTCCGAAATGAAAAGGAACTAGCGGAAGTGGCGCGCCTAGCCCGAGCGCTCATCTTGCAGAAAACCAGTTTGGCCGACGAGTTCCCCGGCTTTGTTTACGACAAAGCAAGCTGGCTTCGTGAGCAGGCGTTATTGACTCAGGCCCGTGACGCCAAAGCCTGGCGAGGCGCTTGAGTTGTCATGGGAGATACCCACTATACGAGGCAATTTGAAAGGAGTTGATATGACAACTGACCGCGCCAGGTATCCAGGCGTACCGGAAGATTTTCCAGTGAGTGCAATTACATCTGCCATTGGTGGAGCTCATCCAAAAATGAGCCTTGTTGAGGAAGATGGAAAGTTCTATGCACCGGGCACTGCGCCCTCAGAGGTCACTGCTGCTTTCCACATGTGTGACGATCTGGTCTCGCAGATGGTCCCGTACTGTCTGCGAAAGCTGGCGACCTTCGAAGGGGACCAGCAAGCAACCGTGAAGGCTGCATTAAAAGGTCTTGTGGCCAAGCGATGGTGCTCTGATGCGCAGTGCGTCTGGATCATGCGCAGAGTTGTTCGAGAACTGCAGTGGCCTGTGGGCGACAGTGCTTTGGAAATTTGAGCCCATGAGCTTGTCATCGTATGCCGTTAACAGGAAACAGCTAAATACCTTTTTGACTTTCTCGCTCTTGAACTGGCAAAGCCTCAATCTCGCTCATGAAGTCCGCACTGGCGCGGCTCCCCGATGACAACAGGATTGACATGACTTTGTCAAATCCAGCGGGGCTTCGCGCCACCTCCTCAGGGCAAGCTCCATCAAGCTGCGAGTTCGGCGCGGTCAGCCAATCCTGCACCTTTTTCCACGAGTGGAAGGCCACGAAAGCAGCGTGATCAAGCGCCATCAATCTCTCATAGTCCGGACTTCCAAATTCGCGGCCTACAGGTGGCGCATCCAGCCAAGCATTGTCCTCACTCGAATCAGGGAGCGAAAAATTCCTCCAGTGTTTCCGGGCTTGGTTTTTCGACATGGCCAATGTTACTTGTGGCGACGTTTTTTGTGCAATGCCAGCAGCTCGCTCATGGTGAATCGCCATTTGGGGGACAAGCGAGCCTGGAGGCTGGGCAAGGCCCGAGGCACAGCAGGGCGATCTCAAAACCATGCCCAGATGCGGCGCAACAATGCGGGAGCTGGTCTGGCAGGACGGAATACGTAACGGGCTGGTTTGTACATGGCCATATCTGTGCGGGATTTCACGATACTGTACAAAACATCAGTATTTTGCACAAGCCCGCCACTGTACCCCCAGGCACGTCGCCAAAGGCATCAGAATCTCCGCGCTAGCGTTCCCTGCACCGCCGGATTTAAGCCTGTACGGCCACGAGGTGATGATGCTCAGGAGGACATTCGCCGTGCACCGCTCATAACAGGAAAACTTCGGCTTGGCATCGTGGGCAGTAACTTGCGTCACTTCGGTTTCGTCACGAGCGGATTTCGCGGGGAGACTGTCTCAGGGGCCGCCCCACCATCACCGTGTGCGTCGTTACAGCCACTCTGCATCCAGAGGGATGGGTCCTACGTGGTTCAGCCACGCCGTGACCTCGTTCTGCACGTGCTGGCAGGAGATGCCAGTCGTGGGATCACAGGCAACAACCAGAAGCGGGAATTCAGCCAGAAATTCGTTGGGCTCATCGTCAATCACAAGGCCGCTATCAATCTCAGGGTGGGCACTCAGGTACGCGGTGATGGCCTGAAGTGTTGGCGCCGATTCAAAATTGAGCCAGTGGCTCAGTTTTCGGTCGGCGTCAACACTCCAGGCGCGAGCAGGTGCGCCTGAAGTAAGTGTTGTAGAGCTTAAGCAAGGCAACATCCCGCCGTAGAAAGTCGGTGACGCCGACATCGCGGCGTCGCATGACATCGCAATTGGAGAAGCTGTAGCGCGGCTGGTACCCTGGGTCGAAGACCTCACCCGGGATGACCACCAAGCCGTCGACCGCGCTCGCGACGATGTCCTTGATGCCGCCCGGATTGCCCCAGGCATGGGCGCGGGTACTCATCCCCTGGCGCAGGGCCTGCGCGAGCAACGAGTTACCAGGCTGCGAGGCGAACAGGCATTCGCTATACCAGTGAAGCTTGGCGCTCACCCCATAGGGTAAGACCGCATCGCTCGGATCGCGCAGGAACAAGGTGTCGGCGTCGACCCAGATACCGCCGTGCCGATGCACGAACGCCATGCGGATGAAATCGCTCTTGGCGATGATGGCCTTAATACCGTCGGCTAAGGAGAACGCCAGCGGCTCGAAGGTCCACGCCTTGTCGAGAACGTCTGGCCCCAGGTAGTCATCGATCGTGCTCGGGGTTAGTAGCAGCAGGCGACCCCCCAGTACCCTACGCATCGATACTAGGGCCAGTGCGACATAAGGCGGCATAGGTTGCTCGGGCGCATGCTCCCAATACGTGACATACGGCACGCTGGCCCGACCCTTCACAACGTCGCCCTGCCGACGTCATCCAACAGGCCGAGCTTGGTCAGGTACAAGCGGAGAATAACCAGCGATGACACGCATTGCGCCTGAGCCAGGAACTCGTTCCCCAGGGCGGCCTTGTAGAGGTCAAGCCAAACCGGGGCCGGCACCTTGGGCAGAAATGTCGCAAGCTCATCTCGGTTGACCTCGCCAAACACTAGGCGCAGCGTGCGCAGGATCGGCTGGTAGCCTGGGGCGGACAGCAGCTGAGCTAGTGCATCGTCCAACTGGTGAGTGATCGCCACACTATTCAAGCGGTCCTCGATCGTGGCATCGGCCAGCGCCACACGGGGATCGATCGCTACCGGATACAGCGCTCGGAACGACTTGGCGCCGTTGCGCAAGGATTCCTGCAGCACCTTGTCGGCGGTCGAGCCCGTGACCAGCACGTCATCACCAAAGATCACATGCACCCCGCTCCAGCGATAGAAGTTCTCGGCGGGAATGACATGATCCTGCATCAGATTCACCTGTTCACGCTCATCCAGGCTCAGGCTCGCGTAGTTCTCACAGGGTGGTGCTAGCCTGGGCAGTTTGACATTGATGATGGTGGGCAGGGCCAAGTACGCCAGCTTGAGGTTGACGGCCTCGACCACGATTTCATAAAGCACGTTGGCAGTGGATGGCACGTTACGCCACCCGGTAGTCATCATCACCACGCAGTCGCCACAGGCTTTGGCGTCCTGGAACAGTGCCGTCCATTGCGAGCACGGGTCATCAAGTTCGGCGTGCAGGTAGTTGACCAGGCAGCGAGCCAAGTACCGGATATCGTCCACGCCGCCATACTTCGCCCTGCTGTAGATTGCTGTCAGCTCGCCTGCATCGCGGCCGGTGCGCATGTTATGGAAACGGCCCTGCGGTCCAGGCTCCAGGCAGACCAGCGCGGTACCGCCCAAGATCGTTACGTACTCGCCCATGTCAATCAGGCCACGCGCCAGCAGGTCGGCGGCAAATGCCCTAAAACCGGTCTTTACATCGCTGCTGCTGGGGCGCGCCGACGCCTGACGAAACAGAGCCAGCTGAACATCGTCCGATGCCTGCTGCATCTCAGTCCACGAACGCACAGCAATGGGAGAAAGCAGAGTCATGACCGTGCGGCCCCTTGCTTCAGTATGGTGGATGTACCCTCAGGCAGCAGGATGTCGATGTCGACATCGATTCGTCTGCGGCCCTGGTAGTAACTGATGCGCTCAAGCCCCAGTGGCCGGAGCACCCTCATCAGTTCAGCCACGCCCGCGCCAGCATCCTCGGGGGCGTGAGTATCCGAGCCGATAGTGAACGGCACATTGTGGGCGATAAGCTGAGGCAACAGGTGTTGCGATGGGTACGACCACAGCCCCCGGACTTCTTGCGCTGTAGGCGAGGTCAGGCTCGACTTACGCAGCCCCGAGGTATTGAGCTCGAATGCCATGCCGCTGTGCGCCAGTAATGCCAGCAAGGGCTCGAAGCGGCGCAGGAATACGTCCTCCGGCAAGCCGCGCAGCAGTGTGTCGGCATGCCCTACTGCGTCGAACAGGCCGCATGAAACTAGCCCTTCAAGGTTGGCGAAATAGCGGTCGAGGAAGACTTCAGCCGCCAGCCGTGGCAGCTCCCAGACCTTGACCATGGGCTCGTCGGGCATTTCCACGTAGTGGCACGAGCCGATGGCGAAGTCCAGCGGGTAGCGTGCCAACAGGTCACGGGTGAAGGCTTCGGTCCCGGGCATGTAGTCGAACTCCAGGCCCTGCAGGATGGTGATCTCCCCATGATAGGCCGTACGCGCCTGCTCGATGTCGGCAAAATAGTGATCAAGCTCGCCCGCCAGCAGGCGATTGTCTACATCCACGGGGAACGGCGCGTGGTCGGTGATGGTCAGGATGCTGACACCTGCCTCGATCGAGGCGCGTACCAGCTCATTTACGGAGCCGGTGGCATGCTTGGAGTAGCAAGTATGGCTGTGTGAATCTATCATGCTGCCTCCCATGCTTGAAGTATGCCGTCGTGCCTGACCAACTCCTTGACCAACCAATAGGGGTTGTTCACCCGGGTAATGATCGAGTGCACTAGATTGGGTTTCTCCAACTGAGTCAGTAGATCTGTAAAAGGCTGGGTGTAGAGTGCCCGGGCCAGCGGGTCATTCAGCAAAAGAGCCTGCAGGCGTGGCCAGTCCAGCCGGTCAAGATGCATATTGCCCAAGCACTGGGTTTCGATGCCATACAGGTATACGTCTCCATTGGGCTTGATGGTCACATCCATACCATTAACCTGAGGCGACTGATTCAGGCTGCCGAATGTGAAGCGCTTGCTAACCTTCGCTTCGATGGCAGCAATGTAGCCGTACATGTCGAGATAGCCCTTGGGCGTTCCCACGGTGGGGTGCACCAGATTCTTGTAATCGATACCGAAACGTTCCTGCCCCACCACTAGCTCATCCTCCAGGGGCCCCAACTCGGTGATATTGGCGTTGATTCCCCAGCGCTGTAACTCCTGGGTGAGGTACCTGCGCGTAAAGTGTCTGTCTGTATCGATGGAGCGGAATGAGAAACTGAGCCCTGAAGGCTGGTGGCGCCTCAGATAGTCAAGGCTAAACCCGTGGGCACGCCATTTGACCTTTTCGATGTGATGGCTGTCGGCGCTCAGACGGATATTGCACGTATCTCCGTTGGAGGTGACGATGCGATCGGTCTCATCGAAGAACTCGACCATTTTGGCGTGCGGGAAGAACCCACTTGTGATGAACTCGAATCGCTTGCCTCCGTTCGAGAGGTTAAGGATTTCGTGGAATACCTTAGTGTTGTTGAGCGGCTCGCCCTCACCACTGATGGAGATGCGCTTCACCGCCGGCTCATTTATCAACGTGGCGAGGTTCTCCCGCGATAATGTCGACAACTCCATGCTCATGCCCACTTTGTGCTTGTCGGCGTACATACAGAATGCACAGCCGATGCCGCAGATCTGGGTGATATCGATGTAGAGCAGATGACCTTGAAGCTCCATGTTTAATTTCCTAGAATTCTGGCGCGATGCACAGACGAAGCAGTTTAGAATAGGCTAGTGCTGGCGGCTGGAATGGGCTACTGCAGTAGTTTTAGTATGGGACGTTGATCTGCAGTTGCTGGATCTGCACCGATAGCTGCTGGTATCGGCGTGGACGGTCAACACTGCTGTGTCGATTCAGAAATTCAATCTTAATGGGGCCGGATCAATAGGGCTTCAAGCACAGCGATTCTGAGGAAGCGCTTCCCCCGTAGCACAGGTTTTTGCCGTCAATGACGATGTGCCGGATGTTGTTGGCGCTGGCGGAATGGTTTAGCGCAAGACCTTTTCTGGCCACCCATTTACAAACACCGAGCCATCAGTTCTCAGGCGAACTTCAAGCACACGCTCGACTTCACCATCACTTTCAATCCGTGCGTCGTAACGCGTTGTCAGGTAATGAAATTGTTGATTTGCGGAGCCTGCCCAACGGCGATTTCTCTCCGGCAAATTCACCTCATACGGGCCATCTACCAACACATCCCACTAGCGAAGCAGTTGATCAACCCCAGGCAGCTGCAGCACATCAAGCTCGTTTTTTGTATATCCACTAAATACCATCACTGACAGCCCCAGCGACTGCGCTCCTTGCGCAACAACAGTCAAGCCTTGTGCTTGCAACATGGGCTCGCCACCGAGAAAGGTCACCCCTTCAAGATCATGCGCATGGTGCGCATTCTCCAGCCATTCGAGAACCGATGCAGCCGAAACAAGCTCACGTTCAACCAGCTGCAGATATGCGGGGTTACAGCAGCCACGGCAACGCTTGTTGCAACCTTGCACCCACAATGCAGCTCTTCGCCCCGGGCCTTCGGCTTCGGTGCAAGGTAGGCGAGATGCCATGTTCAGCCAATGCACAATTTCACTCCAAATCGAATAACAATTTGCCACCGGCAATATGAACTTCAATTGCCTTTCCCCGGATCTGATCAGGAGCGGCCATTTGTGCAAATAGAAAATCGGCCAATGGGTCAATCAGCTTATTGGTCAGTGCGTTGGGGACGCCCCGACCACCCGTTCCGCGATCCACCTCCCTGACCAGCAAGGCGAGTATCTCGGCCTCCTTAACCAGCCTCAAATCCGAAACACCCCATTTATCCTTCAGCCCTTTGCGTAATGGCTCCAACTTGGCGCGGGCAATGTCAATCAAGAAACCATCGTCACGCATGAAGTTGAAAGGAATGATATTGGCTTCGCCAATGCGCCCCAGCAATTCTGGGCGCTTTAATTCCTGCACGAAATGCTGTCGCACCTTTTGGATGAATTCATTACGTACATCCCGGCTTTCATGGCTCACTTCGGCTGCGCCAATATTAGATGTGAATACGATGACGGTATCCGAAAACAACACCGTTTCACCCTTGCCATCCGTCAAACGCCCGTCTTCCAGAATTTGCAAAAACTTATCAAGGATGCGCGGGTGCGCCTTCTCGATTTCATCAAATAGCAGCAGAGAAAATGGTTTTTGCTTGACCGCATTGGTCAGTTGCCCGCCAGCTTCGTAGCCCACATAGCCTGGCGGTGCACCCACCAACCGCTGGTCAGCATGCTCGTGATTGAACTCGGACATATCGAAGCGAATGCAGGCTTCTTCGTCGCCGAAGAGAAATTCGGCAATGGACTTCGCCAGTTCAGTTTTGCCGACGCCCGTAGGGCCAACAAAAAACAGCACACCCTTGGGAGTACGTTGCCTGTATGAGTGCTGAAGTCCCGAAAGTCCAGTGAAGGCGCGCACGAGGATGCGCCGCACCGATTCAATTGCTTCCCCTTGACCTTTGACGCGCTGCCCCAGGGTTTCGACAATGGTCTGAAGTTTTTTGTGATCCAGTTGCTCCCAGGGACTGTGCCTGCGGCCGTGGCGATATAGGTTGAGCAGAGACAAGGCACTTGAGACTTCAGTCTCCTGTCGTGAAAGTCGTGCGAGATTGTGAATGTCGCGGATACTCTGGCCTTCCAAGCCATCCACGAAGTCAGCTAACTCTCGTCCGCCTTGCTGCAAAGAGGGCTGCAGCCGAAACACCTCTTTCAAACCCAGTACGGCAGACTCGCGAAACTGCCTTGTTGGCAAGGGAATTGCTATTTCCCTGAACAAGGGGTTGTTCAGGTAGATGGATGGTGGCAACACATTCAAGCCCCCGCACAGCAACACCAGCAGCGATTGCGGTTGACCAATGCTTTCAGCATTACGAAACATGGCGGCATCACGGGTGGCCTGTCCCAGACGTAGCAGCCATCCGCGCTCGTTCTCACTCAACGAATTGACGCTGCCAAATAAATATTGCGTCCAGTCCAGCACAAAAGCGACAGGCTTTTCGGCTCGCGGTTGCCGCAGCCATTGCGCAGCAACAGTCAGTAAGTCATCCGCGCTGGCCGTGATGCCGTTGGATGCAGAGCTCGCCACAGGTGTAGACGGCAAATCACCCATGTCATAGGCATTCTCCTCAGATGTGCTTTCTCTTGCGGCAGGTGGGGTAACTGAGCTTTGCAATTCCCCCCAAGTCCTCGCATCAACGCCGCTGACACCATTGACGCGGTTCCAGAAAACTACATGCTGGTACCCACGCTGACGCAGCAGGTTCATCAAAGCGGTAGGCAACGCTGTCCATTGCCCTGGCGCTTCCGGATCGGATGTCAAATCACCCGTATTACCGTGCAAGATCACACCGCGCCGTATGCCGCATTCGCGGCGAAAGTCTTCCTGCCACGGCAACAAAGCTGAACTCATTGGCTTCTCTCCTGTGTCGCATCAGGGTAAGGGCGAGCATCCTGATCCTGGTCGTCGGGATTGACCCAAATCACGCGTTTGTCACTCAGGCTGATGCCGTAAGCATCTTGTAGCGTTGCCATGACGGGGGCGACATCTTTCTCGCACGTTTTGCCTTTGTATTGATGAAACTTGTAGCTGAGATGGCCGCTCAAGTTGACGCGGAAATCTGCTTGCGCACCAGCAGGGCGACGGGCGCGAATCAGCACTTGGTCTTCCCCTTCCGATACAAGATGCTCTGGCCTATCCACAACAAAACCAGCTTGTTGCAGTGACTGATACACCGCCCGCACAACTTCACGGCGCTGGCTTTCGTCTACGGCAGCTTCATCTTGTTCTTGCACCAGTTGGTTCAAGGCTTCAGCCTGCTCAGCAGGAGCCAGTCCTATTGCATGAGCCAATGCCTCGCGCAACTTGGCAGCGCGTTTGCCACCGTCCTTATTCGCTTCCTGCTCCAACTGCTCTCTTTGCAGCGTCAGTACGTCGGTCACGGCCTCGCGCTGAACACGCATTTTCATTTCTTGCAACTGGCGCTCAGCGTCCTCTTCATATCGCTGCCGAACTTCGCGCAAGGCGGCTGAAATTTGCGCCGAGGTCATGTTGTTGGCAGCATTGCCAAGTAGTCGCTCCCGTAGTTGCTGCAACTCGGCAAACGCGGCGTTGAGTGCGACAGGTGTGCTCCAGCCACTCAAACCCTCGCGCCATGCTGCTTCAAGTTCTGCCCTCAGCTGCAACTGTCGTTCGATCTCAGCTTGCTGCGAGTTGCGGAATGCCTCAGCTGCGGCTAGCTCCGCCTCTTGACGGGAACGGCGCTGCTCACGCGCAAAGCGTGGTAATCCGTGGATCCGAGCACCCAGGGAACGGCTCATATCTCTGGCAGCAAACGGGTCAGACTCCAGCAGAGCCTCCATGCGCCGAAGCTCAGAACTCAGCTCAAGAAACTCTGCTGGAATTACATCGTCCAGCCTTTGGCTGGCGACTTCATTCAATACGCTACGGTAGCGTTCAAGGAACGGACGCGTTGTCTCGCGCACCCGCTGTCGATCAAGCTCTTGCTTGCGTTGCCGTTGAATTTGGTAGCGATATTCGTCTGCCCGACTCATGGTTTCATTTCCTTTGATTTTTTTCTTCTATCTTGATTCCGTGAATGTATCCCTGGCGCAGCAGCAGCGGGCACAAGGCGCGAAGGCGCATATGACTTGGAATCTTGCGTGTTCAGGCCAAGCGATTGCGCCTTGTTGCGTAGATTGATGTCATTGCTCACAAACAACACATCATTCAGCCGAAAGAATAACGCCGTTGAAAGAATGGCATGGTCGGGCTGCCTGGCATCCCATTCAGCAGGCAGTAAGGCTGCGTAGTCTGTTTCATGGCGGATATGGGACGAGTTTGCATCCAACTGGCGAATGGCCGCGCGCGCCTTGGCCGCGCGAGTCTCATCTTCACTGCCCTTCAAACCATCCAACTCGCTCAGCACACGGAGCGGCACCACCAAAATATCGCTGGAGCTCAACCCTTGCAAAAGCTCAGGATGTTCCATCAGAGCGCTGGTATCCAGCACGACGATGCGATGCCCAATCTCGACTGGGGCCAGTTTCTCCTGCGCCAGAAGGCTCCAGCTATCCACCGCTTCATTCAACGCATCCCAGAGGGGCAGCGATACCTTTAGACCGTGGAAACTCCCTGCAGCTTTGCGCCAAGTGCGCACGGCATCCAAGGCATGAGGGGTCAAGGTACGCACATCCATTTGGCCATCACCCGCCGCTTTCAACGCCTGATCGCCAATACTCCGGTAAACCTCCTGAACAGCTTTCTCAATATCTTGCACCGCCTGCTGTATGGCGTGTGGGCCATACAGCTTCAACTCTTTGCGCTCCAATGCGTTTTCCAGCCACACTTGCCGCAATTCGAAGGAGAGCAATTCTTCTGGAATTTCAGTGGTGGAAGGCAAGGCAGATCGCAGCTTTGCCAATGATTCCAAGGCGCGAATGGGGGCCGCATGGCGCAGCAGCGCGGCTTGCAGAGGCACAGCCTTGTCTGCAGACAACATCTGAGCCACCTGGGTCAAAAGTGAAACGACTTCTTCAGGTTCCAGCTGATTGGGCGTATGCCTCAACGACTCATGAATGGCTTTTGCCAGAGATCCTTCCCACGCAGATCTCCAGTCTTTTTTGCCGGGCCGCCACAAACCAATTGCTTGTGTAGCGGGTTCGACCAATGCCATCAGATCGTCCAGTGGCTGTTCAGCACGCGTGGCAAGCCACGGCCACACCGTTTCGCCGAGTGCATCGACATCTCGCCATGCTACGGACATGAAGGCAATGCGTGGGTCATCGGAGTGCTCGCAAGCGCCTTCTAAATCTCTGCGCAGCTTGGCCCAAAGCTCGGTTGCAGCCTGGTCGTTCAAAGTTACCGCCAAGCCACAC
>LNAQ01000002.1_pt1 | contig 41035 bp, 47 predicted proteins | sample 602591 | NCBI WGS metagenome assembly LNAQ01 (sample SAMN02440304, study PRJNA202911) | soil metagenome | biome: Subtropical and temperate rainforests or woodlands; isolation source: soil samples (1 kg each in a 20% v/v slurry with milli Q water) were... ... | reverse complement strand
AGCAGACATTAGCGGCGGGCGAAAAGCGTGATATGCCAGTTGTGTTTGTCGTGGATGCTGAACTTCCAAAAGAAATAACCAGCATTACACTTTCATATACTTTTTTTGAGGTTGAGGGGAATCAACGATCTGCTTCAGGACAAGGTGTCGCGGAGCCTGCGAAGGGTGGGGTATGAAATCTGATGATGAGAATGCCGGTGGCACTCAGAAAGCAAGCTTACTGACCTTGGCGGCAGCTGTTTTTTGGTCTTTTTTAGGGATTCGGCGTAAAAAAGACTATGCGTCAGATGCTGCAAGTATTTCTGTGTCACAGGCGATTATTGCTGGCATCGTCGGAGGAATTATTTTTGTAGTCGGTGTTTTGGTGCTCGTCAAAGTAATTTTGGCCTCCATCGGAACATCAGCCTAAGTTCAAGATTTAAAGGGAGATCGATATGGCTGCACAAAAAGAAGAAACTTACTACTATGTTCCTGGCCCCTCAGCATGGCCTCTGGTGGCATCATGTGCACTGTTGTTGATGGCGACTGGTTCTGTGATGGTAATGAATAAAATTGGTATGGGAATGCCAACCCTGGTTGCCGGGGTAGTTGTTTTGCTTTATATGATGTATGGCTGGTTTGCCAAAGTAATTGGCGAGTCGCGGGCTGGTGCATACAACAAACGAGTGGATGTTTCTTTTCGCTGGGGTATGGGTTGGTTTATTTTTTCAGAAGTCATGTTTTTCGCAGCCTTCTTCGGTGCGCTTTTCTATATTCGAACAATTTCCGTTCCGGATTTGTCCAGCCTTGAAAATGCCATGATTTGGCCAGGATTTAAAGCTGTTTGGCCGACGGCAGGCCCAGCCTTTAAGGAACACTGGGACGCCATGTTGCCCTGGGGGTTGCCTGCTGTTAATACCCTGCTGCTACTGGCTTCTGGTGCGACGCTAACCTGGGCGCATTGGGGGTTGATGAAAGAGCAGCGCAAGCAACTGATTATTGGTCTGTTTTTGACCATTGTATTAGGTGCAATTTTCTTGATGTTTCAGGTAGAAGAGTATTCACATGCTTATTCTGAAATGAACTTGAAACTATCGACAGGCGGCTATGGCAGCACCTTTTATATGCTGACTGGTTTTCACGGTTTTCACGTGACACTTGGCGCAATCATGCTGGCTGTTATGCTGTTTCGTTCAATCAAAGGTGACTTCAGCCCGAAACATCATTTTGCATTTGAAGCCGTTGCTTGGTACTGGCACTTTGTTGATGTGGTTTGGCTGTTTTTGTTCGTTGTCGTGTATTGGCTTTAAGTTTTATGCACAATTAAAAAATAGCGTTTATCGTTTTGAGCGCTAATTTTTTAAGTGCAAATAAGCTTGGAAAACTACAGCTTGGCAGGATCAATCCGATTTTATTTTTTGATTAATTGAAAATAATGGGCGGCAATGAGCGTTAAAAAAAGCACAATTGAAAGTGTGATGCGGTAAGTGAGTGCTTTTATGATTCGTGTCGAGCCCTCCTTATCCTGGAATAAGAAAAACAAGGCAGAAAACAAGCTCGCGAAGATTGCGAGAAGCATCAAAATAATTGCAATTTTCATCAGGGTACCAAAACTATTTCCCACTATTTCCCCAAGGGGTTATGCGGATAGTTTAGTTGAAATGACCAGGGATATATCAGTTAATGTGAGTGCAAAAAAATCGTACTCTTGATCGAATTGAAAAAGTTAATACCGACTTTTGTTGCCCTGACCGTTGTCTTGCTGACCTCAAAATTGGGATTTTGGCAGCTAGATAGAGCACATGAACGAGAAGCACAGGCAGTTCGTCGAGATAAGCTTCATTTTGCGCAACCTATTGCACTAGGCCCTGAACTTGTTAATGCTGCACAAATGCTTGATTATCCCACTAAAGCCAGCGGGCACTGGATCAGTGAAAAGATGATTTGGCTGGATAACCGAATTTATCAGGGGCAGGCTGGATATGAAGTGCTCATGCCCCTGCGCATCACTGGCACAAATAGTTATGTTATTGTCAATCGTGGCTGGATTCGTGCGACGGATAGCCGGAGGGTTCTACCTACATTCAAGACTGGGCATGATTTGCAAACAGTTGAAGGAATCATTCATCAGCGCACACCTCGTGTCGCATATATGGGAAAAGCTGCGCGTGAAGGGGCGGTCTGGAGTGAGTTAGAACCTAGTGCTTATGCGACATGGTCTGGTTTGAGAGTTCAGCCCGTTATTCTTTATCAGACCAACAATGTGCCTGATGGGCTCGTGCGAGACTGGCCCAAGGCAGGAAGTGGTGCAGATCGGAACCGTGGCTACGCCATACAATGGTTTTCAATGGCGCTCGCTACGTTTTCTATCTGGGCTTATTACCTGCTGCGCCGCAAAAGACAGAACATCCGATAGATTAGGGTTGCTTAAAATGGATACTCGAAAATTAAAATGACCAAGTCACAGCGAACACTCATCCTGTTCTTCCTCATTGCAACCCTGCCGGTTGTCGCTTCCTATGTCTTGTTCGCCTTATGGAAGCCCGAGTCCCATACTAATCACGGTGAATTGCTGGCGCTCAAATCGGCAGGCCTGGGGGGGCTGAAGGTGGAGGGCAGCACCATAAGTGTTGAACAAGCGGTGGCAAAAAAATGGATTTTTTTAACTGTGCAACCTGCTGAGTGTGAAGTCCGATGTCAAAAAAAGTTGTACCTGATGCGCCAAATACGTATCGCTCAAAACGAGGGCATGGCGCATGTAGAGAGGGTGTGGGTTATTACAGGGGAAGGAAAAATAGATCCACAACTGTTGAAGCAACACACTGGCCTTTATCTGGCCCGTGTGGGCAGTGCAAAAGATTTGCCGGACTTAATGCTAGGCAAAGATCCGGGGGCTTACATTTACTTGATAGACCCTAAGGGTAATTTGGTATTACGGTACGACGATCAAAAAAGCCCGAAAGGCATACTTAAAGACTTGGCGCACTTGCTGCGCTTTTCAGGATTAGTTTAGATAGAGGGGGACTTTTTACCATGACGATAGCAACTCCGCATCAGCCAGTATCCCCCAGTTTGGGCAATAATTTTGGTGTCATGGTCGGCGATTATCTTACGTTGACAAAACCGCGCGTAATTTCTCTCATCATATTTTGTGCCTTCATTGGCATGCTCCTTGCGCCAAGTGACAACCTCACTTTCTGGCGTGTGATTGCTGCAACCGTTGGTATTGGTCTGGTATCTGCAGCTGCTGCAGCATTTAATTGCTTGGTTGAGTTGAAGATTGACCAGGCAATGGCGCGCACGCGTGACAGGCCTACGGCGCGCGGGGCAATTAGTGCTGCAGCAGCGCTGGGCTGGTCTAGCGCTTTGGGTGGACTGGGGATGTTAATCTTGTTCGTGTGGGTTAATACGCTGACTGCGTTACTCACCCTGGCAACGTTTCTTGGTTATGCGGTGATTTATACACTTTTTTTAAAACCAAGGACGCCGCAAAACATCGTGATTGGCGGGCTATCGGGTGCTATGCCACCCGCTTTAGGATGGGCTGCCATGACGAATTCAGTGCCTGCAGAAGCCTGGGTTTTAGTGCTGATTATTTTCATCTGGACTCCGCCTCATTTCTGGGCTTTGGCACTCTACAGAACAGAAGAGTATGCGGTGGCAGGCATTCCCATGCTGCCAGTCACGCATGGCCCTGAATTTACCCGTCTACACGTTTTTTTGTACACGATATTGCTCACGGCAGTAACACTTATGCCATTCATCATAGGCATGAGTGGATGGGTATATTTGTTCGCTGCCCTGATCCTGGATGCGATTTTTCTGGTCTACGCCTGGAAAGTCTGGCGGCATTATAGCGATTTGATTGCGAAGAAGACATTCCTGTTTTCAATTACTTATCTTTCGCTTTTATTTGCTGTATTGCTGGTTGATCACTATATCCCCTACGCCAAATGATGCATCGCTTGCTTTTCTTAATAGTGGCACTGCTGCTCATCGGGTGCACGCCTGCGCCCCATTTTCATGCAACGGATGTTACGGGTGGGGCGATGGGTGTTGATTTTTCATTACAAGACCCATATGGCAAGCAGCGTCGCTTATCTGACTTTAAGGGCAAGGTTGCGATCGTTTTTTTTGGTTATACGCAATGTCCGGATGTTTGCCCGACAACACTTTCAACGCTCAAGCAGACGATGGCATTGCTGGGAGAAGAGTCGCATCGGATCCAGGTGATTTTCATCACGCTGGACCCTGAGCGGGACACGGCAGAGCTTCTGGCACAGTACATGCCTTCTTTTGACCCCTCCTTTTTGGGTTTGAGAGGGAGCTTGGCTGAAACAGAAGCTACAGCCACCGCGTTTAAGGTGTTTTATAAAAAGCAACCAGGTAGTACGCCGGAGGTTTATTCAGTTGATCATTCTGCAGGTGTGTATATCTATGATTTGCAAGGGCGTTTGCGGTTGTATGTCAAATATGGCGAATCAGCACAACATATTGCGGAAGATATAAGGCTGCTTTTGGCAGAGGGCTGAGCTAGGCAAATAACATCTTGATGTCGATGCAAAAATTTTCAGCAGTTGAGCGATGTAAGAAAAAAAGCCTTGGAAGGTTTATTTCCAAGGCTTTTTTATAGGGCTGGTGCGGTTGTCCTCATCGCTAGCCGCGAGAACTTATCTTAAGCTGCGGTGATGAGTACACTTTTCATTCGTTGAAGCGCCTTAACTTCAATTTGGCGGATGCGTTCCGCAGATATTCCATACTCATCTGCCAATTCATGGAGCGTGGCAACAGCTACGTCATCCTTTGCAAGCCAACGACGCTGAATGATGTCTCGACTACGATCATCCAATGCGCCGAGTGCGTTTTGCAAGCCTTCATCTTGTAAATGATCCAGGGCTTTACGTTCCATAACTGCGACTGGCTCGGTGGAACTGTCTGCCGTTAAATAGGCAATGGGTGCAAGATGGTCATCTTCCTCATCGCTTCCAGGTTCCAGTGAAATATCCCCGCCGGTAAAACGCGCTTCCATTTCGATGACATCTTCAGGTTTGACGCCGAGCTTCTGAGCAACATGATGAACGTTGCTATCGGTTAATGTGCCAAAGCTTTGCACGGTGTCTTCATTTTGGGCAAGGGAGGCTTTGATGCTGCGCAAATTGAAAAACAATTTACGCTGCGCTTTCGTCGTGGCAATTTTCACGAGACGCCAATTTTTAATGATGTATTCGTGAATTTCCGCCTTGATCCAGTGCATGGCAAATGACACCAAGCGCACGCCACGATCGGGATCGAAACGCTTGACTGCTTTCATCAAGCCAATATTACCCTCCTGAATAAGATCAGCATGGGGCAAGCCATAGCCCAAATAACTGCGCGCGATGGCGACAACCAGCCTGAGATGAGATGTGACCAATGTTCGTGCGGCCTCAATATCACCGCTCGTAACAAAACGCCGTGCCAAAGCCAACTCCTCAGATTCGCTGAGCATAGGCATGCGATTCGCAGCTGAAATATACGCTTCGATACTGCCCGCTGACGATAGCGATGGAAACTGCAATTGAGATAACGCGTGACTCATGTTTTACCTCCGTAGGGAAATATATTAGCACTCTGTGAAGTAGAGTGCTAAATTTTCTGTAAGTTCAGGGCGAAGCGCGCAATTCGATGTTGGAAGCTTAAATTGAAGCTGCGCGCAACTGTGATAGCTGACACGGGTGAGTGAGGTAACCCGTCTTTTCTCAAAACGTTGCCATACACTGGATCAGTTACGGAGATTAAATCGAGAGCCATTATCTGGCAGGACGCGGTTTCAAATTTTACCAAGACTCCCCTTCTAACAAACTATAACAAACGCTTGAACTGCGTATGCTACCTACCCTACGTATGCTGCCTTATTTATTCGACAAGATCAGGGCGAAAGGTTCCTTCTTTGCGAACCTGATTAATCAGTGAAACCTAGCCGCTAACGCCCATGGTAAGTAAATGCCGCCCGCTGATGATGTGAAACATGCGAAAGGCAGCATCAAGGCCCGCCCTCGCCTGCGTCACGAATTCCGGGGGGATTACCGTTTCATGTCAAGCGCGCCGGAGGCGTTGCCCCAGGGAGAGTAGCGCACCCAACCATCCCAGGAGAGTTGAAGCGCCAAGCAAGACGGCTGTATCGCGTGGCTGGAGGGGTTGCAAAGAAAAGCGAATATCGTAAAGATAGAGTAAGTCAGCAAGGGGACGGTCCAGCCACCAAGTGGCAAGGGTGACGAGGACGCAGGCCGTGAGGCCGCCACCTAGGCCAAGAAGGGCACCAAAATAAAGGAAAGGGCGACGAATAAAGCCCGGGGTTGCGCCCAGTAATTGGGATAGTTCGATTTCCGTGCGATGCGTGAGCGCTTGCATGCGCGTGATATTGAAGGTGATGGCGACTAATCCGGCGGCTAATAAGCCACCTAGCAGGGCGAGTGCATTGCGGCCTAAACGCAAAAAAGCATCCAGACGGCGAACCCACGCGGAATCAAGTTGTACGTGAGCGACATCAGGCCATTGGCGGAACTCCTCAGCCAGGGCGTCGAGGGAGGCAGCTGAGTCGTCGCGAGCGGTGACAATAAAGGCGTCAGGGTAAGGGTTGTCAGGTAGCGCTTCAACAACTTCACGCAAGTTGGGATTGGTTTTAATGCGCGCCAGGGTTGCTTCGCGAGGTAAAAATTGAAACCGGGCGACAGCTGCATGGTTATTTAATTTGGCGGACAAGGCGTCGGCTGTTGCACGGCGAGCGCTAGTGACCATGAAAATAGAGATCTGCGGTGTGGCTGAGGCGTTGCGCAAAAGCTGACGAGCATTATCCAAAAGGAGCTGGCCGCCGGCGGGGAGCGTAATGGCAATCCCGATGGCGAGCAATGAGAGTAGCGTAATCCAGGGCGTTTTGCTGAGCCTGCGCAGTGCAAGGCGCAGTGCAAGGCGGTGCTGATGGAGCCAGGTGTTCAGCATGAAGCGCGGGTGAGGCTATGCTCAGCACTTGAAGGAATGAGGTGTCCATGGTCCAGGTGCAAGGGACGGACACCGGGGAAGAGTTGTGCGTCGTAAGTGGCGATCAGCACGGTGACACCTGCGCGGTTGAATTCATAGAAAATGCGGGCAACATCGGCGGCTGTTCCGCTGTCCAGATGTGCGGTAGGTTCATCCGCCAATAAAATCGCCGGGCGACTGACCACAGCGCGGGCAATGGCTACGCGTTGTTGCTCGCCGCCGGATAAGGCAATCGGGAGGGCTTTTTCCCGTGCGGCGAGGCCCACTTTATCGAGGGCGGCGCGTACGCGCTGTGCAGCTTCTTTGGGTGGGAAACCGGTGATGGCTAGCGGCAGCATCACGTTATCAAATACGGTGCGGTCAAACAGCAATTGTTGATTTTGTAGCACCAGCCACAAACGACGTCGCAAGTAGGGTAAGGCGGTACGCGAGAGGCTGCTGACATTTTTTCCGGCCACTAATACGCAGCCCGAGGTAGGCTTTTCGATTGCGGCGATGAGGTTAAGCAGAGTGGATTTGCCAGCGCCTGAATGGCCGGTAATGGTGACCATTTCCCCTTCAGCCACCGTAAAACTGAGCGCGGACAAGGCATCCATGCCCGGCGGGTAGCGCTTGGAAACACGGTCAAAGCGGATCATGGGGGCGGCAGGTGCAGACATTACGGAATGAAATAAGGCGGATGTTAGCGAGAGTCGTCAAACGTACAGTGAGATTGTCACGTAGTTTACTGGGTATCAAGGCGAGGGCTTGTGGGCCAGGTGAGATATTCTTTGCAGGCGTCAGAGTAAATGCAGGGGCAAGTGCCACATGAGCCCGATGGGTGGGCGTTTGTGCATTTGCCCGGGTAAAAATGCAGCGTTCATGCCGTGTTCATTCTGGCACGTGCAGACTATCATTGCCGTCCTGCCAGCGCCGACTTTTCGGGGCGGGATTGTCGGCTATGAACGGCGTGCGGAGACTGATTGATTGATGTGTTTGGTCATTGGCTTATTCGTCAAAGTCATGAATAAAGGCACGCACACGCGGATAAATCTGGCGCTCCCAGCGCTTGCCGTTAAACACGCCGTAATGCCCCGCGCCAGGCTGAAGATGGTGCTGCTTGCGGTAGGGCGCGAGTTTGCTGCATAAATCGTGGGCGGAGAGTGTTTGGCCGATGGAGCAAATATCATCCTTTTCGCCCTCGATCGTGAATAAGGCCGTCCGGCGAATGGCGGAAGGATTAACCGGCTGACCGCGATAAGTCAGTTTGCCGCGAGGTAGCGCGTGTTCCTGAAATACGAGACGAACCGTTTCGAGATAAAACTCGGCAGGCATGTCCATCATGGCCAGGTATTCAGCGTAAAAATCACGAATGTTTTCTGCTTTTTCATGCTTGCCTTCGATGCGGCTGATATACATGTGGCGGAAGGAATCCATGTGGCGCTCGGCGTTCATGCTGATAAAGGCGGATATTTGCATATAACCAGGGTACACCCGACGCAAGGCGCCTTTGTAACGCAAGGGGACAACGCCAATGAGATTTTTTTTGAACCATTCAATGGGTTTTTCATTGGCCAGTTTATTGACGACGCTGGGATTGATGCGGCAATCAATGGGGCCAGCCATGAGCGTCATGCTGCGCGGCTGGTTGGGGCTTTGATTCGCCGCCATGACCGCCACCGCTGCCAGGGTGCCAACGGTGGGCTGGCAAATCGAGACGAGGTGATTTTCAGGCCCTAAATGATTGATGAATTCAATCAAATGCGTAATGAAGGCATCCATGTCAAATGTGCCGGCCGAGAGTGGCACATCGCGGATGTTGTGCCAGTCGGTGATGTAGACGTCATGATGTTGTAATAGCGTGCGCGCGGTGCTGGCCAGCAAGGTCGCGAAGTGACCGGAAATCGGCGCTATCAGCAGCACCTTGGGGCCAGGATTGGGCATGTCTTTGCGAAAATGCAGCAGCGTGGCAAAAGGGGTGGCATGCGCGGCTTCTTCATGCACGGCGATGGTTTGACCATCCACTTCAACGCGATCAATGCCAAAACTTGGCCGCTCGTGCGTGAGCCCCGCCAAGGTAACGGCTTCACACATGGCCGTGAGCTTGCGAATGAAAAAGTTATCGGGCATCCACGACATGGTTTGATGCAGCCAGGGGGTAAGCGCGCGTGCGGTGCTCCGCATGGGATAACAGGCATCAAAGGCAGCCTGATACAGTTGGTAATGTGGCGCGGTAGTCGTGACCATGGGAAAAATCCTTTTTGGCGAGAGTGTCCTAACGGTTTTCAAGATGCGTACTGGGGAGGCTCAAGCAAAATACATGCGAAAGTGTCACGGCGAGGTGGCGTGAGATGCTTGATGTGAGGCTTGAATAAAAGAGATGGTATGCACTTTGCTAAGACATTTGGTCGGGCAGCGTGAAGATCATTATTTGAATGATTATCAATGGCTGGGTCAATAAAAACGAAAAACGGAGCGAAAAGCAGCGGGGAAAAGGCAATATCCAGCAATATCTGGCAAAAGCGCTATGATGTTTTCACTTGGCGGCTGAGCAATAAGCGATGATGGCGCGATGGCAGATTTTGTCTATAAATTTTTGCATGTAATCTGTAAGTGTATCTTACGAATAGCATAGGTAGTCCCTCTTTTTTTAGTGGAGTTTTCATGACCAAAGCCAAAACAACCCATTCAGTGGAAGCCCATACGCAGGCAACAACCGGATGCACTACGCCATCGGCGATAGCGCCGGTAACGCCCACAGCGCCGGCCATGCTTACCCTGAGCAGTAAAAATTATTCTTCCTGGTCGTTGCGCGGTTGGTTATTGGTGCGTTTTGCAGGCTTGCCCGTGACCGAAAAACTGGTGGCAATTGATGATGCTTCGGCTAGAGCCGAGTTGTTGTTGTTGTCTCCTTCTGTGCTGGTTCCGCGCTTGGAACATGCAGGTATTTCTGTCTGGGATACCTTGGCGATAGGCGAATATCTGCATGAAATCAAACCCGAAGCCGGTTTATTGCCTAGCGATCCAATTGCGCGTTCTCACTGCCGTTCGATTTGCGGTGAGATGCACTCGGGCTTTTCTGCGCTGCGCTCGGCTTTGCCGATGAACGTGAGTGCCAAGATAAAGAAATTTACCGTATGGTCCAGAGCCAAGGGTGACATCGAGCGCATCACGGAGATATGGCGGGATTGTCTTGCGCGCTATGGTGGCCCCTGGTTGTTCGGTAAGCAGCGCAGTATGGCCGATGCGATGTATGCACCTGTTGTGACGCGGTTTTTGACCTACAACGTGGCGCTTGACCCCGTATGCGCGGCCTATTGCGAGACCGTGATGGCGATGCCGGAGATGCAGGAATGGATAGCCGCAGCCAAGCTTGAGCCGATAGACATTGAAGAGCTGGAAGTTGAATTTTGAAGGCGCAGGCCGCACAGTGTTGGTGCGGATTGAGGCATAAGTGCCCTGAAATGGTGTTGGGTGTTTTGCCGGGATGCTGGTTTAACGAAAGACTTGGGCAAGTGCGCTGTGTAGTCACCGGGTGCAGTGAGCCGGATAGAAGCCTCTCCGCGAGGGAAGGCTGGGCGGGGCGGCTCATCGGCGCTATGTGCGTTTGCGTGGGTGTCAGGAAAAATACAGGTTTAAATAACAGGAGGCGTTATGTCTGAAAGTGCTTGGCAAGCATTCGATCTGGAAAATCTGAAACAGAAAGTTGAGGGCACTGAGCCTCGTTTCATGGAGTTTTTGCGGACAGCGAAAATGTCCTGTGCCATGTACCACCTGCCTGTGGGCTCGCTGGATATGCAAGCGCCCCATCTGGAGGACGAGATTTATGTTGTCTTGGACGGCTTGGCCAGGTTGCGCATGGCCGATGGCGAGCGCGAAGTCAGGCCGGGGATGGTGCTCTTTGTGAGCGCAACGACGGAGCACTCTTTTTTTGATATAGAAAAAGATTTGACGCTGCTGGCTATTTTCGGTCCCGCGCCATGATTAGAGAATATGCGGGAGGGTTCGGCAAGTTAAGGCAAGTTAAGGCATGAAGAGCGTGAGTGCCTGCTTTTCTTCATGTTGCGGTCCAGTCGCTGGCCCAGTGCCTCAGCGCATCATCAAGCCTGTCGATTTTTGACAGGACCCGTTTGCGGCTTTATTTGTTTTCCGGTTTTTCTGTGCCGGATAGAAGGGCATCAACAAACTCATGGGCGCGGAAGGGTTGCAGATCATCAATCCCTTCACCCACGCCGATAAAACGTACAGGTTTTGGGCATTGTCGCGCGATGGCGGCGAGCACGCCGCCTTTGGCTGTGCCATCCAGTTTGGTGAGTACCAGACCCGTGACCTGAATGGATTGGTCGAATGCCTTGACCTGCTGCACGGCGTTTTGGCCGATGTTGGCGTCAAGCACCAGCAATACTTCATGCGGGCCGGTGGCATCCACTTTTTGGATCACGCGGCGGACTTTGGCGATTTCTTCCATCAGGTGCAATTGTGTCGGCAGGCGCCCGGCGGTGTCCGCCAGCACAATATCAATCCCGCGCGCACGCGCCGCGTTAATGGCATCAAAAACAACGGCTGCCGGGTCGCCCGATTCTTGTGCGATGACACTCACGTTATTGCGCTCACCCCAGGTTTTAAGCTGTTCCCTGGCCGCGGCGCGAAAAGTGTCACCGGCGGCTAGCAGTACGCTTTTGCCCTGGCTTTGAAAGTGCTTGGCGAGTTTGCCGATAGATGTTGTTTTACCTGCGCCATTGACTCCGGCGATCATGATGACGAAAGGTTTATGGGTGCTGACATCCAGTGATTTTTCCAGTGGTGCCAGCAGGTGAGTCATGCGTTCGGCAAGCACCTCGCGTAATTGGGCAGGGCTTTCGAGCTGGTTTTTTTTCACGCTGGCTTTGAGTTCATCAAGCAGCCATTGTGTTGCATCGACACCGCAGTCGGCGGTCAATAAGGTGGTTTCTAAATCTTCCAGGAGTTCTGCATCAATGCGACTGCGGCTAAAAAGCTCGCCCAGGGGCGTGGTGAGCGCGGCGCGTGTACGTGCCAAGCCTGTTTTGAGTCGGTCTCGCCATGAGCTTTTGGGTGCCGATGCCGTTTGAGACGTGTTATCAGCAGTGGCGGCGACAGCTGGCCCAGGTGTTTGAGTCGCCGTGGCTGGCACTGTTGCAGTCAAAGAGCTGGCTGTTTCGGCAGCCGCTGTTTGTGCAGGTATTTGCTCAGGTGTAGATGTCCCAGGTGTAATTTGGGGCACATCCTTTTTTTTGAAGAAACTAAACATAGGGGGTGTTGTCAGAGGCGGAAGCGATAAGATGTCGCGTGACGACCATTTTAACAGAGCAGTTTTGCATGCATCTCGCCGAATGAAGGCGCACTGAGTATTTTAGATATCACGGATTGATGCAAGTGGCAGGTTTGTTTTTGGGGTTTTAGTTTTCTCTTGACTTTTTTAGGCGTTCTTTTGTTTTGAATATGAAAAGACTTTTTAGGTATTGTGCTGTTTTGCTGTTTTCCGTTATAGCCGCCGTATTGTCAGCGCCGACTTTTGCTGATTCGACGGCAACGCCCACTATCTTCGAGACAACATTGACGAATGGATTGCGGGTGATTGTTAAAGAGGATCATCGTGCGCCAACGGTCGTGCACATGGTGTGGTATCGCGTGGGCAGCATGGATGAAACAGATGGTCATTCAGGCGTGGCACATGCCTTGGAACATCTGATGTTCAAGGGCACCAAGCGCCTGGCCGCAGGGGAATTTACAAAACGCGTGGCGGCGGCCGGTGGGCAGGATAATGCTTTTACCTCGAATGATTACACTGCGTATTTTCAGATCGTGCCGAAAAAAGCGCTGCCCGAGATGATGCAGATGGAAGCGGACCGGATGACGAACCTGGTGTTTACCCCGGCTGAATTTGCGTCAGAGATCAAGGTGGTAATGGAAGAGCGGCGCTTGCGCACGGACGACAATCCGCAAGCGCAGGTGTTTGAAGCGGCGCGTAGCATGGCGTTCATGGCGCACCCGTATCGCCGTCCCGTCATTGGCTGGATGAACGATCTGGAAAACATGACCTGGCAAGATGCGCGGCAGTGGTATACCCAGTGGTACACGCCGGGTAATGCGTATGTCGTCGTCGCAGGCGATGTTGATCACAGGCAAGTGTTCCGCTTGGCGGCGAAGTACTATGGCGTGCATAAAGCCCACGCCCTGCCCGTGCGCAAGCCGCAAATAGAGCCGGCACAAAAAGGCATGCGGCGCGTGGTGGTGAAAGCCGAAGCCAAGTTGCCTTATGTGGCGATGCTGTGGAAAGTGCCGCGCTTGACGGACGCAAAAAATGATCGTGAGGCTTATGCCTTGGAGGTCTTGGCTGCGGTGCTGGATGGCAATGAAGCGTCGCGGCTGGAAAAGCATCTGGTGCGTAGCGAGCGCATCGCCCAATCGGTGACGGCCGGTTACGATAGTACGGTGCGTGGCGAGGCCACGTTCATGCTGGGCGGACAACCTGCCGAAGGCCGCAGTGTGGCGGTCTTGGAGACTGCCTTGAAAGCGGAAATTACGCGTATCCAAACCGATGGTGTGAAAGAGGACGAACTCACGCGGATCAAGACGCAACTAGTCGCCGGACAAACTTACAAACGCGATTCACTCATGGCGCAGGCGATGGAAATTGGTGGTGTGGAGGCAGTGGGCATGTCGTGGCGTGACGTGGATTTGATGGTCGAACAAATCAAAAGCGTGCGTGCTGAAGAGGTGCAGACAGTCGCGAAAAAATACTTTAACGACGATACGCTCACGGTTGCGGTGTTGGATCCGCAGTCTATGGAGACAAACCAAGCGCAAGCAACGCACACCACCCCGGACGCCAAACCGCATCTTCATTGATGGGTTGCGGCCAATTATCATTTTTAATTTTCTTAAGCCATGATGCCCAATTATTTTTCCTGTTCCTCGCGCTTTAACCCTGTTCGATCCATGCGGTTTTTGCTGATTTTTCTGGCAAGCGCTGTCTTGGCCATGACTGCGCATGCGGGCGTCCAGATAGATCACTGGATCACGCCCAGCGGCACGCGAGTGTATTTTGTCCAGGCGCGCGGGCTGCCGATGCTGGACATCCAGGTTGATTTGGCTGCCGGTGCGGCTTATGACGTGCCTGAAAAAGCGGGCGTAGCGGGCCTCACACGTGGTTTGCTGGACGCTGGTGCGGGCGGCTTGAATGAAGAACAGTTAGCCGAGCGCTTGCTCGATACCGGTGCGCAAATGGGGGGTGGGGTGAGTGACGACAGGGCGAGCGTGGCGCTGCGCACTTTGTCTTCCAGGCCTGAGCGCGAGGCCGCTTTAGGCGTCCTGCGCGCCGTGTTGTCAGCGCCGACTTTTCCGCAAGACGTGCTGGCGCGTGAAAAGCAGCGCAGCATCGCAGCGATTCAGGAGGCCGATACGCAACCTGCAACGATTGCGGCCAAGCGGTTTACCGCAGCCATTTATCCTGATCATCCGTATGGCGTGAGTCCGACCGTGGACACGGTAGCAGCCATTACGCGGCAGGATCTGGTGAATTTTTATCAGCAGCGCTACAGCGCAAAACAAGCGACGATTTCCTTGATTGGCGATGTTTCCAAAGCGGAAGCTGAAGCAATCGCCGCGCAGTTATCGCAAGCCTTGCCTGCGGGTGCGGCAGGTGTGTCCATTGTGCCCTTGCCGCCAGTGGTTTTACCCAAAGCGCAAATCATCAAATTGCCGCACTCTGCCGCGCAAAGCCATGTGCATATTGGCTTGCCGGCCGTGCGGCGAGGTGACCCCGATTACTTTGCCTTGCTGGTGGGCAACTACACCCTGGGTGGGGGCGGATTCGCCTCGCGCCTGATGAAGGAGGTGCGCGAAAAACGCGGCTATGCCTATAGCGTGGGCTCGTATTTCTCACCACAATTATTGCCGGGGCCGTTTGATATCAACCTGCAAACCAAGCGTTCACAGGTGGATGATGCCGTGAAAGTGGTGAATGATGTGCTGGATCAATTCATTGCCCAGGGCCCGACGGAAAAAGAGTTGGTCGCGGCGAAAAAAAATCTGGTTGATGGCTTGGCCTTGCGCACGGATAGCAACGCCAAATTGCTGGGTTATTTATCGACCATTGGGTTTTACAGCCTGCCGCTCACCTATCTTGATGATTTTCCGGCACGCGTGAATGCGGTCACGAATGCGCAAATTCGTGCGGCGTTTGCGCGCCATGTGATGCGCGAGCATTTGGTGACGGTGATTGTGGCGGCGGATTAAATGGCGGTTGTTTTCATCATATTAGGCCGCGATGCGTCATGAGTCAGGTGCGGATTACGGGGGGCGAATGGCGCAGTCGGCGCATTCAGGTCATGGACGCGCCCGGCCTGCGCCCCACGCCGGATCGCGTGCGTGAGACGCTGTTTAACTGGCTGGGGCAGGATTTAACCGGCTTGTCGTGCCTGGACCTGTTTGCGGGCAGCGGCATATTGGGCTTGGAAGCCGCCTCACGCGGGGCGGATTATGTGGCCAGTGTGGAGCAGTCCAAGGCGGTTTTTTTGCAGTTGCAAAAAAACGCGGCGATCTTTGCCTGCGATCGTTTGGAACTGTTTTTGCGCGATGCGTTAAAATTCGCGCCCCCAAGCGTGGATGGGCGGGAAAACCAGCGGCAGTTTGATGTGATTTTTCTTGACCCGCCTTACGGGAAGGGCTGGCTGGCGCGCATGGCGCCTCGGCTGGATGAACTGGCAGCGCCTGCTGCGCGATTGTATGTGGAAGCTGAAGCGCCGCTTGAAACCCTGGGGCGCTGGTCAGTGGCTCGCGCGGGGCAGGCAGGCCAGGTTTACTTTCATCTGCTGGAGGCTTTATGAGCACAAACATTACGGTTTATCCGGGCACGTTCGACCCCTTCACGCGCGGGCATGAAGACTTGGTGCGGCGCGCGGCGCGCCTGTTTGGCCGGGTGATTATTGGTGTTGCCGAAAGCCGCAAGAAGCAGCCGTTGTTTTCTTTGGCCGATCGTGTCGCGATGGCCAAGGAGATTCTGGGTGACGTGAAAAATGTCGAGGTGTTCGGATTTGATGGTTTACTCATGAAATTTGTGTATGAGCACAACGCCAGCATTGTGTTACGTGGGCTGCGCGCGGTGTCAGACTTTGATTACGAGTTTCAGATGGCGGGCATGAACCGCAATTTGTATCCGGATGTGGAAACGGTTTTTCTCACCCCGGCCGAGCAATACATGTTCATTTCATCCACCATGGTGCGTGAAATCGCACTCTTGGGCGGCGACGTGTCCAAGTTTGTACAAGCGCCTGTGATGGCGCAGTTGACCAGGAAAATAGTTTAAAGGAAGAAAAAATGTCTTTATTGATTACCGACGAATGTATTAACTGCGATGTCTGTGAGCCCGAGTGCCCGAATGATGCGATCTCGCAAGGGGATGAGATTTACCAGATTGATCCGGACAAATGCACCGAATGCGTTGGGCATTTTGATACCCCGCAATGCCGTGAAGTGTGCCCGGTGGATTGCATCCCGAATGACCCGAACCGGGTTGAAACCAAAGACGAGTTGATGGCCAAGTTTTTGCGCATTACGGCCAAATAAGGGGCTTGATTTGTTTTGCCGGGCGCTTGGCAAGGTGTTCGTGAGTTATCTGGCTTGGCAAGTCGCACAATAAAACGTGGTGCGCTGCGCCTGTTTGATTTCCCGGATGGGTTGGCCGCAGATGCGGCAGGGCTCACCGGTGCGGCCGTAGGCAAAATACTGTTGTTGAAAATACCCCGAGCTGCCGTCTGAATGGATAAAGTCGCGCAGGCTGCTGCCACCGGCTGCGATGGCAGCAAGGAGTGTTTCCTTGATGATAGGCACGAGACGCTGCAAGCGCGGCAGGGAAATCCTGCCCGCGGGGGTGCATGGGTTGATGCGGGCACGAAACAGGCTCTCCGATGCGTAGATGTTGCCGATGCCGACGATGCGGTGGCCGTCCATGAGCGCTGGCTTGATGGCTGTCTTGACGCCCTTGAGATGGTTTTTGAGCCACAAGGCGTCAAAGGCCGGATTCAGCGGTTCGATGCCGAGCTTGGCGAGCAGCGGGTGCTTGAAAGCATCCCCCGTGAGCCACAGCACCGCACCAAAACGGCGGGGATCGCGCAAGCGCAGGGTGGTTTTCTCAAACACCAGATCGACGTGGTCGTGCTTTTGCGGCGGCGTGCCCGGCGTGCCATTGGGGAGCAGGCGCAGGCTGCCGGACATGCCCAGGTGAATGAGCAAGTGGCCGGTACCAAAATCAAGCAGCAGATATTTGGCGCGGCGGGTAACGTTGATGAGCGTCTGGCCGACAAACTCGGTACGGGCGTCGCGCGGCAAGGGGTAACGCAGCATGGGCGCGTAAAAGTCGGCGCTGGCCAGACGGCGGCCAATCAGGGCAGGCGCGATGCCGCGGCAGGTGACTTCTACTTCGGGCAATTCAGGCATATGGAAAGAAGGACGAAACTGATAACATCGCCGCATTGTATGCGACGTGCAGGGCGGGATTACCGGAGTTTTACGCATGAAAAAAATGAATGGGCGGGGAACTGTTGGGCAATTTCAAGGCGCGTTGTGGCCTGTGGGGCGGGCAGTTTCGATGGCAATGTGCCTGTTGCTGTGCAGCACGCTGGCGTACCCCGCGCCGCTGACATCGCCTGAGCCGGACCAGCCCAATGCGCCGATGCCCGTCACGCCGGTTATTGAACCAACGGATGATGCGGCGGATGGCTTGGCAAAGGATGCCAAAGAAGAGGCGGTATGGCCGAAGATTGAACTGACCAACAAAATGTTGTATGAATTTCTGCTGGCGGAAATTGCCGGTCAGCGTGGCGAGGCAGCCTTGTCTGCCGAGGTGTATTTTGATTTGGCTAAAAACACGCGTGACCCGCGCATTGTGCGCCGTGCAACAGAGGTCGCCTTGTACGCGCGGCAATACACCACCGCACTGGAGGCTGCGCGCATGTGGGTGGCGGTTGATCCGCAAGATAAAAAAGCGCAGCAAATGCTGGCCACCATGCTCATGGTCACAGGCCGGGGGGATGAGCTCGCTGAAAACCTGTCCCGTGAGTTGGCCGGTGCTGGCGGGCGCACGGGGGAGTTGCTGCTGGCGCAACAGCGCGCGTTAGCGAGTTATCCGGACAAGGCGGCGGTTAAAAAAATAGTCGATAAAATCACCACGCCGTATATTGCGGCGCCGTCTGATTTGCCCGAGGCGCATTGGGTGCGTGCCCGCGCGGCGCAAGCGGTGGGCGATAAAACCAGTGCCTTGCGTGAAATTGAGCAGGCTTTAGCGCTGCGCCCGGTGTGGGATGACGCAGTGTTGCTCAAAGCGAGCTTCTTGCCAACGGGAGGGGCGCAGCGTGATTTCCTGAAAACCTATTTATCCGCCCACCGCGACGCCCAAACCGTGCGCTTGGCCTATGCGCGCGCTTTGGTGGCGGATGCGCGTTATGACGATGCGCGCGACGAATTTAAGCTATTGCTCAAGGCAAATCCCGATAACCCGGGTGTATTGTTTGCCACTGGCATACTCTCGCTGCAAGTGAACGATATGGCCACGGCAGAAAAAAGCCTGAAAAGGATGGTCGCGCTGGGCCAGGGGGAGCTGGATACCGCGCGGTTTTATTTGGGGCAGATTGCCGAGCACGCCGGGCGTCGCGATGAGGCATTGGATTGGTATCGGGCAGTGGCCAATGGCGAGCAGAAATTGCCCGCCCATGTGCGCGCTGCGCAGTTGTTGGCTCAGCAGGACCAATTGGATGAAGCGCGCGAGCAGCTTGAAATTGCCAGAAGTGGCGCCGTGGATGACAGCCGGTTAGTGATTGCGGAAGCACAATTGTTTCGCCAGCAAAATCGCCATGCCGAGGCCTATGCGTTGTTGCAGTCCGCCCTGGCAGAACAGGCCGATGACCCTGAGTTGCTCTATGAGACAGCGCTCGCTGCAGAAAAAGTGAATGATGTTGCCAAGATGGAGCAGCATCTGCGCCGCCTGATTGAGCTCAAACCTGGGGAGGCGATGGCTTATAACGCCTTGGGATATTCCCTGGCGGAACGCAACGTGCGTTTGCCTGAGGCGGCGGCGCTGATTGATAAAGCGCTGTCGATCGCACCGGATGATGCGTTTATTTTGGACAGCAAAGGCTGGGTTTTGTTTCGTCAAGGCAAGCTGGATGAGGCGCTCACGCTGCTGAAAAAAGCTTATGCGATGCGCCCGGATCCTGAAATCGCCGCGCACACGGGCGAAGTGTTATGGCAACTTGGGCGGCGTGACGAGGCGCTCAAGATTTGGCGTGAAGCGAAGAAAATGCATCCTGATAACGAGGCGGTAAAGGCAGTGATCAAGCGCTTTTTGCCTTGATTTTTTTCAACGGGATGCTGGGCATGATTTTTTCCGGGTTTGCTCGTTTTTTTGACAGCAAACCTTGGCTGATCGCGGCAGCTTGTATAACCACCCTGACGGCTTGTGCGCCGTTGTCACAGATGTCTGGCCCCGCTGGCCCAGCATTGACAGGGTCACATCCGCCACTGGGCCCGCCGTTGGCGTCATTTGTAGCTGATGGCCGCTTGGCTTTGCATCAAGGCCGTCGTCAAGACCATGTGCGCTTTCGTTGGCAACATTCTGCAATAGAGGATGCGGTGCTATTCCTCTCGCCACTTGGGCAGGGCGTGGCTGAAATTCGGCGCGATGCCAACGGCATAGAGCTCATGCAGCCCAGTCGCCCCGCAATGAAGGCAGATAGCCTGCCCGCGTTGGCGCAACAAATGTTCGGCACGCCGCTGCCCCTGGATAGCCTGGTGGATTGGCTGCGGGGCGCACGCCCGGAATGGGTGGCTGATGTGGATGGCTGGCACATTGAGGTGCTGGATGCCACCGTACAACCGCCGGGCGCACCCCTTACGCCCTATGCCGAGGGTGCTTCTTTCGCGCCGTCCCGCCAGCGCCGACTTTTACGCAAAATGCGCGTCACGCGGGAAGATGTTGTGCTGCAAGTGATTATTGATTCGTGGGATGACCTCGATGAGCAAAACGCGCGAGATAAATGAATTGAGAACTGCGTCTGCCAGATCCGGGATGCCTTTGGGCGTGAAACAACGCCATTTGATGCCGGGCCACCCCGCTTGCGCAGCGAGCCAGACAGCCCACTCCCTCGTGCGGTGGGCGAGGCGGGAATGCGCGACGCTTGCGCCGCGCCGCCGACCGTGTCCCGCCTCGCGGCTGGGCGGGGGCGGGCCTTTATGCTGCCTTTCGCGTGCTTCATCATCAGCGGGTGGTATTTGCTTACCATGAGCGTTCGTTCTGATTGGTTTCGTTTATGGCCAGCGCCGGGCAAGATCAACCTGTTTTTGCATGTCACCGGGCGGCGTGCCGATGGCTACCACTTGCTGCAAACCGTGTTTCGGTTTCTTGATCATGGCGACACGCTGCGCTTTGCGCCGCGTGATGATGATCGCATCGTTCTGGTCACCCCTTTGCCTGGCGTGCCCGATGCGCAGCATTTGGCCGTGCGTGCCGCGCATGCTTTGCGCGAGGCGGCAGTACGGATTGATCCTGCTGCAGCCCGCTTGGGTGCGTGCCTGCAAGTGGAGAAGCGTTTGCCCTTAGGGGGTGGCTTGGGCGGTGGCAGCTCGGATGCGGCAACGACCTTGATTGCGTTGAATCACCTGTGGGGCACGCGGTTGAGCCGCGAGCAATTAAAACGCATTGCCCTGCCGCTGGGTGCCGATGTGCCTGTCTTTATTCATGGCCACACGGCCTTCGCTGAAGGTGTGGGCGAGGTGTTCACGGATGTCACGCCTCGGCCCGCGTGGTATTTGGTGCTCATCCCGCCGGTGGCTGTGCCCACGGCACAGATTTTTACTTCGCCGGGGCTGTGTCGCGATACGCTTGCCATTCTCCCCACGCATTGGCATGACGGATTTGGTCATAATGATCTGGAAAGCGTTGCGAGCGCGTTGTATCCTCAGGTGGCTGAGTATTTATCATGGCTGCGGCAATGGGGGGATGCGCGCATGAGTGGCTCTGGGGCGTGCTGTTTTGTCGCGTTTGAGCGTGCTGATGCAGCGCACGAGGCATGGAAAAGCTTGCCATGCGGTATGGATGGATTCGTTGCGCAAGGAATGGATCAACATCCGTTGATTTTCATTTGACACTTTGCAAAGAAATGACCATAATGCGCGTCCTTTCGTTGCACAACTGCTTCTTGGTTAATCGCCGGATGTAAAATTGTGCAGCGTCAGCGCGGTACGGCCGATTTATCGTTAGCAGTTTTTGCCAGCCTGTTCAGGTTTAATTGCTAGCCGTTGTTAGTTGTTATATTCGCGTTGGTTATCCGCTTTTGTTTTTTATTGGGGAGTCGCCAAGTTGGTTAAGGCACTGGATTTTGATTCCAGCATGCGAAGGTTCGAATCCTTCCTCCCCAGCCACGAATTACCTCCAGACTCATCCCCCGATCACGATTGATCACGATTTTGATCACGATTGGCAGGCGTTTTCCTGCCGTAGCCTTTGAGCAGATGGATATGTCATACGACAGCCTGATGGTTTTTACTGGCAACGCCAATCCAAGACTGGCTGCCGATGTGGTCAAGCGCCTCAACATGTCACTCGGGCGGGCGAATGTTGGCCGCTTCTCTGACGGCGAGGTTAACGTTGAGATATTAGAGCATGTGCGCGGACAGGATGTGTTCATCCTGCAGTCGACCTGCCACCCGACAAACGACAATTTGATGGAATTGATGGTCATGGTCGATGCCTTAAAGCGCGCATCGGCTGGCCGTATCACCGCCGCCATTCCTTATTTTGGCTACGCTCGGCAAGACCGCCGTTCACGCTCAGCGCGCGTGGCCATTACTGCCAAAGTGGTTGCCAATATGCTGCAAGCCGTTGGCGTGCAGCGCTTGTTAACCGTTGATCTGCATGCCGATCAGATCCAGGGCTTTTTCGACATTCCCGTCGATAACATTTACGCTGCGCCAATTTTGCTGGGCGACATCTGGAAGCAGCAGCATGAAGACCTGCTCGTTGTTTCACCCGATGTGGGCGGTGTGGTGCGCGCGCGGGCTCTGGCCAAGCGCCTGGACTCTGACCTGGCGATTATCGACAAGCGCCGCCCCAAGGCCAATGTGTCTGAAGTCATGAACATCATTGGCGACGTGGCAGGGCGCACCTGCGTCATCATGGACGATATGGTGGATACGGCCGGTACGCTGTGCAAGGCCTCGCAAGCATTAAAAGAGCAGGGCGCCAAGAAAGTCCTGGCTTACTGTACGCACCCCGTATTGTCCGGCAGCGCGGTTGCGCGCATTACCGATTCCGACATTGATGAGTTGGTCGTTACCGATACGATACCACTCTCACCCGAGGCGGCTGCCTGCGGACGCATTCGTCAGATTTCGATTGCCGAATTACTGGCAGAGACCATGGTGCGTATCAGTAACGAGGCGTCCGTTTCTTCATTGTTCATTGATTAGTTTTCAAGCAAAACCGATTACAGTCCCCACAGGATTTTTAACCCCTTGCCTGGTCGCGGGCAAGGATATTGCCATGTAGTTTGATCAGGAGTAAGTCATGCAACTAGAATTTAACGCAGCAAAACGCGATGGACAGGGCACTGGAGCGAGCCGCCGCCTGCGTCGCACGGGTCGTGTGCCTGCCATTATTTATGGTGGTACAGGCGCGCCACAGCAAATTGATATTGATCACAACGAGCTGTTTCAACTGCTCCGCAAAGAGGCGTTTTACTCCTCCGTGTTGACCGCCAATGTAGATGGTGCCAAAGAATCCTGCATTTTGCGTGATGTACAGCGCCATCCGTACCGCCAGGTTATTTTGCATGCTGACTTTCAGCGCGTGGATGCCAACCACAAACTCCATCAAAAAGTCCCGCTGCATTTTGTGAATGCAGATATCGCTCCCGGCATTAAATTGGGCGGTGGCATTGTGCAGCATGTGATGACTGATATTGAAGTGCGCTGCTTGGCCAAAGACTTGCCGAGTTTTATTGAAGTCGATCTGAAGGATCTGGCACTTGGTCATTCGCTGCATGTATCGCAACTGGCCTTGCCCGCCGGCGTTGAAGCCATCATGCACAAAGGTGAAGATCCCGTTGTGGCCACCATATTGACCGTGCGCGGTAGTGAGGCCGATGCTGAAGAGACACCTGCTGCAGAGGCAACACCTGCTGCCAAGAAGTAATGTGGTGAGCCGCTGGTGAGCTATTGGTGACGGCTCCGGTGCAAACCTCGGTGCGCCCGCAGTTACGCTTGATAGTCGGTCTGGGTAACCCCGGCGCTGACTATGCCAAAACCCGGCACAATGCCGGGTTTTGGTTTTGTGAGCAGCTGGCAGGCGCGCTCGGCGCAACCTTAAAAAAGGAACCGCGCTTTCATGGCGTCGCCGGGCAGGCGCGCCCGGCAGGCGTGTGGCTGCTGTTGCCACAAACATTCATGAACCGTTCAGGTCAGGCAGTCCGCACTTTGATGCAGTTTTATCGTATCACACCCGCTGAAATGCTGGTGGTGCATGATGAGCTGGATATTTCTCCAGGGCAGATGCGCCTCAAATTTGGCGGCGGCCTGGGCGGGCATAACGGTTTGAAAGACATCACCGCGCAACTCGGTACGCAGGATTATTGGCGCTTGCGCATCGGCATTGGTCATCCGGGCGACCGGAACGAAGTCGTCAATTATGTGTTAAAGCCGCCGCGCAAGGAAGAACAGTTCGAAATAGACGCGGCCATCCACACGGCACTTGCAGCATGGCCGCAACTCGCGCGGGGTGAGTTCGAAGCCGCCACGCAGCGCATCAACTCTAAACCAGTCGCTATCAACAAAGGAAATTCATGAGCCTCAAATGTGGCATCGTTGGCCTGCCTAATGTGGGCAAATCCACCCTGTTCAATGCGCTGACCAAATCTGGCATTGCGGCAGAAAACTATCCCTTTTGCACCATCGAGCCGAATGTCGGCATCGTCGAGGTGCCAGATCCGCGGCTGGCAGCCTTGTCCGCCATCATCAAGCCGCAAAAGATTCAGCCCGCGATTGTTGAGTTTGTCGATATTGCCGGTTTGGTTGCTGGCGCCAGCAAGGGTGAAGGCTTGGGCAACCAGTTCCTTGCCAACATCCGCGAGACTGACGCCATTGTGCATGTGGTGCGCTGTTTTTCCGACGACAATGTGGTGCATGTGGCGGGCAAGGTTGATCCTTTATCCGACATTGAAGTAATCGACACAGAACTGGCGCTGGCCGACATGGGGGTAGTTGAGAAAGCGCTTCTCCGCAACAAAAAACTTGCCAATTCGGGCGACAAGGATGGCAAGCTGTTATGTGCGGTGCTGGAAAAATGTATCGCCCAGCTAGATCAAGCCCGCGCTGTGCGCGCGCTTGATCTATCCAAAGAGGAACTTGCGCTGCTCAAGCCCTTGTGCCTGATTACCGCCAAGCCCGTGCTGTATGTAGCCAATGTCAAGGAAGGCGGGTTCGAGAACAACCCCTATCTGGAGGCGGTACGCGCGCACGCGGTCAGCGAAAAAGCCGAAGTGGTCATGATTTGTGCGGCAATTGAAGCAGAAATTGCTGAGCTGGAAGATGAAGAAAAGCAGATGTTCCTCACCGATTTAGGCTTGGATGAACCGGGTCTGAACCGGCTGATTCGCGGCGCCTACAAGCTGCTCGGCCTGCAAACCTATTTCACCGCAGGCGTCAAGGAAGTGCGCGCGTGGACAATTCATGCCGGTGACACCGCCCCGCAAGCCGCCGGGGTGATCCATACCGATTTTGAAAAAGGCTTCATCCGCGCGCAGACCATCAGTTTTGAAGATTTCATTACCTACAAAGGCGAAGCCGGGGCGAAAGAAGCTGGCAAGATGCGTGCTGAAGGCAAGGAATATGTGGTGAAAGACGGCGATGTGCTGAACTTTTTGTTTAACGTCTAACAGAAGTATGGATTCCTGCGGACAAATAAGGACAAAATAAAATGAATAATATCAATTAGTTAAAGGGTTGACTTATTTATTTGGTTCCGTTTTATCCCATTGACATCCGATTAAAAAGCGGGTGCGCTTTCGGGTATGAGGTTTTCTTACCCGCTAAAAAAAGTGGGTACCCCTGAAAGAGGCCCGCCATGCTCACAGACACTACATGCCGCAATGCCAAGTCCAAGCCCACCGCGCTCGCGCTTGTTGCGCCGAGGGTAGTCAAACCGCTTGAGTACTTGGCTAATGTGCCCATACCGCTCGCCGTCGTTCCCGGCTGCCGAAAACTCAATCGCCGCGCTGGCGCTGAGAAACTGTTCGATCTGCTCAAGCGTGCCAAGCCGCTCTTCGTTCATGTTGATCACCATCCGCAAGATGATCAACCCACACCGCCTTTGCCTTCAGCCTCTTCGCTTCAGGCTCATTCCTGGTTGGAAATACGCACATCGTTCAGGCTCACTCCTCATTGGACAAGGCTGCAACTTGCATATATCCGCAACTTGCGTATCATTTGAACAATGAAAGCCGTCTTCGTCGAACTGCCCGCCTTCACCCGCTACCGGGCCGACTATCTGGGCGACGAGGGTTTCCGTGGACTGCAAGAGGTCATGATGAAGAACCCCAAAGCTGGGGACGTGATCGAGGGTACGGGCGGCCTGCGCAAGCTGCGGTACAGCGACCCACGCCGGGGCAAAGGCAAGCGAGGCGGTTTGCGGGTGATCTACTACTGGTGGGATGGCGGCTCGCAATTCTGGCTGTTCACCCTGTACGACAAGAATGAAATGGCCGATTTGAGCCCCGACGAGAAGAAGGCGCTCAAGGGCATATTGCAAGTGGAACTGGAGGCGAGGCGATGAAAAAGCGGAACCTGTTTGCAGAGATTACCGAGGGCTTCGACGCCCTGACGGACGAGCGCGCCGGTAAGCAGACGCTACGCACGCACGAGGTGGAAATCCACCCGGCGCCCGACGTGACCGCCGCCGAGCTGCTGGCCCTGCGCGAGCGCCTGCACCTGTCGCGCCCGGTGTTCGCCCGCTACCTGCGCACCAATCCCCGCACCCTGGAAAACTGGGAGCAGGGCCGGGCCAAACCGAACGCCCAGGCCGCGTTGCTGATCCGCCTGGTCGAGAAATTCCCCGACACGGTGGAACGGCTGGCGGCGGTATGACGGATTTTCGAAAGCGGGTACAAAATGACCGATGCGGGCAAAAAACTCAACAACGGCAAGGGCGTAAGGCTACTTACCGGTTAACGTCTAAATATCTTTTGTTCAAGGTTGAAAATTGTTCCACGTCGTTTTAGTCGCACCGGAAATTCCGCCCAACACGGGCAATGCGATTCGTTTGTGTGCCAACACGGGGGCGCGTTTGCATCTGGTCGAGCCGCTGGGGTTTGATTTATCCGCAGCCCAACTGCGGCGTGCGGGGATGGATTATGCCGAGTTGGCCGTGGTTACTGTGCATACGGACTGGGCTGCATGCTGCGAAGCGCTCGCTGCAGTGGGTGCTATGCGGTTTTTTGCGCTGACAACCAAGGGGCAACATTGTTATGCCAATGCGCCCTGGGGGACGGCTCCTTGGGATGCCGACTTTCCAGCCGAGTTGCCTAATGTCAATGTGCCCAATGCAAATGTTGCCAATGGGTTGACCAAACACTCCCCCAGCAATGGCGCACCGCGATTTTTGCCCGATGACGTGTTTGTTTTTGGTTCCGAGACGCGAGGCTTGCCCGCGCATGTGCTCAAAGATATTGCGACGGAGAACCGGTTGCGTTTACCGCTCATGCCGGGCAACCGCAGCTTGAATTTATCCAATACCGTCGCGATTGTGGTGTATGAAGCCTGGCGGCAGCAGGGTTTTTCGGGTGGGGCTTGAGTTTTGTGGGGGTCGCTGCGCCTGTTGGCTGGATGGCCGTTGTGACGCTTACTCAGAACCCGCGTCCCGCGCCATGAGTTGCTGTACGGTTTCCCGTGGGGAGGCCTTGCCCGCCAGAAGTTGAGCAACCGCTGTGGTAATGGGCATGTTGACGCGCATGTCGGCGGCACGCTGGGCGACTTCACGGGCGGTGGAGATGCCTTCTGCAACATGCCCCAGGCTGTTTTGGATGTCGGCGAGCGTACGTCCTTCGGCAAGCAATAAACCCACTCGCCGATTGCGCGATAAATCACCTGTGCAGGTGAGAATCAAATCGCCCAAACCTGTTAGCCCCGTGAAGGTGTCGCGGTGCGCGCCAAGCGCTGTGCCGAAACGGGTGATTTCAACCAGGCCACGCGTAATGAGCGCCGCGCGTGCGTTATTCCCCAGGCCTAATCCATCGCTCACGCCTGTGGCGATGGCCATGATGTTCTTCGCCGCGCCGCCGACTTCCGCGCCGATCAGGTCATCATTGGCATAAATGCGCACATGGCCGCCGTGCAAGGCATGGGCAAATTGTGTGGCAAAAGCCATATCCGGCGAGGCCAGGGTCAGCGCGGTGGGCAGCCCGCGTGCGACTTCCAGGGCAAAGCTCGGACCCGTGAGCGCGCCGTAAGCGTGGGCTGCGGCCTGCCGCGGGTGGGCAGAAAAAACCTCGGCCACCAGTTGGTGCGGCAATTTGCCGGTGGCCGCTTCCAGACCTTTGCACAGCCAAATAAAGGGCGGCATGGCGCTGCCTGTACTGGTTGTCGAGTATTGCTGTTGCAGGCGCTCAAGCAAAGGGCGCAAGCCGGCCAGCGGCGTGGCCAGGATAAGGAGTTCAGCGTTGGCAATGGCGGCGGTGAGGTTGCTGTGAATTTCCAGCGAATCCGGGAAGGGGCAGCCGGGCAAGTAACGCTGGTTTTCACGCTGCGTTTGCATCTGTGCAACTTGTACCTCGTCCCTCGCCCACAGGCGTACCGAATGGCGTGCGGCAAACGCAATTGCGGCAGCCGTGCCCCAGGCGCCGGCGCCCAATACGCTTATTTGCATGAGGTTTGGCCCATGGCGGTTTTAGCGGAAATCCGGCAGCTTGCCATCATCATGTGTTTACCAACCCCAGACTTGATTCGCCTTGATAAACCCTTGCTGTCCATCACGATGCCTGACCTTGAGCCAGCCATTGGGCGGGGTGCTTGGCTGGGCATTCGTTTCAGTGCCTGACTTCGTGGCGGCTTGGATACTCCCGCCAGTGTTTTGCAGCTCAAGCAGCACATCCCGCACGGCTTCAAATACCACGGGCGCTTGGTCGCCCGCGCTAGCGCGTATTTGCGCAAGCGTTGCGGTCACAATCAGTTGCCGATGATCGCCGAGATATTTTTTCTCAACCCAGGCGAGCGTGCCTTCTGCATCGCGCACCTTGACCCAGCCTTCAACATTCACCACGCGCTCTACCGGCGTGCCTGTGCGCATGACAAACAGGGGCTTGGCCTTGGTCGATGGGGCGTCAAAAAAAATGGCAGGCGCGGTGGTGGATAAAAAGTCCAGCGCGTAGGTGGCGTGTGACACCCCCAAACTCAAGAACGCCAAGCCGAGGAATGCCGGGCTCTTGAGCCTGGCATTTAAACCCCGGCCTGTCCGGCGGCTTGCTTGTACCAGGTCGGCAGGTCGAATCGTTTGCGTCAATTGGCTAGGCTGTGTCATTAAATGATGGCGTTGATTTGCCGCGTCTATGGGATGGGTCTTGGCTGGGCTGGCCTGCATTGCAAATGACTCGATATGCTTTGCGCGACGCCGTGTTGCCAGAGCCGACTTTTTACGGCTGCCATGGCGGGTTTGATTACTGTCTTTATTGCAGCGTATTGGCGCCATTGCCCGCTGCTTGTTCTGCGGCACGTTGCTGGTAGAGCGCTTCAAAATTCACCGGCGCTAACAGCACGGGTGGAAAGCCTGCGCGGTTTACTGCGTCGGAAATGGTTTCACGCACATAGGGAAAGAGGATGTTCGGGCAGCCTACCGAGAGGACGGGTTCCATATCGTCAGCGGAGATGTTTTTGATCTGGAAAATGCCGGCTTGCGCGGCTTCCACGAGGAAGAAAACCTTGTCTTCTTTTTTTGCGGTCACGGTTACGGTCACGGCGACATCAAACAGGCCTTCACTGAGATCGGTGGCAACGGTTTGAATTTCAATGGCAATGGCGGGCGCTTCACGCTCAAGGAAAATCTGTGGTGCATTGGGAACTTCAACCGATAAATCGCGGACGTAAATTTTCTCGATGCTGAAAACGGGTTGTTGGTCGCTCATGATATTTAATTTAAATGGGCAAGATAAGAAGAATGGGTAAAAGCCATTCAGGGGGACACTGGCTGACTTGACATTTTAAGTGTGTCAAGCCGCCAGCAAAGGATCCAGGCCGCCTTGCTGGTCAAGCGCGAAGAGATCATCAAAACCACCGACGTAGGTGTCACCAATGAAAATTTGCGGCACGCTGCGGCGGCCAGTTTTTTCCATCATTTCGGCACGTCGTTCGGGGTTGATATCCACGCGGATTTTCTCGATAGCTTGCACGCCCTTGCGCGCCAGTAATTGCTCAGCGCGTACGCAGTAAGGGCAAACAGCTGTTGAATACATCACCACTTTGGCCACAATCAATCCTTTCGTTCTGGGTGGGTTACTTTTTATTTTGTCGTTACCGGCAGTTTTGCTTCAAGCCAGCTGGTCATGCCTCCTTTGAGCACAAAAACCTTGTCAAATCCGGCCTTCCTTAAAGTGCCTGCGGCAGATGCTGCGCGATTGCCTGAAACGCAACAGAGAATGAGCGGACGTTTTTTGAGCTTTTCCAGTTCCGGAAGTTTTTCGGCCAGGGTCGGCATGGCGATATGGCGGGCGCCTGCGATATGGCCTTTAGCCCATTCGTCACTGGTCCGCACATCAATGACCACAGCGTTTTCCCTGTTCATCAGACGGGTGGTTTCATTGGCCGAGAGTGATTGACTGTCACTGCCTTGCAGCAACGGCCACAAGAGCATGACGCCAGAGATCAGGGCGAGGCTGACCCACATCCAGTTTTGTTGCAGAAATTCCATGAGCGTTTGATGTCCTCTTAGTGTCGGGTTGGTGTTGTTGGGGTTGCCATCGTGGGGTCGCAATTCTGAGCCTGTTACAGCCGTCGCTTATTCTAACGCCCGTAGTTCCGCTGAGCCAAATCTGTCAACTTCGTTGCACTAACGTTCATGGTAAGTAAGCACCACCGGCTGATGATGAAACACGCGAAAGGCAGCATAAAGGCCCGCCTCCGCCCAGCCTTCTTTCACGGGGAGGTTACGCTATGGCTTGCTGCGCCCGGTGATTACATGGCGCGCTTGGCTCAGGTATTTCACGTTAACCTGCCCGTGATCAGCACTTCGCTTTGTCTGAGGGAGATGCATGCAATCGCACGCTAAAATGGCCTTTTTATCGGATGGGGTGTTTCATGTACAAAATTGTTCTTTTACGTCATGGCGAGTCGGTCTGGAATCAGGAAAACCGGTTTACGGGGTGGTACGACATTGGCCTCACCCCCAAAGGCCTGGCGGAGGCAGAGGCGGCTGGGAAATTATTGCGTGAGCAAGGTTTCAAGTTTGATCTGGCCTACACCTCGGTGTTGCGTCGGGCGATTAAAACCTTGTGGACGGTGTTGGAAGCGCTTGATCGCATGTGGATTCCTGTGCAGCATTCCTGGCGGCTGAATGAGCGGCATTATGGCGCGCTACAAGGCCTGGACAAGGCCGAAACAGCCGCTAAGTATGGCGATGAACAAGTGCTGATCTGGCGTCGCTCTTATGATGTGCCGCCGCCTGCGCTGAGCGATACTGATGAGCGCCTGGCCGTGGGCGACCCGCGTTATGCGAGCATTCCAGCGACCGGGTTGCCGCGTACCGAGTGTTTGAAAGACACCGTAGCACGCGTGCTGCCTTTCTGGAATGACACCATTGCACCCAGTATCAAAGCGGGCAAGAGCGTGATCATTGCCGCACACGGCAACAGTCTGCGCGCCTTGATCAAATATCTTGACGAGGTCTCGGACAACGATATTGTCGGCTTGAACATCCCTACCGCGCAACCCTTGGTGTATGAGCTGGATGCCGATCTCAAGCCGATCCGGCATTACTATCTGGGCGATCAGGAAGCCATTAACGTGGCTATTCAGGCCGTGGCCAACCAAGGTAAAACCAAGGGGTGAGATGGCTTGCGAAGCCGCGTTGGCTGTACCGGGCAAGCGCGCTGGCACGGTGGTGTGGTCGGGCGGGTTTTTTGCTGTGTTTTTCGCTTTATTTGGCTGCCGCTTACGTCCCGTCTGGCTGGGCGGCGGGCGATACTCGGGCGGCGAAGGTAAACACGCCTAACAGCAAAACCCAGAAGGCACCTCCTCAGGCAAGGAATCAGGCAAGGAATAAAAAAAACACCACGAAGCTTTCTTCCCGCCAGACCCGCAAGGCAACCGCTCGGTCTGCGGCAGATGGGCAGCATCGCCAGTCTCTAAATGGCGATGCAGCGGAATCCAAAAGTGATTTGACAGATGTCAGGCGCGCATTCAGTCGCTGAGCCGTGATTTGTCGACAACAGAGCAATCCAAAGTGGCCGTCAGTAATCAGCTGCGCGCCACGGAAGCGGCGATTGCCGAGACTAACCAGCGCTTGCAGAAGCTCACTCAGGAGCGGCAGGCAGTCGAGCAAAAGCTGGCCGAATTGCAGGTGGAAAATAAGCGCCTGGCCGAGCAAACCGTGGCGCAGCAAGCGCAGTTGTCAAACTTGTTGAATCGCCAGTTTTTAGGGGGCGAATCCGATGCCTTGAGTTTGTTGTTGTCAGGGCAGGATCCTAATCAGATGGCACGGGATCAGTATTTTCTGACCCAGCTTTCCCGTGCCAAGGCGGATCTCGTGCACACCCTGCAAACCACGGCGCGTGAGCAGCAGCGGGTGCTGCAGGCGGTGAGCCAGCAACAGGCACGTCTGGATGATATTGCCCGCCAGCAGAAGGTAAGCCGTGATCAGTTAGTCGTGCAGCAGCATCAGCGTGCAGCGATGGTGGCGCAATTAGCGGAGCGGATTCGTGGGCAGAGGAGTGAGATTGCCGATTTAAAGCGCGATGAGCAGCGTTTGACGAACTTGATTGCGACCTTGGCTGCGGCCGCGCGCAAGAAGGCCGCTGCGCAAAAGGCCGCCGCTGAAGCTGCAGCGGCAAAAAAAGAGGCTGCTGTCGTGAAAAATGAGACGGCTATCAATAGGGAAAACAGCAGGGAAAACAGCAGGGAAAGCAGCAGAAAAGTCGGCGCTGGCGATACGGCGGCGCCAGCGCCCCCACGGCCAGCGGTGAAGAGCTATGAGCCGGGCGTTGTTGGTGGCGCGTTTTCAGCCTTGCGCGGTAAGCTGCGCATGCCCGTCACTGGCGAGGTAATTGGCCGTTTTGGCAGTGCGCGTGCGGAAAGTGGCGTGGCGTGGAAGGGGTTATTCATCCGCGCAGCGAATGGTGCCTCGGTACGTGCCGTCTCTGAAGGCCGCGTGGTTTTCGCCGATGGGTTGCGCGGCTTTGGCAATCTGTTGATCATTGACCATGGTGATAATTTTCTCTCTGTCTATGGCAATAATGAATCCCTGCTGGTGGGCGTGGGTGTTGCTGTGTCCGCCGGACAGCCGGTGGCCACCGTTGGCAATAGCGGCGGATATCCTGAGCCGGGTTTATACTTCGAACTGAGGCATCGTGGGCAGGCGTTTGATCCCGCAAAATGGTTAGGTCGTCGTTAGCCCAGGTCTCGGATCGTCTTGGATCTTGGGTCAGCAATGCCCTGGTTTTAAGGTCCAAATTTTAAGTTTCAAGTAAACCCAGGCGCGGACTGCAGGCTGGATGGCCGCTCGCTGTTCATGCCTGTGTTGCAAAGTTCGTTTTTTTGAAGTTTCATCCTGTTTTTCACATTCATTCATGGTCCACTGGGGCTGACGGAGTTTTTATGCGCAGTGCTTTGCAAAAAATTGGTTTGCTCACCGCAGGTTTGCTCGCTGGCGTGTTTGTCAGCCTGAATTTTTCTGCCACTGCAGGCAAGGATGCTGCGGTTTCGTCCTTGCCTGTTGAGGAGCTGCGCAGCTTTGCCGATGTGTATGGGGCGATCAAGCAGGGTTACGTAGAACCTGTGGATGATAAAACCCTGATCACGCACGCGATTAGCGGCATGTTGGAAAACCTGGATCCGCACTCGGCGTATCTGGATGCCGAAGCTTTCAAGGAAATGCAGGTCGCCACACAAGGTGAGTTTGGTGGTTTGGGCTTGGAAGTCGGCATGGAAGACGGGATAGTGAAAGTGGTTTCGCCCATTGAGGACACGCCTGCGTACAAGGCGGGTTTAAAGTCCGGGGACTTGATCATCAAGCTGGACGATACTTTCGTCAAAGGGCTGACGCTCAACGAAGCGGTTAAAAAAATGCGTGGCAAACCGAAAACGACCATCCGTCTGACGGTGTTCCGCAAAGGCGAGAGCAAGCCTTTTGAAGTGACGTTGACGCGCGAAAAAATCAAAGTGCAAAGCGTGAAATCCAAAGCACTCGAAGGCGGCTATGGCTATTTGCGCGTGACGCAGTTTCAGGAAGAAACCAATGCCGATCTGGTCAAGCATCTGGAAAAGCTCATGAAGGAGGAAAAGGGCGGGCTCAAGGGCCTGGTGCTGGATTTGCGCAATGACCCCGGAGGCTTGCTCACTGGTGCGATTGGTGTTTCTGCCGCCTTTTTGCCCCCGAAAACCCTGGTGACTTCAACCGAAGGCCGCACGGAAGACGCCAAGCGCCGCTTCACCACGGATCCTGCGGATTATCTGCGGCGTGGCCAGGAGGATTACATGAAGAATCTGCCAGCGGTGGTGAAAACCGTGCCTATGGTGGTGCTGGTCAATGGCGGTTCGGCGTCCGCGTCTGAAATTGTTTCAGGTGCCTTGCAAGACCATAAACGCGCCATCATCATGGGCACGCAAACTTTTGGTAAAGGCTCCGTGCAAACGGTGTTGCCATTATCGAACGATACCGCGATCAAGCTCACTACGGCGCGTTATTACACGCCGTCGGGCCGTTCTATCCAGGCCAAGGGCATAACCCCTGACATTGTGGTGGAAGAAAGCGCGAATGGCAAAGCCGGGATGAGCTTGCGCGAGGCGGATCTTGAGCGGCATCTGGCAAATGATAAAGAAAAAAATGTAGCCACCAAGCCTGACAGCGACGCTGATAAAGCCCATGAGAAAGGCAAGGCGGGCGATAAGAAGAACAAAACAGACGATAGCGACGAGGACACACGCAAACCGTTTGAATATGCATCTAAAGATGATTATCAGCTCGCGCAAGCGGTGAATCTATTAAAAGCTTTGCAAATTCTCAAGCGCTGATTGACTTATCGGGCTTGGCGAATGGAGCGGTGAGATGAGCAAAATGTCCCCCGAAAAGGCGCGCGAACTACGCGATGCTGGGGGACATCGACCGCGTGGCGGGGCAGTTCAGCCGACTGATGGCCGGAAATACGATGCATTTATTTTGGCGTCTGGCCTGCAAAAGCATCGTGTGTTGCGTTTTGACGCGCGCTATCCGGCGGATGTGGCCGAGGCGCAAGTGCTGCTTGGCGGACTGCCTGATTTCACAGTGGACAGAGGGCTAGGGCCGCATGCCTTGTTAATCCGTTATGCGGTCAATGATTACACTCTGGAAGGTATTGCCAAGGCGCTAGGCAAACAAGGTTTTCACTTGGATAATGCTTGGCATGCACGCCTTGCCCGCGCGTTCATCGCTTTTTTGGAGGAGACGCAATTACGCAATTTGTATGGTCCGCAACGCCTGATCAAAAAATCACAGGATATTTATTCCAAGGCGTGGGATCACCATATGCATGGCGACCATGACGATACGCCAGCGGAGCTGCGCCAGGATAAGTGAGCAAAATAAGTAAAAAAGATAAAGCAGACAATCCCCATGAATGACGAGCAACTGCTACGCTACAGCAGGCATATTTTGTTGCCTGAGATTGGCATTGAAGGCCAGGATGCCATTAACAACGCGCGTGTGCTGATCGTGGGTGCCGGTGGCCTGGGTTCGCCTGCCGCGTGTTATCTTGCCGCCGCTGGCGTGGGCACGTTGGTGCTGGCCGATGGTGATGAGGTAGATCTCACCAATTTGCAGCGCCAGATTTTGCATCGCACGGATGCGGTGGGTGAAGCGAAGGCCATATCCGGCAAGCACACGTTGGCAGCGCTCAACCCGCAATGTGAAGTGATTGCCATCACGCAACGGCTGGAGGGCGATGCGCTGGCGGCGCAAGTGGCATTGGCTGACGTGGTGCTTGATTGTTGCGATAATTTTGCTACCCGACATATGATCAACCGCGCTTCTGTCAAGCACCGCAAGCCCTTGGTGTCGGGCGCGGCGATTCGCTTTGATGGGCAAATTACCGTGTTTGATCCGCGCGAGCCGGATGCGCCGTGCTATGACTGCTTGTTCCCGGAAGCCGAAGCGGCGGACGATCTGCGCTGTGCCGTGACGGGGGTTTTTGCGCCGCTCACCGGCATTATCGGTAGCATGCAGGCGGCTGAAGCGTTAAAGCTCATCATGAGCTGCGGACAATGCTTTAGTGGGCCACGTGTTGGTGGGAAAAGCTTTGCTGGAAGAAGCCTTAGCGGGCGATTGTTGTTGCTGGATGCCTTCAATATGACTTGGCGAGAAGTGCGTGTGCCGCGTGATGCGGGGTGTGCCGTGTGCGGTACAGCGGTACGCGAACTATAAAAACCGTGCGCGGGTAAAAAGGTTATCCGAAGCGGTATCCCGTGGGACGGCGCTGATGATACGGTGCTCGATAATGTTTAAACGCGGTGTGGCAGCCAAATCCGTCAGCACGTTCCCGCCATCATGCCACATCCCGCGTGCCGAGTCCCCCAGTAACACCGGGGCTTGATAGAGCAGCAATTCATCCACGCAGGCGGCGGAGATTAAAGCGCCATTCAAGCGCGCACCGGCTTCGATCAGGATCTCGTTCATGCCGCGGCGGCCAAGCTCGGCGAACAAGGCAGGCAAATCCACCTGTCCATGCCTATTGGGCAAGGGCAAAACTTCAGCGCCCGCAGATTCCAAGTGCTGGCGGCGCCCGGGATGGGCAGTAGCGCAAACGATGAGCACCTGCGGCTGTGCGTTTGTGTGGTTTAAAACAGCCGCATCAGGCGGTGTTTGCAGTTGGCTATCCACAAGCACTTTGCATGGCTGGCGTGGGGTACGGACCCCGCGCACATTGAGTTGAGGGTTGTCCGCCAAGACGGTGCCGATACCCGTTAAAACCGCGCATGAGCGCGCGCGCCACTGGTGTACGTCTTGTCGCGCCGCTGGACTGGTGATCCATTGCGATACGCCATTTTGCAGCGCGGTTTTACCGTCCAGGCTAGCCGCAATTTTGAGTCTGACCCAAGGTTTGCCGCGCGTCATGCGCGCAACGAAGCCGATGTTTAATTCATGCGCTTCGTCACCCAGCAAGCCACAGGCCGTTGCAATGCCAGCAGCATTCAAGCGCGCCAGCCCTTGCCCGGCAACGAGTGAATTGGGGTCTTGCATGGCAGCAACCACGCGAGCTACGCCAGCGCGGATGAGTGCTTGCGCACAAGGCGGGGTGCGGCCGGTGTGGCTGCAGGGTTCCAGCGTGACATAGGCTGTTGCGCCGACTGCTGTGAGTCCGTGCGCGGCGGCATCGTTTAGCGCAACCACTTCGGCATGTGGCCCGCCGGCCTTTTCGTGCCAGCCTTCGCCAATAACTTGGCCGTCCTTGACAATCACGCAGCCAACGCGCGGGTTGGGCGTGGTGGTGTATAGGCCGCGTTCAGCGAGCTGCAAGGCTTGCGCCATAAAGCGCTGATCGTCGGCGGAGAAAGTCATTGGACAGGGTGCGGGTTTATTGCCCGGCAGGTGAGGTTGGGCTGGCAGAAGATGCGGGCGGTGTTTCCACCTCACGGATAGCATTCGAGAACTCATTCACGTCTTCAAAATTGCGATACACGGAAGCAAAGCGAATGTAGGCAATGTTGTCGAGTTTTTTGAGCTCACGCATCACCAGCTCGCCAATGCGGTCGGACGCCACTTCACGCAGGCCGAGTTGCACCAGGCGTTCTTCAATCCTATCCAGCGCGGCATCCAGGCTTTCCGTCGTCACCGGACGTTTGCGTAAGGCCAGCATCATGCTGGCCTTGCATTTATCCCGTTGATACTCTGTGCGGCTGCCGTTTTTCTTGATTACCTGCGGCAGTTGCAATGCCACGCGCTCATAGGTGGTAAAGCGCTTTTCGCAAGCCGTGCAGCGACGGCGACGGCGTACGGTGTCGCCGTCTTCGTTTTCACGCGTGTCGACTACTTGCGTGTCGTCTGCCTTGCAGAAAGGGCATTTCATGGCGAGCACCGCTCGCCATGAAATGCCCTTCTGCCGCGATGTGAGCTTTTCCTGCTGCCCCCTTTCCGCGAAAGGGGGTGATTAGCCAGCGTCTCCGCCAAGCGGAGACGCTCTGGCTGCGGGAGAGGGCATTTGCCCTTCTCCCTTCTCCCTTCTCTCTTTCCGTAATCAGCCATAGACCGGATATTGTTTGCACAGCGCGGCGACTTCGCTGCGCACGCGGGCGAGAACGGCCTCATCTAGAGGCGCGTCCAGCACGTCGGCAATCAGGTTGGTTACGTGCTCGGCTTCGATTTCCTTAAAGCCGCGCGTGGTCATTGCCGGGGTGCCGATGCGAATGCCCGAAGTGACAAAGGGTTTTTGCGGGTCATTCGGAATGGCATTTTTGTTGACGGTGATATGCGCATTGCCCAGCGCAGCTTCGGCTTCTTTGCCGGTAATGTTTTTGCTTTGCAAGTCAACCAGAAATACATGTGACTCCGTGCGCCCTGAAATAATGCGCAGGCCGCGCGACTTCAATACCTTGGCCATGACTTGCGCGTTGTTGATCACCTGCTCCTGATAATGGCGGAAGTCGCTGCCCATGGCTTCCTTGAAAGCCACGGCCTTGGCGGCGATCACATGCATGAGCGGGCCGCCTTGCAGGCCGGGGAAAATCGCTGAGTTGATGGCTTTTTCATGCTCGGCCTTCATCAAAATCAAGCCGCCGCGCGGCCCGCGCAAGGTTTTGTGCGTGGTGGAGGTCACCACATCCGCATGCGGCACCGGGTTGGGATAGCAGCCAGCGGCAATGAGCCCCGCATAGTGCGCCATATCCACCATGAAAATCGCGCCGACCGCCTTGGCGACTTTGGCAAAGCGCACAAAATCAATGCGCAGGGAATAAGCCGAAGCCCCGGCGATGATCAGTTTGGGCTTATGTTCATGTGCCAGGCGCTCCATTTCATCGTAATCAATCGCTTCGTTGGCATCCAGGCCATAAGGAATGACGTTAAACCATTTGCCCGACATATTCACCGATGCGCCATGCGTTAAATGTCCGCCCATGGCCAGGTTCATGCCGAGGATGGTGTCGCCCGGCTTTAAAAACGCCATGAACACGGCTTGATTGGCTTGTGAGCCGGAGTTGGGCTGCACGTTTGCGCAATCCGCGCCGAACAGTTTTTTGGCGCGCTCAATGGCCAGTTGCTCGGCCACATCCACAAACTCGCAGCCGCCGTAATAACGCTTGCCCGGGTAGCCTTCGGCATATTTGTTGGTGAGTTGGGAGCCCTGGGCTTCGAGCACGGCGCAGGAAACGTAGTTTTCAGAAGCAATCAGCTCAATGTGATCTTCCTGACGCTGCGTTTCGTCCTGTATGGCTGCCCACAATTCGGCGTCGGTTTTAGCGAGGGTGTCTTGCTTGGAAAACATGGCGATATCCTGTTAAAAAGGGGTAAACGGAATGAGCGGACGATTTTAGCATTCAGTCCATCAAGGCTCCATTGGTAGGAGAAATAGGGCGTTATTCAATTGGTGGCTATGCTTGGCTGAGCGCTGCATTTTAAAAAGTCAGTGCCCCGACCCCTTTGCTGCCCGCTGAGGGAAAATCAAAATACACGCAATGATGACTGCGATAAGTGTGGCTGATGCTGAATAGCGACTCAAAGCCAAACCTCCTTCGCTCACTGGTTTGTCAAGGAAGTCGCCGACTACCGCGCCCAGTGGTCGCGTCAGAATGAATGCTGTCCAGAAAAGTGTGGTTCTTGAAATTTTCGTCCAGAAATATGCTGCTATTACCAAGGCTAAAAGGGCGCTAAAAACGATAGCGCCTCCAAGGTATCCAAGGCCTGCCGTGTCTGCCGTCCAGTCACCTAACGCGGTGCCTAGCGTCTGTGAAAACATGATTGTCACCCAATAAAAAATTTCTGCTTTCGGTGAAATTACGCTGGCGACGGAAAGCGAGCCGAGCGACCAATACCAGGTGACCAAAGACGCCATCAGCAGCATGAATAAAAGTGAAGTGCCCCCAGCGTAGCCTATGCCAAGTGAGCGATCTGCGAAATCCGCCAGGGTTGTCCCCACCGTTGTTGTTGCAATAATCGTCGTCCAGTAAATCACAGGGTGAAAACGTTGCGCCTTAATCTGGATGACAACTGCAACAAGAAAAATCACCGCAAAAACTGCGGTACTCACCAGGTAACCCAGATTCATTGACATCGACACAGCATCACCGCCGGTTTCGCCCAACGTCGTGGCGGCGATCTTGATTAGCCAGAAAATCAATGTCAGTTCAGGGACTTTGCTTAATGTTGCTGCTGTTGTGCGGTTCATAGGTTGAATTCTTTTAGTGGTTTGAAAATCTCATGCGGCGAACTATGCCAGCTCATCCAGCGCTACTGTGAGGTGTGCTTGATCGCCCCAAGTGATGATTTGCCAGAGGTGTGCAGAGGGGCTTGTGTCATGGGTTAGCCAGTTAATCCCCGCATTGGGGATGGGAAAATCACGCGGCGAATCCAACGGGCGCTGGGTGGCCAGGCGATGAATAATATCGAGCACGCCGCCGTGGGTAAAGATCAGGACATTTTGGCCGTGATGTTGCGCGGCCAATGCGCTCAGGCCATCGTGTATGCGTGTGGCAAAAACGGTGAGTGATTCGCCGGTGTCATAAGCGTAATGCAGGTCGCGCGCCTGATGCAAGCGATACATTTCCGGATGTGCGTGCGCGGCCTCGGCAGAGGTTAGCCCCTGATGCGTGCCGTAATGGCGTTCGCGAAAAGTCGGCGCTGGCAATACGGCGAGTTCCATATCCGCAGTTGCAATTTCGGCGGTATGCCAGGCGCGGGCGAGGTCTGAGCTGTATACCGCAGCAAATGCGGGCGCTTTTTGCAAGTGGGCACGTATGGCCTGTGCCTGTGCTTGCCCTGCGGCATTGAGCCCGATATCGATTTGCCCCTGGAGCCTTTTTTCAGTGTTCCAGTCGGTTTCACCGTGACGCACAATGCAAAAACGGGTGAGGGTCATTTGATCGTGTCGATTAGAGATAGAGGAGGGGCGGAGGAAATTGATTAAACTAGACAAAATTCGATGTGGATATTCAGCCTATTCACCCTATTCAAAATGCATGCGGTGATTCTGATTTTAACGGCCTGCAAGCGGACACAGAGAAAAACAAGAGGAAAATTGTCTCATGCGGCGTTTGCTTTATGTATCCCGTCTTATTGATCGCCTCAACCAGCGCATAGGCAACAGCATACTGTGGCTGATTCTCATCGCTGTGCTGATCAGTGCAGGCAATGCCCTGGTGCGCAAGGTTTTTCAAACCAGCTCGAATGCCTTGCTGGAAGTGCAGTGGTATTTGTTTTCTGCGGTGTTTTTGCTCGGGGCGGGTTATGCCTTGCTCAAAAATGCGCATGTGCGTATCGACTTTGTGGCCAGCCGTTTACCCCGCCGCACCGTGCATTGGATCGAGATTGTCGGCATCCTGGTGTTTTTGCTGCCGCTGTGTTTCATGCTGATTGATCTTTCCTGGCCGCTGGTGTGGAACGCCTGGGTAAGCGGCGAGATGTCGCAGAACGCGGGTGGGTTGATGCGCTGGCCGGTTTATCTGCTGCTGCCCGTGGGTTTGGCACTGCTTTTTTTGCAAGGCGTGTCGGAGCTGATTAAACGTGCCGCTTATTTGCGCGGTGCACTGGTTGAGTCCAGTGAAGAGAGTGAGCATAGCGAGGGCAGTACAGCAGAGAAGGAAATCAACACCCATGCGCTAACGGCAGCAA
>LNAQ01000001.1_pt1 | contig 63224 bp, 56 predicted proteins | sample 602591 | NCBI WGS metagenome assembly LNAQ01 (sample SAMN02440304, study PRJNA202911) | soil metagenome | biome: Subtropical and temperate rainforests or woodlands; isolation source: soil samples (1 kg each in a 20% v/v slurry with milli Q water) were... ... | reverse complement strand
CGGTAATGCCGAAGACTTCAAAGAAAGCAATCAGGAAAGGCTTGGCTTGCGCGTCCTCATTGGCCGCGTCCGCCCAGTGTTTTGAGAAGGTTAAAGCGCGCGAACGGATTTCGTTCCAGGAGAGGGGCATGGGGCGGGTCAATTTAAGAAAAAGTTCCCGAAGGGACGCAAAGCGCTGGCGCTGGTGAGACGGCGATGGATGGTTATATATTAAGTTTTCAGCAAACGATCCGTGATCGACGCCGGGTTTTGACGGCAATCAAGCACGGCGACAACGGTGACCAGATCGTCTTCCATTGCGTAGTAAATGGCGAACGGAAAGCGCTTGGCCAACGTACGGTAATAAGAACCTTCAGGTTTTGGGTGTATGCCGCCAAACAGCGCTAGTGAATCAATATCCGCAAAAAGACTGTCGAGAAAGTATTCGCCTATGCCCGCCGTTTGTTCTTCGTAGAATGAAAACCCTTCCAGCAGGTCGATTTCAGCCGAATGGGTAATCGCAACGCGCATTAATTCGCCTTGATCTGGCTGCGGATACGCTCCTTGGCGTCACTCCATGCGGACACGCCCTCCTCACCACTGGCGAGACGGCGCGCACGCTCGGTAAGAACGTCGCCATGCCAACGCGGCGTTGACATCCCCTCGGCATGTGTTGCGCAGAGGGAATCCCATAACGATTCCATTAACTTGAGCTTTTCCTCGACGGGCATATCAACAATATCGATAGATGTCATGGGTTTCCTCACTTGACCGTGATAAATATTGTTTTGGATGTTACCAAACTCAGGCGTGGGGAGGCATGACTGCAACGGCCCTGCTCAACCACGCATTTTCTCAATCGCCTCTTCCACCCTATCCACCGCAATCACTTCAATGCCCTTGATCGGCTGCCGGGGCGCGTTGGCCTTGGGCACGATGGCGTGGGTGAAGCCGAGCTTGGCCGCTTCTTTCAGGCGCTCCTGTCCGCGCGGGGCGGGGCGGATTTCGCCGGCCAGGCCGATTTCGCCGAATACGGCGAATTTGCCGGGCAAGGGTTTGTTGCGCAGCGACGAGACGATGGCCAGCAGTACGGCAAGATCAGCCGCCGGTTCGGTGATTTTCACGCCGCCCACGGCGTTCACAAACACATCCTGATCGGAACACACGACGCCCGCGTGGCGATGCAACACCGCTAACAGCATGGCCAGGCGATTCTGCTCCAGCCCCACCGTTAAGCGGCGCGGGTTGCCGAAGGCGGTGTCGACCAGCGCCTGGATTTCCACCAGCAGCGGGCGCGTGCCTTCTTGCGTAATGAGCACGCAAGAGCCTGCGACATCGAGCGAATGTTGCGACAAAAACAAGGCCGACGGGTTGGATACGCCGCGCAGGCCTTTTTCGGTCATGGCGAAAACGCCGAGCTCATTCACCGCGCCAAAGCGGTTTTTGAACGCACGCACGAGGCGGAAACTCGAATGCGTGTCGCCTTCGAAATACAGCACGGTGTCGACGATATGCTCCAGCACGCGCGGCCCGGCGAGCGAACCATCCTTGGTGACGTGGCCAACGAGAATGATGCAGGTGCCGCTTTGCTTGGCGAAGCGCGTGAGCTGCGCCGAGCATTCGCGCACTTGCGCGACCGAGCCGGGCGCGGATTGCAGCGCGTCCGACCACAGGGTTTGAATCGAATCAATCACCGCGACGACAGGGCGCGAGGCGACCAACGTGGCAAGGATTTTTTCGAGATTGATTTCAGTCAGGATTTGCATGTTGCCAACATCCAGCTGCAAGCGTTGCGAGCGCAAGGCCACCTGCTCGCCGGATTCTTCGCCCGAGACATACAACACGTTCTCGTTCGTCTGCGCGAGGCGCGCCAAGGCTTGCAAGAGCAAAGTGGATTTGCCGATGCCGGGGTCGCCGCCGATCAGCACCACGCCGCCGGCAACCAGGCCGCCGCCGAGCACGCGGTCGAATTCTTCGATACCGGTGGGCTGGCGCGGCTCTTCGCGCGGTTGAATCTTGCCCAAGGTTTGCAAACTGCTCACACCGGCCAGCGAGGCAAAGCTGCGCCCGGCGGGGGTGGCCGCTTCCATCACCGCTTCGACCAGCGTGTTCCATTGCCCGCAGCCGGGGCACTGGCCCTGCCATTTGGGGGCCGTCGCGCCGCACTCGGTGCAGGAATAGACAGATTTTGGTTTGGCCATTTTTTGTATTTTTTGTAATGTTCAGTTCATTGATTGACGTCGATATTTACTTCGATGACAGGCACGCGGGATGTGACAGCGCAGAACAATTCATACGCCACCGTGCCTGCTGCCGTGGCGACGTCGTCCGCAGGTAATCCCTCGCCCCACAGAGTAACTTTTGTGCCGATGGCGGGTGTTGTCGCCGTCTCACCATCCGCTACGGCGAGGATCCGCAGCGGCGAGGAGAGCGCACTTTGCTCGACCGCCCTGCTGCGCAGGGGCTTCATCAGAGCGTTCTTTGCCCGACCGCCTTGTAGCGCATCTCTAGCTACGCGGGCAGGGTTCTTTCCTGCCCCTTCTTGCTGTGCTGGGGGTTCATCAGTTGTTTTACCAGCGCCGAGTTTTTGTTCTATTCCGGTCAGATCGACACAGAGCTTGTCCATCGACACGCGCCCCAGCGTGCGCGTGCGCTGGCCGCCTACCAGCACCGGCGTGCCGGTCGGCGCGTGACGCGGATAGCCGTCCGCATAGCCGCAGGCAACGATGCCAATGCGCATCGGCTGTTCGGCCACAAAAGTACCGCCGTAACCGACGCGGTCACCTGCCGCAATATCACGCACGCCGATCAGCTCGCTAGCCAAGGTCATCACGGGCTTAAGACCCAGCGCTTCCGCGCTCTGCCGCGCCGGGAAAGGCGATGCGCCATACAGCATGATGCCCGGCCGCACCCAATCGGCATGGCTTTCGGGAAAGCGCAGCAGCGCGGCGGAATTGGCCAGCGACAGCGGCAAGGCGAGTCCGGCCGTGATGCCGCGCAAGCGTTGCATCTGTTCCGCGATGCCGCGCTCTTCATCCGCATCGGCAAAATGCGTCATCACAGTCATAGCCGTTGCACAAGCAGAATTCCTGATCTGTGCCAGCACGTTTGAAAACGCTTCAGGCGTAAAACCCAAGCGATGCATGCCGGTATCAATTTTCAAATAAACCGGCAAACGCCATTTTTCAGCGGCCAGCGCCTCCGCCTGCCACATGGCATGCAACACGGGCGTGAGCTGCCATTGGGCAAAGCATGGCAGTTCATTCGCCTGATAAAAGCCTTCCATCAACAAAATCGGTTGCTGTATGCCCGCCTGGCGCAATGCGATGGCTTGCTCGATTTCAATCACGGCAAAACCGTCTGCTACCGACTGTAAAGCCTTGGCTGCACGCAACACGCCATGGCCATAGGCATTGGCTTTGATCACACTCCAGATTTTTGCCTGCGGCGCAGTTTGACGGACAATGGCATGGTTATGGCGCAAAGCCGCCCAATCAAGGCGTGCGTATATCGGTCGAGGCATGGTGATTTAAATTAACGGAAGTCAACGAACGAAACGCAAATTAAGTACGAAGAAAAATGAAACGTATCACGGAAAGTCTGCCATTCAATCACAAAACCGCCGACAGGCTAAGTCGGCACGGGCAAGTTCTTTCCTCGTCATATCCTTGCCACGCCTTTCATGCTATAAAACCATAACTTTTAATTAGGCTGTTAGTCTGACGTGGCGCTGGACAGTTGAGAAAGCAAAAAACTTCAATCTTTTTCATTGACGTGGATTAAAGAACCACTGTCCTTAAACGCTGTTCCACGGCAAACAACCCAAGCCACCGTATCCACCACATGAAGTCAGGCTTTTACATCATTATGGCGGCGCAGTTTTTTTCTGCGCTGGCCGACAATGTCCTGCTTATCGCAGCGATTTACCTCTTGCATACCTTGCAAGCCCCGGCCGAGTACACACCGCTCCTGAAAACCTCTTTTACGCTGTCTTATGTATTGCTCGCCGCTTTTGTCGGCGCCTTTGCTGACTCCATGCCCAAGTGGCGGGTGATGCTCATTAGCAACGGCATCAAGATGCTAGGCTGCAGCCTGATGTTTTTTGACGTTAACCCGCTCATCGCCTATGCCGTAGTCGGCTTGGGCGCAGCGGCTTACTCGCCGGCCAAATACGGCATCGTGACGGAATACCTGCCGCATCGCTTGTTGGTGGTGGCCAATGGCTGGATTGAAGGCCTGACCGTGCTGGCCATCATCCTGGGCGTGGCGCTGGGCGGCTTGATCATCAAACCCGAAATTGCCCAAAGTTTACTGGCATTCAATTTCCCCTTGATTGATACGGGCATTGATACCATCGCTGAAATGAGCCTGGCCATTACCGGCGGGCTTTATATCATCGCCTCATTGCTCAATGTATACATACCGGACACGGGTGTTGATCACAAGCCGATCAAGAACAACCCTGTTTATCTGGTGCATGAATTCTTTCACTGTTTTATGCTGCTGTGGCATGACCGCCTGGGCAGAATCTCCTTGGCGGTCACCACGCTGTTTTGGGGCGCAGGCGCGACCTTGCAATTCCTAGTGCTCGACTGGGCAAAGTTTGCGCTGAATATCGACCTTTCTTCAGCCACCCTGTTGCAAGGCATCGTGGCCGTTGGCGTGGCCATTGGCGCTTTCCTGGCGGCAAAAGTCATCACCTTGCGTAAATCAGTCCGCGTGATCCCCATGGGCATTGCCATGGGGACGATCGTGATGAGCATGATTTTTGTCCACAACACCGTGCTGGCCTCTGTATTGCTGCTGATCATAGGCGCGCTCTCCGGCTTTTTTGTCGTGCCGATGAACGCCCTCTTGCAACATCGCGGGCATATCCTGATGGGTGCGGGGCACTCGATTGCCGTGCAGAACTTTAACGAAAACCTCTCGATTCTCGTGATGACTTCGCTTTACTCCGTCCTCATCGGCATCCAGCTCCCAATTAACTGGGTCATCGCCATTTTTGGTTTCTTTGTCATCAGCACCATGTGGCTGGTGATGCGCCATCACAACACCATCCAACGCGGGCAAGACGACATCGCGCATCTGGATGATGGTGCGCTATAAAAACTGAAGATGGGTGCGCGTGGCGCACATGGGCACAGCTAACGCCTGACGGGTTGGTCTGGCAATTCGTTCGGGTTATCGGTGCGCGCCGGAAAATGCTGCGCTAACAAGGCAGTGGCCTGGGAAATTGCGTTTAACACCCCAGCGCGATAGTTCTTGTTGCGAAAGTCGGCTTCCATACCACGGCAGATCACATCCCAAACCGTTTGCGGCACCCGTTTGGCAATGCCTCGGTCAGCCAGAATCTCTACTTGATGGTCCAGCAATTGCACATAAATGAGGATGCCACTGTTGTCCTCGGTATCCCACACACCCAGTTGGGAAAAATGTGCGGCTGCCCGCTCGCGTGCAGGCCTATCGCGCCACACCTCTCCCAATGGGCAGGATCCTTCAAGGACCAGGCGCAACTCGCCATGATGTATTTTTTCAGAGGCTGCGATGGCCGCCTCAATCACCGCCACATCCGCATGGCTAAACACCCGCTGGACAAACCAGCCGGGCGTGACCAGGTGACGCAATAATCGCTGCCAATTCATCTCACCATCTCCCCGAGGCGCCGCCGCCGCCAAAGCCGCCGCCACCGCCGAATCCGCCTACGCCGCCACCGCGCCCCATACCGCCCATACCGCCCATGCCATGTCCGCCACGCATGAACGAAAAGATCAACACCAAAAACCCCAAAAACAGCCCACCAGCCCATGAACCGAGCAGCCAGCCACCAATGACCACAACCCCCGCCGCCGCCAGAAGCGAGCCGCCCAGCCCCAGCAAACGATTGAGCCCTTGCGCTAACACCGCCGCTACGGCAAGCAATGGCAAGAATTGGCTGCTATTGCCTGTATCGCCCCGTGATCCTGACGCTTGAGGCGCGGGCAAGGATTCGCCTTCAATCACGGCCTGAATGGCATTCACCCCCGCATCAATCCCGACGTAGTAATCCCCGGCCTGAAAATGCGGCGTGATCACTTCGCTGATGATGCGCTTGGCTGTAGCATCGTTTAACGCCCCTTCCAGACCATAGCCCACTTCAATACGCATTTGCCGGTCATCCTGGGCGATCAGCAAAATCACGCCATCATCGACGCCTTTACGCCCCAGCTTCCAGGCCTCCGCCAGCCGGATGCCATACTGCTCTATGCTTTCCGGCTGAAAAGTCGGCGCTAGCAAGACGGCGACTTGCGCGCCTTTGGCCTTTTCCAAGGCCGCTAAACGAGCCTCTAACGCATCACGCTGCCGCTGGCTAAGCGTACCGGTCAAGTCTGTCACCCGGGCTTTTAATGGCGGCAAGGGCCGCACGTCGGCAGCCTGATGCGTTTGTGCTGGCAGGGCCGCTTGTGCCGTTCCTGCCACCACGCCTGCGAGAGGCACAAGCCCTATCGCCAGCGAAGCCAGAAGCGCAAACCCTACCGCCTGCAGGCAGCGAAAAAACATGCCCAATCGCCTTTAATTGGCCGGTGCGGAGGTTGCGGCTGGCGCCACGAACTGCACGCGCGGTGGCGTGGCAAGGACTTTTTCGTTCTCCACGCTGAAGTTGGCTTTCGGCTTCCAGCCCATGGCCAGTGCGGTCAGGTTGTTCGGGAAAGTACGCACGGATATGTTGTAGTCCTGCACGGATTTGATGTAGCGATTACGCGCCACGGTAATGCGGTTTTCCGTGCCTTCCAGTTGCGCCTGCAAATCGCGAAAACTTGCATCGGCTTTGAGATTGGGATAATTTTCTGCCACGACCAACAGCCGTGACAATGCCCCGCCCAGCTCACTTTGCGCTTGTTGAAACTTGGCAAACGCGGCTTCATCGTTGATCAATTCGGGCGTAGCCTTGATGCCCGCCACATTCGCCCGTGCCGTCGTCACTTGCGTCAGCACCTCTTTTTCATGCGCCGCGTAGCCTTGCACGGTGGCGACCAGATTAGGAATCAAATCCGACCGGCGCTGATATTGGTTGAGCACTTCAGACCAGGCGCTGTTGACCTGCTCGTCATTGACCTGAATCTGGTTATAACCGCAACCCGAGAGCAGCAGAACAGCTAATGAACATAAAACGGCAAGGGGTGGTCTCATGTGAATCTCCTGAAAATAAATGGCGAGTGCAAACGGCTACGCTCGCCAATATGAGGCCTTAGCGATGCAAAATCAAGGCTTGCTTGATTCCCATGGAGCTCCTTGCCTGGCCCATTGCGTAAATCGCCAGGCTTATCCAGCGTGAATGATCTTGCTGATCAGGTTATTCTTCAAGCCCGTGCGGCAAGCACATTGGCAAATGAGGCTTTGTCAGTATCGCCGCTGACTGCTGAGGCAGCGGCAACGGTAGACTGAACATCGCCCAACACCTGGCCGCCCTCTTCAATCACTAATTTGCCATAGCGGACTTTGCCGCTTACGCGCCCCGTGGCATGAATCATCAGTCGATTGCGCGCGGTAAGGTCGCCTTCAAAAACGCCAAACACTTCCGCGTTATCCACGCTTACCGTGCCGCTGAATTTCCCCTGCTCAGCGATGCAAATCACATTGCTATCCATCGTCGCTTCAACGCTGCCTTCAACCACCAAGGTGTCACAATCGAGAATTTCCGCCCCTTTGAGTTTGACATCCGGCCCCACCAGTAACCGACTGCCGGTGGCACGATCAACCGGAGCCGATGCCCCTGACTGCGTTGAACCTTGCTCATCACCCGCTGTGTGGGACGCACTGGCAGAAGCAGCAACCCCAGCTGCAGCAGATGGTTTAAGCAACCCATTCGCCACGCCAGCAGCGCCTGATTTTGCCAAGGGCATCACCCCGGGCGCATTACGGGAAGCATGGGCCGGGTTCGCGGCGGAAGGCGGAACCGCTGGGCTTGGGCTGCCGCGTGAGCCAGATAGTTCGTTCGATTTAAGAGAATTGCCGGATAGTTTGAACATATGAATTCCTTTCAAAAAAAATTGCCGTGGAAAAACTTGGTAAAACTTTTTTATTTGTTCAGCCATGTGCCCTTGACCATTGATGCCTTGAATTTGTCGCAGTCTGACGACGGCATTTGAGATAAATCAATTAACCCAATGAAAAATAAAGATATTTTTTGTCGCCATTTAAATTCCATGTCGCTTGCGGGCACAAAGGCGCCAGGCTATGCAGGCCATAGCGCACCTTGCTTGATCCGCACCCGATCGCCGGTGCGAAAATCCGGCGTCTCATGCTGAGTGATGGTGCGCAACTTGCCATTGTCCATCCGCACGCGAATTTGATAAGCGCTGCGTTTATGCATGTTCTTCTCAACCGTATTGCCCGCATAAGCACCGCCTGCACCCCCCAACAGCGTCATGGCGACCCGGCCATTGCCAGCACCCATCTGATTGCCTAACAAGGCGCCAGCGACACCGCCGGCAACCGCACCGACGCCGCTGCCCTGGCCTGCCGTTTCAATGCGCCGAATCGCGACAATCTCACCACAATCATTACAAACAGAAGCTGCAGCAAGTGGTTGTGAGGAAGTAGTTGATCTGCCTTGGCGGTCATCGGCTGAACTATCAGCGACAAACCGCCTTGTTGTGCCGTCGACAGGCTCCGCATCGTCGTTAGCGAATGGCTCACGCCATTTGTTGTCTGCTGGGCTTCTGTCAGCCTCGCCATGTCCCGATACGCCGTCAGCATCTGACTTTTTCGTCTGGCCCATCGAATGTGCAAGCGGCGTGCGATCCAATAAAGTCTCTATCCCCAACGCACTAAACACCGTCACCGATATGGCCGCAACAACCAGGGCAGGATAGAGAATTTTCGGGGCTTGGCTCATGATTTCCCTCCTTTCCATAACCGGTCAAGGTTTAGCAACCGATGCGCCAGCCGTCACCTCCTCAGGGATGAATGCTGAAAAGACATCACCCGAGTCTGCGGCTGAACGGGCTTTAGCATCGCCAGCCAGCGTGCTGGAAGCTTCATTTTTAGCGGAGATTTGCCATGCTGTTAACAGCACGAAAAGGCTTAATACAAAACCGGTTTTAAATTTCAAATGTTGCATCGTTGGCTCCTTGAGTAATCAGTCCGGCACTTTGAGAAAAGCACCTGAAGATCACTTAGCAACCACCATGCCAGAAAATTATTTCTTTAAAAACATATAGTTATAAAAATACTCTCCAAAGCCCTCTTGCGCCCTGTCGCCAATAGAAGACAGGTCGCTGAGCAACAGGAGGAATCATCCTATTGATCCGGTACGGTGACATCCCAATCCCGTCCAGTCGGCATCCGTGGTCCAATGACATTGGAAGCGGAAAACGGAGGTTTCCAGGATGATTTACTTGAATAAGGCAGGATCCAGGGCATGGCGCTGCAGCAGCTTGTAAAAGTCTGTCCGATTGCGCTGGGCAAGCGTTGCTGCACTGGCCACATTGCCACCCGTCATTTTGAGCAGGCGGGCAAGATAGTCGGCTTCAAAACGGCGGCGAGCTTCATCAAAAGGCACAATATCTTCCACGGCCTGAATTGCATTTTGCACCAAGAGGACGGGCACTATCGGCCCGGTGGACAAGGCCACCGCCTGCTCCACCACATTCAGCAATTGCCGCACATTGCCTGGCCAACGGGCACGCACCAGAATTTCCATTGCCTCGGGTGAAAATCCATTCACTTCCCGCCGGTACCGCTCTGCCAGGGTGCGTAAAAAATGCCGGGCGAGCAAGGGAATATCGTCCCGCCGGTCCGCCAGCGCCGGAATGGATAGCGCCACCACCTTAAGGCGATAAAACAAGTCACTCCGAAACCGGCCTTCTGTCATTTCGACCGCCAGATCACGATGTGTTGCGCTAATCACGCGAATATCCACTGGATGGGATTTAGCCTCACCCAAGGGGCGGACTTCTCTTTGTTCCAGCATGCGCAATAACTTGACTTGCAATGGCAGGGGCATATCGCCAATTTCATCTAAAAACAGCGTGCCGCCATGAGCCTCCCTGACCAACCCGGTGTAATCCTTGGTAGCGCCCGTAAAAGCACCGCGCACATAGCCAAACAATTCAGATTCCAGCAGATTTTCCGGAATCGCCCCACAGTTCACGGCCACAAACGGCTTTTTTGCGCGCGCACTGGCTTGATGAATAGCCTGCGCCAGTAACTCCTTGCCAGTGCCGGACTCACCATACAGCATCACGCCGGCATCACTTGCCGCAACCAGATGAGCTTGCGCCAGAAGGCTTTCCATGAGCGGGCTTTGGGTGACAATTTTTTCTCGCCAGGCATGATCGCTTAACATGGTCACGTGGGTGCTGGTTGAAAATCGAAGTGCTTGCTCAACTTGCACCAATAACTCTTGCGCATCGTAAGGTTTGGTGAGATAACCGAATATGCCCCGGTTGGTCGCGGCAATGGCATCAGGGATGGTGCCATGCGCCGTCAAAATAATCACCGGCAAGCTCGAATGCGTGGCCTGAATCGTATCAAACAAGGCAACGCCATCCATGCCCGGCATACGTAAATCAGTGATCACCAGATGGGGGCGTTCGAGCCCGATCATCGCCAGCGCCTGTTGCGCCTTAAGGGTTGTCATGACGCTGTATCCCGCGCTCTCCAGGCGAATGGCTAAAAGACGCAACAAGTCTGCATCATCATCAACCAACAAAATTCGTGAGGGTGTCGTGCTCATGGCTTGCTCAGCGTTTCGCGTTGCATCATTTTTCTCTCAATATCTTTTAATGCGTCAAGCTTGTTTTGCAGCTCATCCGCACGCAGGGTTTGGGCTTGCAACGCCGTTGCATGTGCTTGTAGCTGGGACGCTTGTGCTTGCGCCTGGGATTCCAGCCGCACGCGCTCGACGGCTTCGGCATAAAGTAGTGCCGCTAGAAAATGCAGCGAGTGATCGCGGCGCCTGGTGTCGTTCACCAAGGGTTCCAACAGTTGCAGCGCATGGCGCGCATCCCCTCCTGGCACAGATAAAACGACTGCATATTGCATTTGATAGAAAGGGGATTTGTCTTTTGCATAGTTCTTGCGCACCCGATCAACCTCCTTTGCCAGCTCTGTTGAAGACAGCTGCCGGAGCTGATCAAAATAGACCAGAAAGGCATGCTCGCTTCGTGGCGACTGGAAGTTCGCCATCACCGACCCAGCAGGCGTGGATGGCGGCGCGCTACCGCACCCGAAGAGCACCAGACCCGCTAAAAGAACATGAAAAAGCCTACTTCGCGTATAAAAATTCATATTGATTGCCATCACACCTGGAGTGGCAGCGATACTGAAAAGTGGCCTTGCCCCTTGCCCACGCTAATTTCCCCACCCAGGGTGAGTACATGTTCCTTTGCGATGGACAAGCCCAAACCTGAACCTTTGACGGCGCCTGCAGCCACAGCCTGCCCGCGATAAAACGGGTCAAACAGATTTTCCATATCTTCCGCAGCCACGCCTGGACCTTCATCAATCACTGATAACACAGCCCGCCCGTGTTCCTGTTTTGCAGATACCGTAATCGTTCCATAGGGCGGCGAGTATTTAATCGCGTTGGACAGAAAATTATCCACCACCACACGCAAACGCTCAACATCGGTATTGATCATAAAGCCATCCACATCGAGCGCCAGCTTGATATGGCGTGCGGCCATCGCCAAGCGCTGTTTATCGGCAACATACTGAATAATTTCCAGTAACTTGACAGGTTGTAGCTTCAGCGGGGTTTGCTGAAACTCGGACTCGCCATGGCGGAGCAAATCCTCAATCAAGCGTTGCAAATCCAGGCTGTGTTGCCGCAAGATGCGCACAATCTCCTGTTGTTTGGTGGTCAATGGCCCGGCAATTTCCTCAGCCAGTAAATCCGATCCCGCCCGCAAGGCGGTGAGCGGGGTTTTAAGCTCGTGTGAGATATGCCGCAAGAAGCGGCTTTTCTGCTCTTCCAACTGCACCAGCCGCAAGCGTAACCAGTCTAATCGGTTCCCCAACTGTTTCAAATCCTCCGGCCCTGCCACTTCAATGGGCGTATCCAGCCGACGCTCGCCTAAATCGCGTATCCCCTGCTCTAACTGGGCCATCGGTTTGGCCAGCAAATAGGTAAACCCTGCCACGATGACAATCGAGAGAGGCAATAACAAAAAGAGCTGCCGCTTGACCTGCAATTCAGTTTTTCCAGCCAGGCGATTTAAGGACTCAGCCTCCCGATCAATCACCTGGCTTGAGCGGGTCAATAATTCTCGCGCGGTATCAGCAACGCCAGCGTACTGAATAGCCATGTCCGGTGCATCCTTGGCATTAACGCCCATTTGCACCAGTGAGATATACAACTGCTGCTCTGTTGCCTGCAGCGTGGTTAGCTCTGTCCGCATGGCGGCTTCAAGCGGCAGTTGCCCCAAGCGCACACTGACATTGACAAATCGTTGATGGAGCAGCAGATAATTTTCCCACATCGTATCATCTCCAAGAATGACACTTTGTTGTGCGATGCGTTCAAGGGAATTTGCTGTCTCGCTTAATTCACGCGCCGCATGAGTCACCCGAGCGGCATCATAAATGGCACGCTGGCTTTGTGTGGCGAGTCGCTGTATGGCGACAGTATTGATCAACAAACCGATGATCAACGGTAAAACCGCCAGCAAAAAACCTGCAGAGAGCAGTTTGAAGAAAGATTTAGGGTAATGAATGGCCATGAGATTGCTAAATGCAATATCTGTACCTCAGGCGCAAGGGGAGCGTGGTGGTGGATTTTTTACTCATGGCGCTAGATTTACGCATGACGCTAGGCAGCTTTTAGTGCCCGCATCGTGCGGCGCATAAAGCATAAATCTTCCCACGCCTTGGCTTTTTCCATCAGGTTGCGCAGCAGATACGCCGGATGATAAGTCACAATCACCGGTATGCCGTTGTAGTCATGCAGCTTGCCACGCATGTCGCTGATTTTCACCTCGGCTTGCAGAATCGCTTGCGCCGCAGGGCGTCCCATGACGATAATCAACTTAGGCTGCAACAGGGCAATCTGTTCAGCAAGATAAGGCCGACAAGCGGCAATTTCTGCAGCGTCTGGTGTCCTGTTTTCCGGCGGGCGGCATTTCACCGCGTTGGCGATATAGACATCATGTCCGCGCTGCAAATCAATCGAGGCCAGCATATTGTCCAGCAATTGCCCGGCTTGGCCGACAAACGGCTCGCCACGCGCATCTTCTTCCGCCCCCGGGCCTTCGCCCACAAACAACCAGTCGGCTTGCCGGTCACCCACCCCCAACACGGCTTGCTTCCTCGCTTCACAAAGCCGGCACTGGCGACACGCCGCGACACGGACTTCCAGGGATAACCAGTCAGGCAGAGCAATGGCTGAATCTGGCGATGCTGTAGCCGATGGCACGGTCGCCTGCGCCGCTGGCGCCTGAACGACTGTTGCGGGCACAGCCTTGATCTTCGGCGCGTCCAAATCCGTCGCCTCAGTAAGCGGCAAATCAGGCGCAGCCGGATGAATTTCAGGCTGATTATTGACAGCCTCTCTAGGCGTGCGCAATGTCCACACCGGACCCAGCCCCATTTCGCGCAATAGGTGCTCTCGACTAGGTTTCATCGCTGGTTTTCATCACATGGTTGATGGGCTTGAAAATTCAGCATCAAGTTCGTAATCATCAAAGGTTCCTCAGCTTCAAAACTCAGCCAGAGAGCGTTTTTTCCATGACAATCGCATCTTCGCGCCGATTGTCTGCATCCGCATAATAGCCCCGGCGCTGGCCGATCTCGGCAAATCCCAGGCGCTGGTACAAAGCACGGCCAGCGATATTGCCTGCGCGCACTTCGAGGAACATCCGGAGCGCCCCCATGACCTTGGCGCGTTGCAGCAAATGTTCACACAAAAGAGTCCCTACGCCCTGGCGCTGAAACTCTTTTATCACACTCAAGTTCAGCAACTCTGCCTCTTCCACCCCCTGCATCACCAAGCCGTAAGCGACTAAACGGCCATCGGCGTGGCGCATCACTTGTGCGTTATAACCTGCAGCGAGCGCATCGGCAAAATTGCCGCGCGTCCAAGGCGAAGGATGCAGCTTTTTTTCAGCGGCGGAGACTTGTTCAATATCCGCTGGCGACATGGGCAGAATGGAAAAATTGAGGGGGACAGGCATAGGCTGGACATTCATCGACAGGCCTTGAAACAACTCACTCAAAATGGCTCACTTAAGGTTGCCCACTTCAATCTACCCATTTCACGCCACTCACTTCAAACCACCGCGAGCCAAACGCTCGGCCGTGGTAAAGGCGACTTTATCGCGCACATAAATCGGTTGCGCAAGTTCAGCCGACAAACCGCCCCCCTTTGCGAACACATGGGCGGCCAAACGTGCAACCGCAGACGCCGTCGGGAAAATATCCGCATGTATGCCGATTAAATCGGGCAGTTGTGCAGCCAACACCTGGCCATACGAATTAAAGCCATCGCCTGCGCCGCAAGCATGCAAAAAAGTCGGCGCTGGCAGCACGGCGCGAAACTTTGAATCCCGCCCTGGAGATTCCCCCTGGGGCGCCGCGGCAAACAATTCCGCACTGCAAACAGATGCTGGTGGCAGGCATTGCGGGGGGATGATTTCATGCGCTGTTCCGTCTGCTACGCGATAAGCCGCCAAATAAACCTCATTCATGCGCGCATCCAAACAGGCCCAGACATTTTCTACCGCATGCCGCCCCCCTGTACGCTCGCCCGCTGCCAAGGCCAGCGCTGCAAGCGTTGAAACAGGTACGACGGGCACATCCAGGCCAAACGCCAGACCTTGCGTGACGCCACATGCCAGACGCAAACCCGTAAAGCCGCCGGGACCCGCGCCAAAGGCAATGCCGTCAAGTGCCTTGAAGGTGATGCCGGATTCAGCCAGCAACTCGTTCGCCCAGGGCAACAAGACCTCGGAACCGCTGTTAGGCATGTCTGCCCAGCGTTCGGTGATCTCACCATCCTGCCACAGGGCGACCGATAGACGGCGTGTCGCCGTCTCAAAAGCGAGATAACGCACAGATCAAACAGGGCTTGGTGAATTGCGCAAGTCGATTCGCTGCATGCTCAAACGCGCGGACGGCCAAACATGCCGCGCAAGGCGTCTTGCAAGTCAGCCGGCAACACCAAGGTTTTAGCGTTTTCAGAGGTGGCTAAATTGCCCAGGGCCTGAATGTATTTCTCACCCAGCAAATAACGCACGGGTGCATCATCACTGCCCAAGGCAACCGCCACCCGCTTGATCGCTTCCGCACTGGCCGTCGCTAATGTCACTTGCGCTTCCGCTTGCAGGCGGGCTGACTCCAACTGCGCTTGGGCATTCAGAATGGTCGATTGCTTCGTGCCTTCCGCACGCGTCACCGTGGCCTTGCGCTCGCGCTCGGCAGAAGCCTGCGCTTCCATCGCGCGCTGCATGGATTCAGACGGCTTGATGTCCTGGATTTCAACTGATTTGACCGTCAGGCCCCAGTCAATCGCCTCGTCGGCAATACTCTCGCGCAAACGCGCCTTGATGGCATCGCGATTCGATAAGGCCTCATCCAGATTCATTTCACCGATAATCGAACGCAAGGTCGTCATGATCATGTTGCGGATAGCTTCAGAAAAATCCGTCACGCCATACACGGCCTTGACGGGATCGGTAATTTTAATGAAGGCAATGGCATTGGTAATAATCACCGCATTGTCTTTGGTGATCACCTCCTGCTCTTGCACATCCAGAATGATGTCTTTGGTCACCAGCTTGTAACGCACCTGATCGAGGTAAGGAATGATCACATTCAAGCCCGGCAAAAGCGTGGTGTGGTATTTACCCAAGCGCTCCACAATCCATTCCTCGCCCTGCGCCACAATCCGCACGCCCTTGGCAACGGTAACCGCAGCGAACACAAAAAATGCGATGACAACAAAACCAAAACCACCCATCATGAACTCCTTATGTCTTGCCTGCGTTTGGATTAGCTGCGGTAGTCAAGGCAGTCCTGCCCACTTTTAAAAACTGGCCATCCACACCCAGAACCTTGACGCGTGTGCCTGCAGCGATGGCTTCATTCGCCAGACAAGGCCAGGTATCTGCGCCCATCAGCGGCTTTTGAAAACGCACTTCGCCACGGCCGGAGGGATTATTGACGGCATGCCCTGCCAGCGCCTCCATGGGCTCGATACTCCGCACCAGCACGCCCACTTCGCCAAGCACGGCATCGGCTTGTCCAGAGCGCGTTTTACCGGCATTGCGAAAGAACTTGAACCACAGCACCGTCATCAGAATGGAAGCGATGGTCCATAACAGCACCTGTGCAGCAAAGCCCATGGCGGGCACAACAAGCAACACCACGCCAACGAGCAAAGCCCCCAGCGCAAACCAGATGATAAAAAAACTGGGCAACGCCAATTCCGCCAACGCCAGCCCAAGGCCTAATACCATCCAGTGCCACCAGAATAATTGCATGGCCTATTTTTTATGGCCGGCCAGGCGCAACGAGGTATCAATCACCGTATCAGGATTCAACGAAATCGTTTGAATGCCTTCGTCCATCAGCCATTCGGCAAAATCCACATGGTCGGATGGGCCTTGACCGCAAATGCCCACGTATTTGCCCAAGCGGTTGCACGTCGAGATGGTCATGGCGAGCAGCTTTTTGACTGCCGGATCGCGCTCGTCGAACGATTGTGCCACCAGACCTGAGTCACGATCCAGGCCGAGCGTAAGCTGCGTTAAATCGTTCGAACCGATCGAATAACCATCGAAGTATTCGAGGAACTCCTCAGCCAGCAAGGCATTCGACGGAATCTCGCACATCATGATGAGCTTCAAGCCATGCTCACCGCGACGCAAACCGTGCAAGGCCAGGAGCTCAACCACGGTGCGGGCTTCTTCCACCGTACGCACGAAAGGCACCATGATCTGCACGTTGGTGAGCCCCATCTCGTTGCGCACACGCTTCATGGCGCGGCATTCCATCTCGAAACAGGCGCGGAAGGAAGGTGCAATGTAACGCGATGCGCCACGGAAGCCCAGCATGGGGTTTTCTTCTTCCGGCTCGTAAATCTCGCCGCCCAACAGCTTGCGGTATTCATTGGATTTAAAGTCAGACAAACGCACAATCACCGGTTGCGGATAAAACGCAGCGGCAATGGTGGCGACCCCCTCGGTCAGTTTTTCAACGAAGAAGGTTGCGGGCGAGGCATAACCGCGTGAACGGCGCAAGATTTCTTCGCGCAGGCTGGCGGGTACTTGATCAATTTCCAGAATCGCCTTGGGATGCACGCCGATCATGTTGTTGATAACGAACTCAAGCCGCGCCAAACCCACGCCTGCATTCGGAATCTGGGCGAATTCAAAGGCCAGCTCAGGATTACCGACGTTCATCATGATTTTGACGGGCAGCTTGGGCAAGTTGCCTACATCCTGGCGAGTCACGCCAAATGCCAGCCTATCGCGATATACGTAACCGGTATCGCCTTCAGCGCAGGAAACAGTGACTTCCTCGCCTTCGGTCAAAGCCGAGGTTGCATTGCCGCAACCCACAATTGCCGGGATGCCCAACTCACGCGCAATAATCGCCGCATGGCAAGTACGCCCGCCGCGATTGGTCACAATGGCCGAGGCGCGCTTCATGACGGGCTCCCAGTTCGGGTCAGTCATGTCGGCAACCAGCACATCGCCTGGCTGAACCAGGTGCATCTCTGAAGGATCAGTCACCACACGCACCACGCCCGCACCGATTTTTTGCCCGATCGCGCGGCCGCTGGTGAGTACTTTGCCGTGCTGCTGGAGCTTGTACTTCTCGATCACCGAGGCATGGTTGTCTTGCGACTTCACGGTTTCCGGACGTGCTTGCAGGATGTACAGCTTGCCATCCTGACCATCCTTGCCCCACTCAATATCCATCGGGCATGCGTAATGTTTTTCAATCGTCATGGCATAACGCGCCAGTTCCAGAATGTCCGCGTCTGTCAATGAAAACACATGGCGATCGCCCTCCGGCACATCCACGGTTTCGGTGCTGCGTCCGGCCTGGCGCGAGGCCGTAAAAATCATCTTGATGAGCTTACTGCCCATGTTGCGGCGAATGATCGAGGGTTTGCCTTCGGCGAGCGTGTCTTTATGCACATAAAACTCGTCGGGATTCACCGCGCCTTGCACCACGGTTTCGCCCAGGCCATAGCTGGATGTGATGAACACGACCCGATCAAAGCCGGATTCGGTATCCATGGTGAACATCACGCCGGATGCGCCCGTATCCGAGCGCACCATACGTTGCACACCGGCGGATAGCGCCACTTCAGCATGCGCAAAGCCTTTATGCACGCGATAGGCAATCGCGCGATCGTTATAAAGTGACGCGAACACTTCTTTAATGGCATGGAGAATATTATCGTAGCCATGAATGTTCAAAAAGCTCTCTTGCTGGCCGGCAAAAGACGCATCGGGCAAGTCTTCTGCCGTGGCCGAAGACCGCACGGCAAAGGTGGCGTCAGGGCCGCTCACGGCAATCAGTTGCTCGTACTCATCCTTGATCTCGCTTTCCAACTTGGGCGGGAAAGGCGTATCCACCACCCACTGGCGAATTTGCGCGCCCACTTTGGCCAGTTGCGAGACATCATCCACATCCAGCGCATTCAATGCTGCATTGATGCGATCCGCCAGGCCTTGGTGGGCAAGGAATTCACGATAAGCCAGCGCAGTGGTCGCAAAACCACCGGGCACGCGCACATGGGATGCGGCCAACTGGCTGATCATCTCGCCCAGGGAGGCATTTTTGCCGCCGACATCACCGACATCGGTCATGCGTAAATGTTCAAATCCAATCGCGTAGCGATGCGTGAATGGTGTAGATGAAGACATGCAAGTTCCTTCTGTTAACATGGCGGGAAAACCGCCATTTTATAGCCATTTGCACCCCTTCTACGCACCTTCCACCTTGTTGAGAGATTATTCATGCCCTCATTCTCACCTACGCCATCCGATTCACCCCACCGCCATACAGTCTTTTTTGTCTCCGATGGCACAGGCATTACCGCAGAAACCTTGGGGCATAGCCTGCTCTCGCAATTTGAAGGCATTCCCTTGGCACAAGTGCGCATGCCATTTGTTGATTCGGATGCCAAGGCCACCGCTTGCGTTGCCCAGATCAATGCTGCCGGGAGGCGGGATGCCCATCGGCCAGTGGTCATTTCCACCTTGGTTAACCCGCAAACAGCCAAAATCCTGCATAACGCCGAGGCCTTGATTCTTGATTTCTTTGGCGCCTTCATTGCCCCCCTGGAAGCCGAGTTTGGCATGAAATCCAGCCACACCATAGGCCGCAGCCATAGCGGGGTGAATTCGTCCGAATACGTTGCGCGCATTGACGCCATCAATTTCACCCTCGCCCATGATGATGGCATTTCCAGTGCCGGACTGGATAAGTCGGACGTGATTCTCGTTGGCGTCTCGCGTAGCGGCAAAACCCCCACCAGCCTTTATCTCGCCATTCAATATGGCATTAGAGTGGCCAACTATCCATTGATTCCTGAGGATTTTGAACGCAAAAAACTGCCTGATGGCTTATCCAAACACCGTCACAAGCTGTTCGGCCTCACCATCAACCCTGAGCGCCTCTCGACCATACGCCAGGAACGCCTCCCCGACAGCAAATACGCCTCGCCGGAAAACTGCCGCTGGGAAATTGACCAGGCACAAAAACTCATGCGCCGCGAGGGCATTAGCTGGCTGGAATCAACCAGCAAGTCCATTGAAGAAATTGGCGCCACGCTGTTGCAATCCTTGAATATTGATCGGCGTACTTGCTAAGCCAGTGACCATGCAACACATTGACCCTGCCCGCCAACCGTTTTTGCCTACAGTAACCCGCGCAAGTCAAAAAAGCCAGAAAATCGTCGGTGGCTGGCTCATCAGCCTTGTTCTGGGAGCAACAACGTTCGGCATTCAAGCCGCCTCACCGCTACCCATTGCAGCAAAAAACGGCATGGTGGTTACCGCCCATCACTTAGCGACCCAGGTCGGGGTGAATGTACTCAAAAAAGGTGGCAATGCGGTTGATGCCGCAGTCGCGGTAGGTTATGCACTGGCGGTGGTTTACCCCGCTGCGGGCAATCTAGGTGGCGGTGGGTTTATGACGATTCAGTTAGCTGACGGGCGCAAGACCTTCGTGGACTTTCGCGAAACAGCACCACTGGCAGCAACGCCTGACATGTATCTGGACCTGTCAGGCCAGGTAAAACCCAAACTCAGCACCCAGGGATATTTGGCAGTTGGCGTACCCGGAACAGTCGCGGGTTTGGAACTTGCCCGCGCACGCTATGGCACGATGACACGCCACCAGCTCATCACCCCGGCGATTGGCCTTGCCAGACAAGGCTTTGTTCTGGATCAGGGCGACGTGGACATGCTCACCCTGGCGACTGAAACTTTTCGCCGCGACCCGGCCAGTGCGGCCATTTTTTTAAAGCAAGGCCAGCCTTTTCAACCCGGCGAGCGGCTGATACAACACGATTTAGCCAAATCACTCACCCGTATCCGCCAAGCCGGACCGCGCGCTTTTTATAGTGGCACGATCAGCCAGTCCATTGTTGCTGCCAGCCAGCGTGGCGGCGGCCTGTTGGGCACAACGGACTTTGCCCGCTACCAAGCCCGCGAACTTGCCCCGGTAGAATGCGATTATCGGGGTTATCACATTGTTTCAGCCCCCCCGCCCAGTTCTGGCGGTGTAGTGGTGTGTGAAATTCTCAATATTCTCGAAGGCTATCCCTTAAAAGACTTGGGCTATCTTTCCGCACAAGCCGTGCATTATCAAATCGAAGCCATGCGCCATGCCTATGCTGACCGCAATCATTATCTTGGCGACCCCAGCTTTGAGGGCAATCCCGTCACACAGTTAGCTGACAAAGCCTATGCAGCAAAAATCCGCTCAGCCATTCACCCTGACCAAGCCAGCGCCTCACTTGACATCAAGCCCGGCATATCACCCCACGACATTCCAGCCGAAAGCACGAACACCACACATTATTCAATTGTGGATCGAGCAGGCAATGCCGTCTCCGTCACCTACACGCTGAATGGCTGGTTTGGCGCCGGGATCACCGCCAAAGGCACGGGCATTTTGCTCAATAACGAGATGGATGACTTTACGGTCAAGCCCGGCATCCCCAACCTGTTTGGCCTGGTGCAAGGCAGCAAAAATGCCATCGCTCCAGGTAAACGCCCGTTGAGTTCGATGAGCCCGACAATCGTCACGCGTGACGGCAAACCCGTCATGGTGATCGGCACACCCGGCGGCAGCCGTATCATTACGGTCGTCGTGCATGCCATCATCAATGTCATCGACTATGGCATGACCATCCAGGAAGCCATCAACGCACCGCGCTTTCACCAACAATGGTTGCCGGATACAACCGAGGTCGAGACTTACGCATTAAGTCCTGATACCAAAAACCTATTGGTTGGCATGGGGCACAAATTGGGCAACCCGCAGCCCGCCAATCACGCGGCGGGCATCTTGATTGGTGCGCCTGCCTTAGGCGCTAAACCCATAGGTGACAGCCGCTTTTACGGTGCCATTGACCCGCGACGCCCAACAGGACTGGCCGCAGGCTATTGAGACAATAAAGCAGTCGGCACTGGCAAGACGGCGGGATATTCAACCCCCACCAAACAACCAGGCATAAATAAAAAACGGGGCTGCTTGCAATGGCGCAAGCAGCCCCGCCAATAAAACATTCTTTATTGACGCGAACGGATATATTCAAGCGTGTAGAAGTTCGCTGGCACAGTTTCCAATGATTTAACACGGAAATTCAGTGTCGTACATTGGTTCGCCTGAATGTCAATCATTGAGTCGGCATCCCAGGTCCACACATTCTTTTTGGCCACTTCAGGTAACTGGCCAGACGGATGCCCAATGCCTTGGACCAAGAGTTTCCAGAACTCATTCTTGCGGTCATAAATTTCAGTGACCACCACATGGAAGGACTCGGCATCAATGTACATCGTACGTTTTAGGACCGGATGATCAGGACGCTTAGGCGTCGCTTCAATGATATAAGTCTTGCGCAAGCTCCAAGGTGCGTCCGCCCAGCATTGACCCTTGCCTTTAAATGATGTGAAACGCCAATCATTGGTTTTATAGTCGTCACGCAACTTGGCATCTTTATGGGTGTAGTAAGCGGTCAACAGATTCTTCGTGCCAACATATTTCCAGTTAAAGTCACTCAATTTTCCATTGAACCCACGGAACTCTTCGATCATGAAGTTAGAGCCGAGGAAAGGATCGGTTGTCGCTGAGGTAGACAAGCGGCGCGCTCGACGCTGAAAGCCCAAATACAACTGGCCATCATCATCGCGTGAGCTATCTACGCGGCGCTTGAACAACAAAGCCGTGCCATACAAGTCCTGCGGGGACCTGACCGTGATCAGGTCAAGGTTAAAAAACTCCTCGGAGCCTGGCATATGCTGCGGCTTGTTCATTGTCCGAAAGCCAGTATTGGAAATATAGGAAGGATCCATATCGACAGTACGATTGATCTTTCCCGTATTAGCGTCGCGATACTCCCAAACGAAGGGGCCGATGGCAATATCATCAGGGATTTCAAGACCATAGCGCACATTCCAGGCTAACTTCTCGCCCGCATTAGGGTCGCTGGCCGAAGGCTCATAAGGGTAAGGCAACCCCCCCTGATAACCCGTAATCTTGCCCTTGCCAAATTCCACCTTGGTTGTAGCTTCCGACTTTTTCGATGCCGCAACATACGCCGCAGGTGCTGGTGCGCTAAGCTGTTTGCCGATATTAATGGTGGTGTTGCCTGCTTTAATCTGATCGTAAATTCTGGGCGTCAACACAGCTTTAAACTGATCGGCATTGTTTTTATCAATCACGACACCTTCTTTGACCCCTTGCGCTGAAGGAAACCCCTTAGCGTAAGGATTCATAAAGGCATCAATCTCTGCTTCGGTTGCTGCGGTAGCAACACCCGTTAAACCCATGACCAAGCCGACGATGAGCGCTTTGCTAACGTTATTATTCACCTTTAAAAATCCTCCTTGATTAATTCTTGTTAAAAACTTCCCACTCACACACAATCGACATCTAGTCAACACCGACTGCTTTCTAACCGTACGAGAAAGTGCACGGCAGTCTATTTGATCACCCTCGAGAAATGCTGCATTACGGAAAATAGCTTTTATTTCACCTTTGAATAATCACGGCGATAAAACTTTCTAAAAACGACCCTGGCAGGGTGAATTTGGTAGGGTAAATTGCCATCCGCGATTGAGTGGCTTATCGTCTAAAATAAAAACCAATTAAGTTTTGCTCGCCATGGGGTCTCACATCCCGATGCACGCATCTGGAGAAAATAATCAATAACGACGCCACGCCAAAAACAATACGCTCCCAAGCAGCGCTTGACCTTGCCAAAAAGAATATTGCCAACACCCTTGCCTTCGCCCTTGAGTACCAAAACACGCAAGCTGCCTTAGTTGTTGCAGATGCACAATGTGATCTCGCTGTCACCTTAACAACGGCTTATCAACACTGTCTGCCTTCTGCGCGATTTATTGATTTTGACAGCACGCCACCTGAAGCAATTCTTCAAGCAATCAACCAGCTATCACCTGGCGACCTGGTCATCTTGATTCAATCCACCAGTTTTCGACTGGAGGCGTATCGCATCCGTATTGAGCTTTTTAATCGCTCACTCAAAGTTATTGAGCACCCGCATTTATCACGTATGCAAAACGCGGAGGCTGCACATTACATTGAAGCGCTGGCTTACGATTCAACCTATTACCGCAATGTGGGCCATCAACTTAAGGCATTGATTGATCAGGCAAGCTCGGCGGTGATCGACAGTGGCGGCGAACGCTTGGTTTTTGGTTCTCCACTGGAAGCCGCCAAGCTCAATATCGGCGACTACCGCCAGATGAAAAATGTGGGTGGCCAATTCCCGATTGGTGAAGTATTCACGGAATCGCAAGACTTGAAAGCCGTCAATGGTCGGGTGCGAATTTTTATTTTTGGCGATACAACTTTCGCTGTCAATAAACCACAAAAACCCATTACGCTGGAAATCACCCACGGCAGAGTATCTGCCGTTTTTGACTCCACGCCGGCTTTTGACGAGGTGTTAGCTAATATTCGAGCGATTGAAGGCCAGATATGGGTACGCGAGCTAGGCTTTGGCATGAATCGCGCCCTGACGAAAGATAAAACAGTCAGTGACATTGGCACTTTCGAGCGTATGTGCGGCGTTCATTTATCGCTCGGTGCCAAACACGGCTTGTATAACAAGCCACAAATACGCCGGGCTACTGCCAGACATCATGTGGATGTCTTTGCGGCTACGGAAAAAGTCTTTCTTGACGACCGGCTGATCTTTCAAAACGATGCCTGGCAAGTTTTTTAATCGCTTCAGACTTGAATCCGCCAGCCTTTTTAAGGCCAGCTTGACGCGTCAGGGTTCTATTGAAAATAGATACAGCCGCAGCAATGCGTTGGACACACTTTCAAAGTGCACTTTTTTGATTGAAAAAACCATTTAATCTATCTATAAAACAAAAACGGCGCCAAAGCGCCGTTTTTGCTACTACAAAAACCGAATTACTTAGCAACAGCAGCCTCTGCAGGTGCAGCAGCTTTTGCTTTCTTAACATGCTTATGCTTTGCTTTTTTAGCAGGAGCAGCTGGCTTCTCAGCAGCAGGTGCGGCAGCCTTTTCAGCAACTGGGGCAGCAGCTTTAGGGGCTGCATCAGCTGCGAATACATTAACAGAAACAGCAAACAGACCAGCAATCAGAGCAGCGGATAATTTGGACATGAAAGTCTCCTAAAAAAATAGAAATAAGATGGTGCAATAAGTACAGCCGTTACACTTGAAACTGTATTTTGGAACTGTATTTTCAAAATGACTAAACCCGATAAAACTCCATGAAACTTTTTAAGGTAGTGGGTCACAAAACTTATGCTTCATTCACTTGCCTTGGATGCCACTTTACGTAGCCTGGCTTTCACCAACCTTACAAAAAAATATTTCAATGCGCATTTTGATTATTGAAGATGATCCCGCGTTAGCCGATGGTTTGACCCGCTCACTTGACCAAGCCGGTTATGCAGTGGACTATGCCGCCAATGGCGAGCAAGCCAATCACATGCTGCAAGATGCCATCTATGATCTGGCGATTCTTGATCTGGGCTTACCCAAAATGGATGGTACTGAAGTGTTGCGCCGTTTACGTCTGCGTGGTGGGACAACACCTATTCTGGTACTCACTGCTCGCGATGGAATGGAAGATCGCGTGCAAGGGCTGGATCTGGGTGCCGATGACTACATGACCAAACCCTTCAACCTGATTGAACTCGAAGCACGCGTACGCGCGCTCATCCGGCGCGGACAGCTAGGCGCCAATATGAATCTTGTTTGCGGCGAACTGGTCTTTGATCCTGCCGCTCGTCGTATCCACTGTGGCAATGTCACCTTAGAAATATCCGCCCGAGAAATGAGTGTGCTCGAGGTTTTATTGATACGGCAAGGCAAAGTGGTTAATAAAGAGAAGATCATGGCTGCTCTATCAAATTGGGATAGCGATTTGGGCGAAAACGCCATTGAAGTCTATATTCATCGCTTAAGAAAAAAACTTGAACACTCTGGAGTCCGCATACGTACTATCCGTGGTTTAGGCTATTTACTGGAAAAAGATCCCGCCAATGCCAACTAGATCACGCTCTTTACGCCGCCAGTTACTTGTTTGGCTGTTATCCATGCTGATCCCGCTGCTCTTGCTTGGAGGACTCAACTCTTATTTTCGTGCGTACCACTTCTCTAACCTGGCTTACGACCGCTCACTTTTCCGTGCCGCGCTCGGGTTAGCCGATCAGGTCTTTGTTGTGAAAGGCCAAGTGGTTGTGGATTTACCGCAAAAAGCGCTTGATTTGCTGGAATATGACAAGGATGACTGGATTTATTACCGGGTCACCGATCCCAAGGGCAAGCTCATCACGGGTGAAGTCGATCTGCCTTTACCTGCACAGTGGCCTATAGCAGGAGAGCACATTTACTACGATGCCAAGTTGCGCGAAAAGTCCGTGCGCGTGGTTGCCTTTTCTTTGCCGCTCAAAGGCACCAGCGCAAAGGGCGTAGCCCTGGTGCAAGTGGCTGAAACAAAGTCCAAGCGGGATCAACTGGCGAATGAAGTAATTACCACCATGATGCTGCCGCAAATATTGCTCGTCCTGTTAGCCATTATTCTGGTGCATTACGGCATTCGGCGCGGCCTTCGATCGCTGGACAAGCTGCAAGAAGCCATCGAACAACGCTCACACCGGGATTTGAGCATGATGTCGATTGACGATTCGCCAAAAGAAGTCCAGCCGCTACTGCATTCCATGAACAATCTTTTGCAACGCTTGAAAGACAGCATCGCACGCCAGCAGCGCTTTACGGCGGACGCCTCGCATCAGCTACGCACGCCACTGGCGGGTTTGCAAATGCAGGCAGAAATGGCCTTGCGCGAAAACAATCCAGCACGCATACGTCATGCACTGGAATGGATACACAGCAGCACGCTAAGACTTTCGCATCTGGTGAATCAATTGCTTGCCATGGCACGAGTTGAACCTACGTCTGGCAGAGAATTCAATTTACAGCCGATGGATCTCGTCAAACTCACACGTGACACAACGGCTGAGTGGGTGACCAAGGCGCTGGCTCGACAGATAGACCTGGGCTTTGAGTCTGCAGAAGAAACCGTGCTCGTCACAGGCAACGCCACCATGCTGCACGAGATGCTGGCAAACTTGCTGGATAACGCCATCCGCTATACACCACAACACGGCAACGTCACGGTGGCCGTTGCTGCGGATGCAAAGCATGTCCAACTCACGGTTGAAGATAATGGTCCGGGCATTCCGGCAGAGGAACGCGAACGCATTTTCGAGCGTTTTCACCGTCTGCCAGAAAGCACAGGAGAAGGTTGCGGACTAGGCCTGGCCATCGTGCGCGAAATTGTGCAGATACATCATGCAAGCATCACGCTCAATGATGGCACAGGTGGTCACGGAACCTTGGTGAGCATTCGTTTGCCGCGCCTGCCTGCATGACATGCAAAACGCAATGCTGCCCGGCCTTCATGCTGCGGCTTCTAGGTTTAACCCCTCACGTGGCCAAGCCTGAAACTCAAAAAAGTCGGCGCTGGCAACACGGCGTGACAGCACGCTACGCCAGCTTGTTTTTTAAAATTTGTGTTTTCGTCCAGGCGTTGAGTCTTGTCAAAACCGCATGACCATTCAGCCCGCTGTGCTGCCAAAGGCTAGGCCAGCGACTGCCGCTGGCGCACGGCCTCAAACAAACACACGGCAGCGGCAGCCGCGACATTCAGCGATTCAGTCTCTTGCGCCATGGGGATAGTGACGCGATCCTGAGCGGCATTCATCAAGGCTGACGATAGTCCCGCGCCTTCGTTACCCAGAAGCCACACCCTAGGGGCACGTAAATCCAATGCGTACAAGCTCACCCCGTCCCGTGCCACGGTGGCCACCGATGTGCCGCGACATTGATCTAGCGCAGTCAGCAAATCAGCCTGCTCATAAATACGCAAGGCAAAATGCGCGCCCTGCCCCGCCCGCAAAACGCGTGGCGTCCAAGCGCCAGCACAACCCGGACCCAACACCACATCTCGCACACCCGCTGCGGCGGCCGTGCGCAGTATCGTGCCCACATTGCCAGCATCCTGAATGGCATCGAGCATCACCACGTCTGCCGTGAATAAAGTCGGCATGGATGGCTGCGGGATATCAATCACCGCCGCAATGCCCGTCGGCGTTGCCACACCGGAGAGTTCGCGAAACAAGGCATCGCTTAATACCAGACCATCCACCGCGCCCGTGACATTCGCCAGCAAGGCGGCAATTTCAGGGTGCTGCTGCCCGCTCTCGCTGACCAGAAGTTGCTGCACAAGCATGCCATGAGCAAAGCAGGCAGACACCAGATGAATACCATCGGCCAAAGCGCGCCTTTCGCGGCGCTGCGCGCGCGGGTCGTTCGCTAACATGCTCAGGGCCTTGAAGACAGGATTGGTACGCGAAGTAATCAGGCGCGGCGTCCTCATGAGTTTTTCAGCAGGGCGCGCACAGGAGCAAAACTCTTGCGATGAAAAGGCGCCGGACCATACGCTGTGAGTGCTGCCCGATGCACTGCCGTGTCATAGCCTTTATGCCGATCCAGCCCATACTGCGGATAAGCGTCATGCAGACGCAGCATGACGGCATCCCGCGTGGTTTTCGCCAGAATAGAAGCAGCCGAAATCGCTGGTTCCAGCGCATCCCCGCCAATAATGGCCCGTGCTGGCAGCGCCAGCTCAGGACAGCGATTGCCATCGATCAAGGCCTCATGCGGCTTGACATGCAAGGCACCTACCGCACGCCGCATGGCCAGCATCGTCGCTTGCAGGATATTGAGTTGATCAATTTCCTCTACCGTGGCAAAACCGATACCAAAGGAAAATGCTTTTTCACGAATCTCAATGGCCAAGCGATCGCGTTTTTTTTCGCTGAGTTTTTTTGAGTCATCCAAGCCTGCAATCGGCCGTGAAGGATCAAGAATGACGGCTGCGGCATACACCGGCCCGGCCAGGGGGCCGCGCCCGGCTTCATCCACTCCGCAGACAAGTGGCAAGTTAAAGATGCCCTCATTCATTGGGCTGGCTTTGGTTGCATGGCCCGATGCAGATAAGGCAAAACCGCAGCCACAGATTTTTGCGCGGTATTTTGCCGTAGCGCTTGATGCATGCTGGCAAAAACACCTTGCATATCGGATCGAACCTGATTATCGCGCAACAGGTTGCCCAGTGCCTGGGCTAAGTTTTCAGGTGTTGCATCATCCTGCAAAAACTCGGGCACGACAAACCGTCCGGCCAGAATATTGGGCAAGCCTATCCACGGCAAATAACCCATGCGGCGCATGATGCGCCACGACCAGGAAGATATTTTATAAGCAATCACCATGGGGCGACCAATCAGCGCAGCCTCCAATGTCGCGGTACCACTGGCGACCAGCGCCACATCGCAGGCGGTCAAGGCATCCACCGCGTGGCCAAACATCATGGTCAAAGGCAGTTCATTGGCTTTGAGTTTCCACAGGGCAACCTCGAACTGTCGCCGCGTCTGAGCTGTCGTGAGCGGCACCAAAAACAATGCCTGCGGGTTTTTCTCGTGCAGCAATTGTGCAGTGGCAATAAAAGTTTCCCCCAGATGATGCAATTCGGCCTGGCGGCTGCCGGGAAGGAGTGCGATGACTTGCTGATTGCGTGGGATATTCAAGCGTTCGCGCATCGCTTCACGGTTTGACTGCAAGGGGATCACGTCGGCCATCGGGTGGCCGACAAAGGTACATTTAACGGGCGTACCGGCATACAAGGCGGGCTCAAAGGGATACAACGCCAGAATATGCGACATGGATTGCACGATGTTCTTCAAGCGCTCGCGTCGCCAGGCCCAGATCGAAGGGCTCACAACATGCACCGTCGGAATGCCCGCCCGTTTGAGCTTTTTTTCCAGCCACACGTTAAAGTCGTAGCCATCCACGCCGATAAAAATAGCCGGCCGGTCGCGCAATAAGGTTTTAAGTAATTCCCGCCGGATGCGGGCAATCTCGCGATAATTACGCAAGGCTTCCATATAGCCGCGCACCGCCAGCTTTTCCGCAGGCCAAGGGGAAATAAAGCCTTCCCGCTGCATTTTGGGGCCACCAATGCCATAAAACTCGGCATCAGGCACATGGGCTTTCAATGCAACCATCAAATGAGCTGCCAGTTGGTCGCTGGAAGCCTCCCCCGCGACCATCGCAATACGCACCATCAGCGGATGATTCCTCTGCCCGGCTGATCAAGAAACTCAGCCAATACAGTAAGCTCCGGCACGCTTCGCCCTTGGGCAGCAATCTCTGCCCTGGCCGCATCAAGTGAAAGCCCTTTTTTATACAAGATTTTGAAGGCGCGACGAATTTGCGTGATGGCTTCCGCTGAGAACCCGCGCCGCTTTAAGCCTTCGGCATTGATGCTGCGCGGTTCTGCGGGGCTGCCCGCAGCCATCACATAAGGCGGCATATCCTGCAACAGCACCGAGCCCACCGAGGTCATGCCATGCGCGCCGATACGCACAAACTGATGCACGCCCGTAAAGCCCGCCAAAATCACCCAGTCGCCGACATGCACATGCCCAGCCAGTTGCGTGCTGTTGGCAAAAATCACGTGATTGCCCACCTGGCAATCATGCGCAATATGCACATAGGCCATGATCCAGTTGTCATTGCCCAGACGCGTCACACCCACATCTTGCACCGTGCCGCAGTTAATGGTGCAGCTCTCGCGGATGGTGTTGCGGTCGCCTATTTCCAGGCACGTTGGCTCGCCTGCGTATTTTTTATCTTGCGGCACTTCACCAATCGAACAAAACTGGAAAATCTGGTTGTCCGCGCCGATCGTGGTGTGTCCGGTAACCACTACGTGCGGGCCAATGGCAGTGTTTGCGCCAATTTTCACATGCTCGCCAATGACGCTGTAAGGCCCGACAGTGACGCTCCCATGTAGTTCTGCGCCTGCATGCACGATGGCTGTGGAGTGGATGTTGGTCATGCGCTGGGCTTGACCGAGCAGATCAAGCTAGCCTCTGCCACCACGACGCCCGCTACTTGGGCGACGGCCGTGTATTTCCAGATACCGCGCTTGTTCAGATTCAATTGCACATCCAAAATCAATTGGTCACCCGCACTCACGGGCTTTTTAAAGCGCGCATTGTCAATACCGACAAAATAATAAACGGAGCTATCGTCAGGCAGCTGCCCGAGGGTTTTAAACGACAAAATAGCGGCCGCTTGCGCCATGGCTTCGATGACCAAAACGCCTGGCATGACGGGATGGAGAGGATAATGACCGGGGAAAAACGGTTCATTGATGCTGACATTTTTCAGCGCACGGATCCGCTCATGCGGAATCACCTCAATCACGCGATCAATCAGCAAAAAAGGATAGCGGTGCGGTAAATAATTCAGCACCTGATGAATATCCATTTGTGGATTATTCGCATCAAACGCGGTCGTCCCAAGGGTATCGCTCATGCTTTCTTCTCCATGGCTTGCAGCCTTTGTTCAAGGGCGCGGATTTTATCGGCCATCGCATCCAGATGGCGCAAATGCGAAAAATTTCTTAGCCATTCGCCATGTGTCAAGAACGGGGATGATCCGCTATAGGTGCCGGCCTTGGTGATGGATTTGGTCACCAAGGTGCCTGTCGTGACAACGACCTCGTCCGCCAAAGTGAGATGTCCCTGGATCATCGCTGCCCCGCCAATGCTGCAACGCGCACCGATGACCGCGCTACCCGCCACGCCCACACAGCCGGCAATGGCCGTGTCCTTACCGATTTTGACGTTATGCCCGATCTGGATCTGGTTATCGAGCTTCACACCATCACCGATAATGGTGTCATCCAAAGCGCCGCGATCTATGGTGGTGTTCGCCCCAATCTCAACTTCATCGCCAATCACCACACGGCCGATTTGCGGAATCTTGACCCACGCCCCGGTGGCCTCGCGGGCAAAACCAAAACCATCGGAACCAATCACCACGCCTGCGTGAATGATGCAGCGTTTCCCGATCACGCAATGGGCATACACCGTGACATTCGGCGCCAGGCGCGAGCCATCCGCAATGACTACATTTTCGCCAATGCTGCAATTCGCGCCTATGACCACATCTGCGCCAATCTGCGCGCCGCAGCCTATGCTCACATGCGCGCCGATCTCGGCCGAATCAGCCACCTGCCCCGCCACCACGGCGCTGGCGTGAATACCAGGGATGACTTCAGGCAAGGGCGATAGCCATTGCGCAACGCGGGCATAATAAAGATAGGGCTGGTCGGTAAGAATAGCGGCGAATGGCATGGCTGAATTTGGCTGCGCTAACGAATGAAACGCAGCAGGCGACATGATGACGGCAGAAGCACGCGTGTGCTGCATCTGCGCACGATACTTTGGATTCGACAAAAAGGACAAGTCGCCAGAACCTGCCGTCTCTAACGGCGCTACATGGGTGATGCGTATATCGGTTACCGCCGTCCCGTCGGCCTGACAGGTGCCCATGGTTGCTGTGGCAACTGCTGCCGTATCGCCAACGCCGACTTTTTCGCCAACAGCCGCCCCAACCGTTGCACCAACCAAGTCGCCCCCTAATCGGGCGACAATCTCATTTAAACTCAGCGACACAGAAAAACTGTCTATTTAGACCCATCGCCCAACGCCTTGATGACCTTATCGGTAATATCGATGCGCTGGTTAAAGTAGACCGCATCCTGAAAAATGATGTCATATTTTTCAGCGTCGGCAATCTGTTTGATGGTCTTGTTGATTTTCTCGAAAATCAAGGCCATTTCGTCGTTCTGACGCTGACTTAGGTCTTCGCGAAACTCCCGCTGCTTGCGTTGCAAATCGCGCGTCAGATCAGCCAACTCCTTTTCTTTGTTACGCCGATCAGTTTCCGACAAGGGCGATGCCCCTTTATCCAAGACGGACTGCAAGGTTTGCACTTGCTTGACCATGCGCTGCAAATCCTGGTCGCGCTTTTCAAAATCCTTTTCAATCCGTTTTTTTGCCTTGGCTGCTTGCGGCGATTCAGCCAGCACGCGCTGATTGTTGATAAAACCGATTTTTGTCTCGGCCTGAACCGGGCCGCACAGTGTGAGCAAGGCAAAACCAGTCATCGCAATATGTTTAAGCATAGCAGTCTCTCTATAGTCGATGTTAGCGTGAAACAACGCCATTTGATGTGCCGGGTCACGCCGCTCGCGCAACGAGCCAGACAATCTCCTCCCCGTGCGGGGAGGCTGGGCGGGGGCAGGAATGCGCGGCGCTTGCGTTGCGCCGCCGGCTGGCTGTGCAAAACCCGGCCGTGTCTCGCCTCGCGGCTGGGCGGGGGCGGGCCTTGATGCGGCCTTTCGCATGTGTCGTCATCAGCGGATGGCATTTGTTTAACATGAGCGTTAAATCGTCAATAACGTAGATTGATCTGCAAGAAGCCGCTTAGAAAGTAGAACCTAATTGGAACTGGAAGGCTTGCGTCTTGTCTTCCTGCTTTTTATTCAGGGGTTTTGCCAGCGAGAATTTCAGTGGCCCCAAAGGCGAGTTCCACGAAGCAGAAAGCCCCGCACTAAAGCGGACAGCATCCGAATTGGACGTATTGCCATCGCCAAAAACGCCACCACCATCCACAAATGCACTAAAGCGGAAAGACCTGTCCTGCTTTGCGCCCGGCAGTCCGAACAACAATTCAGCACTCCCCGTGGCGCGCTTTGTACCGCCCAAATAATCCCCTGTCACCGGGTCACGCGGACCCAGGCTGTTCGACTCAAAACCGCGCACCGAGCCGATACCACCGGCGTAGAAGTTTTTAAAGAAAGGCACCTCTTTGCCACCGTAAGAATTAGCCAAGCCAAGCTCGCCGGTGAGCGCCAGGGTAAATATCTTGCTCACTGGTTCAAAACGCTGATGTTTATAAGTTCCACGAACATAGGTGACCGTGCTGCCTGGCAAGGCAAGCTCAACGCTGACACTGTTAAAACTGCCTTTGGTTGGATATAACAAGCTGTCCCGGCCATCCTTCTGCCATCCTATGGTCGTAGACACTGTCTTGCTATCCTCGCCATACCTGGTTACATAATCAATGTACCGCTGCGCAGAATAAGGACTCAATTTCAATTTGGTCTGATCATAGGACAGTCCTAAGAACAGGTAATCATCTTCACCAATCGGGATACCGTAACGGACGCCGCCACCAGTTGAGTCTGCAACGAAACTACTCACATAATTCAGTTGGGAAGTATCGGTTTTGCGGGTATAAAGATCAAACCCCTGGCTAACACCATCAATCGTAAAGTAGGGATCCGTGTGCGATAAGGACAGAATTCGATTGGATTTGCTCGTACTCACCTGCACACCAATGTTTTTCCCGCTACCAAACACGTTGCTCTGCTGCACCGCACCGGAGAGCGAGAGTTTTTCTGAACTCGAAAAACCCGCCCCCAAGGAGATATTCCCGGTCGGCTTTTCCTTGACTTTCAAGTTCACGTCAATTTGATCTGTTGCGCCGACCACCGCAGGCGTTTCCATGGATACGTCATCAAAATAGCCCAAACGATCCACCCGGTCGCGCGATTTACGAATCCGCTCACCGTTGTACCAGGCGGACTCCATTTGCCGCACTTCACGGCGGATCACCTCGTCCCGCGTGCGGGTATTGCCCACCACATTGATTTGCCGCACATACACGCGGCGGCCGGGATCCACCATCAAGGTAAAAGACACCTGGCGCTTTTCCCTGTCCAGTTCAGGGGCGGCATTCACATTGGCAAAGGCATAGCCATCATCCCCCAAACGATCACTGATGGCCTTGGTTGTTTCGGTCATGGCTTCGCGTGAAAAAACATCGCCAGGTTTCATTTTCACAAGCTTTCGCAACTCAGCTTCAGGTAATAGAAGATTCCCCGCCAGTTTGATGTTGCCAATCGTAAACTTCTCGCCTTCAGTCAGGTTGATGGTGATGTAAATATCCTGCTTATCAGCGGATATGGAAACCTGCGTGGATTCAATGTTAAATTCAAGATAACCCAGGTTCATGTAATAAGAACGCAACGCTTCCAGGTCACCCGAGAGTTTTTGTTTCGAATACTGGTCATTTTTGGTGTACCAGCTCATCCAGTTCGGCGTGCTGATCGTCATCAGGCTCAACAAATCCTTTTCCTTGAATGCTTTGGCGCCAACAATGTTGATCTGCTTGATTTTGGCCACTTCGCCTTCATTCACTGTGAACTTGATCGCCACGCGATTGCGCTCCAGGGGAGTTACGGTCACTTTGACATCCACCGCATAGCGGCCTTGTGAAAGATACTGGCGTTTAAGCTCTTGTTCTGCCCGCTCGACCATCGCACGGTCAAATATGCGCGATTCAGCCAGACCCACATCACGCAAGCCTTTTTTAAGGTCTTCTGCCTTGAATGATTTTAAGCCAACAAAATCAAGCGAAGCAATCGCCGGACGCTCTTCTAAAACCACAACCAGCACCTGGCCATCAATTTCAAGACGGACGTCTTTAAAAAAGCCGGTGGCAAACAAGGCCTTGATGGCACTGGCCGCCTTTTCATCGGTAATGATGTCGCCAATTTTGACGGGCAGGTAAGAAAAAACCGTTCCCGCCTCTGTGCGCTGAATCCCTTCGACACGAATATCCTTGATCTCGAAGGGCTCAAATGCAAAAACCGAATGCGCTAATAAAGCTGAAACTAAACCGGCAAGTATTTTTTTATTCATGGGGCAAAATATATAGGCAGAATCCTGCCAGAAGGAGCGATTCAACGAGAAACCAACCATGAATCAACCGACGATCAACCGGCGATCAACCGATCAACAGACGATTCAAATCGTTATAAAACGCAAATATCATCAGCAAGGCAAGCAAAGCAAAACCCACACGCTGACTGATCTCCAGCACACGTTCAGGCAGCGGCCCCCCCTTGATGAACTCTGCGAGATAATACATTAAATGCCCGCCATCCAAAACCGGAATAGGCAGCAAATTCAGCACGCCAAGGCTGATGCTGATCAAGGCAATAAAGCTCAGGTAATAACTCAACCCCATCCGCGCGGTCTGACCCGCATAGTCAGCGATGGTCACAGGACCGGAAAGGTTTTTCCAGGACAGATCACCCGTCATCATCCGGCCCATCATGCGCAAACTCATGATCGCAGTATCCCAGGTTTTCATGCTGGCCCGCGTGAAAGACTCCCACGCACCGTAACGCACAAGCGTTGTCATCTGTTCAATCGCGGCCATGTCTTCTTTAACCGTCACCCCTAAACGGCCCGTACGGGCTGCCCCCTCACCACTGACCTGAGGTGTCGCTGCAAGGTTAAGCATTTGCCCTGCCCTGTCAATTTGCATCATCAGGGGTTTGCCCGTAGCTGCCCTAACAGCGGCGGTGACATCCGCCCATTCATGGATTTTTTTATCATCAATCCACAACACCCTATCCCCTGACTTGAGCCCAGCCATGGCTGCAGCAGAACCTGGCATGACTTGCCCAATCACGGCAGGCAACGTTGGCCGCAACAAGACAAGACCGAGCGGCGTGAGCGGGTCTTTTTCTGTTTCAGCGAGCGAAAACTTAAGGTTATCTACGCGATACGTCACCGAATTGCCCTGCGCTGTCATGGCATCCAGCACCAATGGCGAGCGTTCCATGCCCTGCCGCATCACCTCCCAACGCAAATCCTGCCAACTGGCAATCGGCTCGCCATTGACAGCACGCACTGTCACACCGGCGGTTATTCCAGCCATTGCCGCAGGACTATTAGCGGGTGGCACGCCCAAACGTGGCTTCAACTCAATCACGCCAGCCATAAAAACCAGCCAATAGATGACTATTGCCAGCAACAAATTCGCCAGGGGGCCTGCCACTACAATAAAAGCACGCCGCCCCACCGTTTGCCGGTTAAAAGCACGGGACAAATCGCTGGTGGCCACTTCGCCCTCACGTTCATCCAGCATTTTCACATAACCACCCAAGGGCAATAAGGCCACCGCCCATTCGGTTTGATCCGGCCCTGAACGGCGAGACCAGACCACCTTGCCAAACCCGATGGCAAAGCGCAACACCTTGACGCCACAGGCGCGTGCTGCCAAATAGTGGCCCAATTCATGCACGATGACCAGTAACCCCAAGGCCAGCACAAAAGCACCGGCATAAAACAAAACCATTTGAAAGTTCATGGATCGATCCTCAAGTCAAAGCCATCAAGGCGCGTTGGGCGGCGAGCCGTCCTGCCTGGTCAGCCGCCAGCACGGCCTCGATAGAGCTAACTGGTTCATAAGGCACACTGGCCAAGGCTTCGGTAATAACCGCTGAAATACCTAAAAAGGGCAGCCGGTCAGCTAAAAAGGCCGCTACGGCAACTTCATTGGCGGCATTGAGCACAGCAGGCATATTACCCCCCGCACGCAAGGCTTGATAGGCCAGACCAAGGCAAGGAAAGCGCACCAGATCAGGCGATTCAAAGGCCAGGGCGCCCGTGGCAAAGAGATTCAAGCGCTCAACACCCGATTCAATACGCCCGGGCCAAGCCAGCGCATGGGCAATGGGCGTGCGCATATCCGGATTACCCAACTGGGCGAGAACGGAACCATCCACGTATTCCACCAAAGAGTGAATCACGCTTTGCGGGTGGATCACCACCTCAATGCGATCGGCGGGGGCATTGAACAAATAATGCGCCTCGATAACCTCCAGCCCCTTATTCATCATCGTGGCGGAATCAACGGAAATTTTCCGCCCCATCGTCCATGTCGGATGCGCTACAGCTTGTTCTGGCGTCACCGTATCGAGCGTTGCGAGTGGCACATCACGAAAAGGGCCGCCGGATGCGGTCAAGAGGATACGGCTGATGCCCGCTGGTGAAAAATCACCTGTATAACCTGTTGGCATGGACTGGAAAATGGCGTTATGTTCACTATCAATCGGCAATAAACAAGCCCCCGATCGACGCACTTCATCCATGAAAATATCGCCTGCCATGACCAGCGCTTCCTTGTTGGCCAACAACACCCGCTTGCCCGCCCTCACCGCTGCCAGCGCCGACATCAGGCCCGCCGCGCCGACAATGGCTGCCATTACGGCATCCACTTCTGTGAGGCTCGCAATATGAACCAAGGCATCCGGCCCATATAAAACCTCAGTGGATACTGACTGGGCCGCAAGTATTTTCTCCAGTCGCGCTGCATCCGCAGCACTGCCCACCACCGCATAAACCGGGCGGTGCTGGCGGCACTGTTCAGCCAGGAGATCAACACGGGTATGCCCACTCAAAGCCACGACGCGGTAACGATCAGGATGGCGCGCAACAACGTCCAGCGTGCTCACGCCAATGGAGCCCGTTGCGCCAAGGATAGTCAGATTCATCATGTAAAAAAGTAAAGCAATCCGGCGACCAGCGGCAAAGTGGCCGTCAAGCTATCAATGCGATCCAGGACGCCGCCATGTCCTGGCAAGAGGCCACTGCTATCCTTGAGACCTACTTGCCGTTTCAGTAAGGATTCAAATAAGTCGCCCAACACGCCCATGCCAGTCAAAGCAACCAGCAACAAGAGGAAAAGCAAACTTGCATAGTGCATTCCCATCACACGGTCAGGCAGCAAACCTGACACCTGCCCACCCGTGGACTTCGGCAGCAAAAACACCCAAACCAGCCCATACGCGATGACACTCGCCACAGCACCAGCAACGCCTTCCCATGTCTTGCCTGGGCTGATGCCCGGCGCCAACTTATGCCGCCCCAGGGCGCGCCCGGTAAAGTAAGCGCCAATATCGGCCACCCAGACAATGGCCATCGCAGCGATTAACAACCAGGGGCTCTTTGAGTACAAATAAACCATCGCCGCCCATGTCGGCAAAATCACGACAAAACCAATGGCATAGCCGAAAAAATCATTTCCGCGCAAAGTCCATTTTCGCCATAGCCAAAAAGGCACAAGCAATAACCAAAAAACCGCAGACAGAACAAACAAAACAGGCAACAGCCTTGTCTGCAACATGTCAATTTGCCAGAAGAACGGCAACGTAAGCAAGGCATACATAATGCGCGCAGATTGCGGCTGCCCCATCAACCCCCCCCACTCCCAGGCCGCGCATGCCGCAATGACGGCAAACGCCATGATGGCCATAGGGGCCGAAAAAAAGAACAACACCCCCCCTAGCCCGACGACCAGACAGAATGCCGTGATAACGCGTTGTTGCAGGTTAGACATCTAAAGACCACCCGCTCGACCCTGGCAATGGACAAAAACCAGGACGAGGATAAGAGGAAAAGGGCAAGAAAACAGGCTTGGATATGAGGGCAACAAAAAAGCGCCGCGGGTCAAGGCTCATAAAGTCGGCGCTGGCGAGACGGCGGCAGCACCCGCTAATTTGGCCTGATCGCCCGTGCGGCCAAATCGACGCTCACGCCGTTGATACGACGCGATGGCCTCACTGAGCGCTGCATCGGTAAAATCCGGCCATAGCGTATCGGTAAAGTAAAGCTCGCTATAGGCTAGCTGCCATAACAGAAAGTTGCTGATGCGCTGCTCGCCGCCCGTGCGGATGAACAGGTCAGGCTCCGGTGCATACGCCATGGCCAGATGCGGAATCAAATCATCTTCAGTATAACGGCCAACTTTTTCAGGGTGCGCCAAGGCCAGTTGGTTGGCCGCCTGCAAGATGTCCCAACGCCCGCCATAATTGGCCGCGACGGTCAGCGTCAGGCGGGTATTGTTGGCCGTCAGCGATTCACCCTCGCGAATCAGCGCCAGCAAGCACGGTTCAAATGCGTGTAAATCGCCCACAATGCGCAAACGCACACCATTGGCGTGTAGCTTGGTAATTTCACTTTGCAAGGCGGTTACAAACAGATTCATCAAGAATGAGACTTCGTCAGCCGGGCGGCGCCAGTTTTCCGATGAAAAAGCAAACAAGGTCAGGTAATCAACGCCCTGGTGAATGCATGCCTTGACCATGGCACGCACGGTATCCACACCGCGCTTATGGCCTGCCACACGCGGCAAAAAGCGCTTTTTGGCCCAACGGCCATTGCCATCCATGATGATGGCAATGTGCCGCGGCACATCACTGACTTGAGGTATCGCTTGCGTTGAGCTTGTATGCGTTGCCATCCGTCCCCTGCCCTAAAAATGCGTGTTCCATTGACACATTTGACATGTGGTTGAAAACCCGGTCAGACGGCCATCAAGTCTTTTTCTTTTTCGGCTAACAGCTTATCGACTTCAAGTACATAACGGTCGGTGAGCTTTTGAATATCGTCCTGTGCGCGACGCTCGTCGTCCTCCGACACTTCCTTCTTTTTCAGCGCTTCTTTCAGGTGCGCATTGGCATCGCGGCGCAAATTTCGCACGGCAATTTTAGCGTTCTCGCCTTCGTGCTTGACTACCTTGATCAAATCACGCCGCCGCTCTTCCGTTAATGCGGGCATCGGCACGCGGATGACATCCCCTTGCGAGGCTGGGTTAAGGCCCAAATCAGAATCACGGATCGCTTTTTCCACCTTGGCCACCAAGGGCTTTTCCCAAGGCTGGACACCAATGGTGCGGGCATCGATCAAGGTGATATTGGCGACTTGATTAATCGGCATCATCGAGCCGTAATAATCCACCTGCACATGGTCCAGAATACCCGTGTGGGCGCGGCCTGTCCGCACTTTGCTCAAGTCTGACTGCAAAGCCTCAAGACTTTTCTGCATTTTTTGTTCTGTGACTTTTTTCAGTTCGGGGATCATCAAAAGACTCCTCAGTTAAACATCGGCAACAGCTCAAACGTGAACCAGGGTACCTTCGTCTTCGCCCAGCACCACACGCAAGAGCGCACCGGATTTGAAAATCGAAAAGACGTTAATGGGCAGCTTCTGGTCACGGCACAAGGCAAAAGCTGTTGCATCCATCACCGCCAAATTCCGTTGCATGACCTCATCAAAACTGATACGCGCAAAGCGTGTAGCCATTGTGTCTTTTTTCGGGTCAGCGGTATAAATGCCATCCACCTTGGTCGCCTTCAACACAATTTCAGCGCCAATTTCTGCGCCGCGCAAGGCCGCCGCCGTGTCTGTGGTGAAAAAGGGGTTTCCGGTGCCTGCTGCAAAGATCACGACCTTGCCGTCTTCCAGATAGCGAATGGCTTTGCCGCGAATATAGGGTTCTACCACCTGCTCCACATTTAAAGCCGATTGCACGCGCGCACCCAAACCAGCTTGGCGCATGGCGTCAGACAAGGCCATGCCATTCATCACTGTGGCCAACATGCCCATGTAATCAGCGGTGGCGCGATCCATCCCGGTGGCAACACCCGCCATGCCACGGAAAATATTGCCGCCGCCAACCACCACGCCAACCTGAACCCCTAGATCGACGACGCCTTTAATCTCGGCCACGATGCTATTGAGCATAGCCGTGTTGATGCCGTAAGCATCTCCCCCCATCAAAGCCTCGCCCGAGAGCTTGAGCAAAACACGGCGAAATTTAGGCGTCGTCATGGATTACTTACTGCTGGCAGCTGCTGCCTGTGCGGCCACTTCAGCGGCAAAATCGGTCACCTTCTTCTCGATGCCTTCGCCTACCATGTACAAGGCAAAGCTGGCAACAGAAGCGCCTTTGGCTTTCAACAACTGCTCAATGGTTTGCTTGCCGTCCTCCGCCTTGACAAAAACCTGACCCAGTAAAGTCACATCGCGCAAATACTTCTGCACTGTACCTTCGGCAATCTTTTCCAGCATAGCCTCCGGCTTGCCCGATTCACGCGCTTTTTCAATCGCGATGCGGCGCTCGGTTTCCAGCAGTTCAGCAGGCACGCCGGTAGCGTCCAGGGACTTGGGTTTGGATGCCGCAATGTGCATGGCGATATCTTTGGCCAAGGCTTCATCGCCACCGGCCACATCCACCAGAACACCAATCTTGGAACCGCTATGAATGTAAGAAGCGAGTTGGCCTTTTGCCGCAACACGCACGAAACGACGCAAGCTCATGTTTTCGCCGATTTTGCCAACCAGGGCAGTCCGCGTGGATTCCACGGTGCCATCATTTAAAGGCAAAGCGGATAAAGCGGCCACATCAGCCGGGTTTTGCGTAGCCACTAAAGCCGCGCAATCGGCGGCCAGTTTCAGGAAGTCATCATTCTTGGCCACAAAATCGGTTTCTGAGTTGATTTCCAGCATGCTGCCCAATTTGCCATCTGCGCTGATGTGGATAGCCACCACACCTTCAGCCGCCACACGACCCGCAGCCTTGGATGCCTTGCTTCCCAATTTCACACGCAAGACTTCTTCTGCCTTGACCATATCACCACCGGCTTCCGCCAACGCTTTTTTGCACTCCATCATGGGCGCATCCGTCTTCTCGCGCAATTCCTTGACCATACTTGCGGTAATTTCCGCCATCATTGACTCCCAATTCAAAAAGACTCATTAAAAAACGGGGAGCCTTATAGATAAAAACCTACAGAGCCCCCCGCCGTTAACCGCTAAAAAACGAACTACGCTGCAGGCGCACCCTCTTCATCGACTTCAATGAATTCTTCGTCACCTGCGAGTTCTTGCATCAGATCGCCCATAGCTTGATTTTTGCCTTCCAATACAGCATCCGCAACACCACGTGCATACAAGCGAATGGCGCGGGTGGAGTCATCGTTACCAGGAATCACATAATCCACGCCTTCGGGTGAGTGATTGGTATCGACGACGCCAACCAAGGGAATGCCCAGTTTGCCGGCTTCGGTAATGGCAATCTTGTGATAACCCACGTCAATCACGAAAATTGCATCAGGCAGACCCACCATATCCTTGATGCCGCCAATGGATTTTCTGAGCTTATCCATCTCGCGCTGCAAGGTAAGGCCTTCTTTTTTGGTGAGCTTGGCAAAGCCGCCATCGGCTTCCATTTGCTCTAATTCGTTCAAACGCTTGACAGACAACTTCAAGGTTTTGAAGTTGGTCATCATGCCGCCCAACCAACGGTCATCAACATAAGGCATGCCGCAACGGCGAGCCTCTTCGGCAATGATTTCGCGCGCCTGACGTTTGGTGCTGACAAACAGTATCGTGCCTTTTTTGGCTGCGAGCTTGCGCACGAAAGCCATCGCTTCGTTGTATTTAACGAAGGTTTTTTCAAGGTTGACAATATGGATTTTGTTGCGATGACCGAAAATATAAGGGGCCATCTTGGGATTCCAGAAACGGGTTTGGTGGCCGAAGTGAACGCCGGCCTCCAACATTTGGCGCATGGTAGTGCTCATCGATTATCTCCGATTGGGTTAAACCGCCGCCTGGCCGTGCTACGCAGCAGGATTAACCTGCAAACGCCACCCTATCGGTGCCAAGCGTGTGGATTTCCGTCCAGGACCATCCTGGACAGGGTGCGCATTCTAGCCGCCATTACCCGCAAGATGCAAGCCTTAGCCTCACTGCCCGCTGGACAAAGTCAAACACAGCAAAAAGCCGGCACCCTGGCACCCCAAGGGTACTTTCCAGAGACGGGCCCAAGCTTGCCGGACGCGCTGATGATACGGCAGAATACTTCACGGACGGTTAAAATGAAACGCTTTATCACTTCATGCAAGCGATTTTCCATGTCCATTTCCATTAAAACCGCCGACGACATTGTTCAACTACGCGAGGTGTGCCGTCTTGCGGCTGAAGTTCTTGATTACATCGAGCCGTTTGTAAAACCAGGCATCACCACCGCCGAACTGGACAAGCTTTGCCACGATTACACCGTGAATGTGCAGCAGTGCATTCCCGCGCCACTCAATTACGCTCCCCCAGGACATCCCCCTTACCCAAAATCAATTTGCACCTCGGTGAACCACCAAATCTGCCATGGCGTGCCCAATGATCGACCCTTGAAAAAAGGTGACATTGTGAATCTGGATATCACCAACATCAAGAATGGCTGGCATGGCGACACCAGCCGTACCTTCATTGTTGGCGAAGCCTCTATCCTCGCCAAGCGCTTGGTTAAAGTCACCTTCGAGTGCATGTGGATAGGCATTGCGCAAGTCAAACCCGGTGTGCGTTTGGGTGCGATTGGCGCTGCCATTCAAAAATCTGCGGAAGCCGCTGGCTTTTCTGTCGTGCGCGAATTTTGCGGCCATGGCATAGGACGCCAGTTCCACGAGGAACCGCAAGTGCTGCATTATGGCAGCGCCAACAGCGGCCCGGTCATGGAGCCGGGCATGGTGTTCACTATCGAGCCGATGATCAACGCAGGCAAGGCGGCCATTTCGGAACTTGCCGATGGCTGGTCGATTGTGACCAAGGATCGCAGCTTGTCCGCACAGTTTGAACATACCTTGGCCGTCACTGAAACCGGTGTTGAAGTGCTCACCATTTCAGCGGGCACACCGCCTTGTCCTGAACACATCATCATTCACCCCTAGGATGAAACACACCCTCTCAAGCTGTTGCAACCTGGACATTAAAGCCGAGCTGCTGAAGGCGGCGGATGGGTCGGTTAGCGGTTTTTTGCGCCTCGGCGCGGCCAACGTGGGCGGCGCCCACGTCTTGCCACTCGGAGCCAAACGCGCAACATGCGCCAGATGGCAGTCAACATGGATGCGGCGACGGCGATGATGGCCTTCTTGGCGCCACGGCGTGCGCGAATATGGTGAAATTGCGCCTGCAAATAGCCGCCCTTGACGCGCAGGGCGGGCCAGGCGGCCTGGACGAGGATTGTTTTGGGCTACGGCGGGACTGGCGGGTACTGTTGCGCGGGCACAGGCAGGCCCAGGGCATCTCAAAGTGCGGCATGTCAATGCCGATCGCGGCGATGGCGACATGCGCGGCGACCTCGCTCATGCCGGGCCAGAAGTGGTCGCCGGCAAGGTTTGCACCTCCCGCTCGGGCGTGCCGCCTGCGGCAAAAGGCGCATACACGCCACCCCGTTTGCTTGTGAACATCCAAATCATGCGTCGCGGGTGGCGCAGCGCGGTGGAGCAACTGACATGACCGACCTGCGTGCATTAGCGTTAACGACAAGGGAACAGCTTACCGTCACGCAGGAACGGCTGGTGAACGTCTGGCGCCAAAACCAGCACAGCCGTGAGTTGCTGGCCAACCGCGCAGGGGCAGTGGATGACGTCCTCCGCAGGCTATGGGTCACGCTGGATTTGCCGCCGACGGCCACCTTGGTCGCTGTCGGCGGCTATGGCCGCGGGGTGCTTTACCCGGCGTCGGACATCGACTTGCTGATTTTGCAGCCTGCAGCCAAGACAACTGACAACCCAGCCCAGGCCGCCAATGAAGAGAAAATTACCACCTTGGTCGGCATGCTATGGGATATTGGCCTCGATATCGGTCACAGCGTACGCACCGTCGCCGAATGCTTGTCTGAATCGGCACACGATATCACGATACAAACCTCATTACTTGAAGCACGCTATCTGATTGGCGACGCGCAGTTATATGCAGATTTTGGGCAACGCTTCAGTCAAGCGCTCGATCCCGCCGCTTTTTTAAAAGCCAAACAGTTAGAGCAAGCAGAACGCTACGCCAAATATCAGGACACGCCGTATAGCCTGGAGCCCAACTGCAAGGAAAACCCGGGCGGCCTGCGTGACCTGCAAGTCATTCAATGGGTAGCCAGAGCGGCAAAACTGGGAGACTCATGGCCAGCTCTCGTGTCTGCAGGCCTGATTACCGCCGTTGAGGCGCGGCAGTTTGAACGTTGCGAGTGGCGTCTGCGCGAACTGCGTATCCGCCTGCATTTGCTGGCCGGGCGGCGTGAAGATCGCTTACTGTTTGACTATCAGGAAAAACTCGCTGATAACCTGGGCATTGCCGCAACAAGCGCCAAACGTGCCTCTGAAATCCTGATGCAGCATTACTACAAAACAGCCAAGCTCGTCACTCAACTCAACACCCTGACCCTGCAGGCACTGGACGATTACTTGTTGCCCAAGCAAGTCAAAGCAACGATCATCATCAATCAACATTTCCAAACCGTGCGTGACCGTCTGGATATCCGCGCAGATGATACCTTCGAGCGCACACCGCAAGCCTTGCTGGAGTGCTTCGTCATCCAAATGCAGCGCGGTGAAATCAAGGGCATGACACCGCGCACCTTGCGCGCGCTGTGGCGTGCGAGGTGCTTGATCAATGCCCCATTTCGCGCCGACCCAGCCAACCGCGCCTTGTTTATCCAACTGTTCCAGCAACCGCACTTGATCCACGCGCTGCGCCGCATGAATCAATATGACATTCTCGGCCGCTACCTGCCGGCCTTCGGGCGCATTGTGGGCCAAATGCAGCATGATCTTTTTCACGTTTACACCGTGGATCAGCACATCCTGCAAGTCATGCGCAATTTGCGCCGCTTCGCCATGCCTGAACTCGCACATGAGCACCCGCTCTGCTCACGGCTCATGATGGGGTTTGAGCGCCACTGGTTGCTCTATATCGCCGCCTTGTTCCACGACATTGCCAAGGGGCGGGGCGGGGATCATTCCGCGTTGGGTGTCGTCGATGCAAGCACTTTTTGCCGTGACCATAATTTAAACCAGGACGATACCGAGCTCGTGGCTTTTCTGGTGGCAGAACACTTGACCATGTCGCAAGTGGCGCAAAAGCAAGACCTCTCCGACCCGCAAGTGATTGCCGCCTTTGCCCAGCGCGTAGGCAATTTACGCCGCCTGACAGCGCTGTACCTGGTCACCGTGGCCGACATTCGCGGCACCAGCCCAAAAGTATGGAATGCCTGGAAAGGCAAGCTGCTCGAAGATCTGTATCGCATGACAACCCAACTGCTTTCCGGTGATGCCGTCCCTCAATTGGCCGGTGTGGCTGAAAGGCAAGAAGAAGCACGCAGGATTTTGCGTTATTACGGCTTGCGCCAGGGCGTTGAAGTGCCGCTGTGGACGCAATTGGATGTCAGTTATTTCATGCGCCACCTGGCCGAAGAAATTGCCTGGCACGCACGCAATCTTTATTACTGCAGCCACGCTCAAGAACCTGTTGTTCGCGCCCACCTTAATCCCGGCGGTGAAGGTTTGCAGGTCATGGTGTATTGCCCTGACCAGCCACAATTATTTGCACGCTTGTGCGGCTTTTTCGCGCTGATGGGCTACAGCATTATGGATGCCCGCATCCATACAACCCATCATCGCTACGCCCTGGACAGCTTTATCATCTCCACTCCAAACGATGGCATAGCCTATCGCGACATGATCAGCCTGATAGAGCATGATCTGACCCAACAACTCACACAGCGCCCAGCGCTTCCCGCCATCCCGACCGGTCGTTTATCCCGCATGGTGCGCCATTTCCCCATGGTGCCCACGTGCGAAATTATTCCTGACGAGCGCGGCGAGCAATACCTGATGAACATCAGCGCAATCGATCGGCCGGGCATGCTCTACGCCATCGCGCGCGTCCTGGACGATCACCATGTCAGGTTGCGCACTGCAAAAATTGCCACGCTAGGCGAGCGAGTGGAAGACGTTTTTCTCTTGAGCGGCCAGGCTTTGACGCAAACTGCCACCCTGGTCAAACTAGAACAAGACCTTCTGGCGGCATTGCAGGTATGATGGCCCGCCAGCGAACAGAACCCTTGCGCAGCACCCCCTGCACGGGCTGTAATCCGCCAATAAACAGAAAAGTCGGCGCTGGCGGGACGGCGTCAAATCAACACACAACCAGTACGGCCAAACCAGCATCCTTGATCGGGATCACATCAAGGCTAAATCAACCATCAAGCGCAACAGCACAGGCATGCCAATCAAATACCTCTCTTACCTGCTCATTGCGATTTTAATCTGGGCGTTCAATACCATCGTCAGCAAACTCTCCGCAGGTGTCATCGAGCCCGGCGCCATCTCGTTTGACCGCTGGTTTCTAGCCACTTTGGTGATGACACCTTTTCTGGCCAAAAAAACCTGGCAAAACCGCGCCATTGCGCGCCAATACTTTGTCAAAATAGCCGTTTTTGCCATGCTTGGCATGGTGCTCTTTCAAAGCCTGGCGTATTACGCAGCCGCCAGCACCACAGCCACCAACATGGGCTTGATAGGCTCACTCATGCCGCTCACCACCCTGCTTCTCAGCACCCTGATTCTGCGCGAACGCCCCACACCCGCACTGATTGTCGGCACCTTACTGTCTATTATTGGCATCCTCATCCTGATCAGCAAAGGCGCACCGCTTGACCTGTTCCACCACGGCGTGGTCAAGGGTGACCTGCTCATGTTGCTAGGCACGATGGCCTACGGCCTCTATTGCGTGCTATTGCGCAAATGGCCTGTGCCATTGCCCCCGTGGCAAATGGTCTATCTGCAGATATCGCTTGCCGCCCTCATGCTCTTCCCCTTATTTTTGCTCTCGCCCACTTCCCCGCTGACTGCGCAGAATCTCCCGCTGGTGCTTTATGCGAGTTTATTGTCGTCCATCGCAGCCAGTTTTTTCTGGATGCGCGGCGTGGTTCACCTGGGTGCCAACCGTGCCATGCTGCTCATGAACCTGCTCCCCATTCTCGTCGCCCTGATTGCCGTAGTGACCATTGGCGAGCAGTTGCACGCTTACCATGCGCTAGGTGGCCTCATCACCCTGGCGGGCGTTTTGCTGGCTGAAGCGCCTAAACTGCTACGCCCCCCTGTAAGCGTTAGGCGACAAAAGAAAGCATGAAAAAGCCATGGCTGACAGCCATGGCTTTTTAGCTACCGGCCCAGAAAATATCATGGCTATTTTCCGGGCACTGCGTCCTACCCTACTTTTCCTCAGCCAACCAGTCCGGCCAGCCAGCACGACGGTTTGCCTCACGCGCCAACACCTGCTCGGCAGGTTTTGCAAAGTGCAAATCCCAATGCTTCAAGCGTGGCATGGCAATGGCTTTAAACCATAAAGGCGGAATAAATGCACTGATGGCACACAGGAAAATATTGGGCATCTGCGGCGCATCGGGGTGCGGGCGAAGTTCATCAAAGCGCATAAAGCCATCGCGGTGATGGTCAATATGATTGGTGATTTCAAACCCAACCACGCGATCCCACCAGTTCAAATGATTCCATGTATGTTGCACTTCAACGGGAGCGCCAGGGACTCGAATCAAGCCATAGTGTTGCAGATAATTGAGCGCCTCAAGAATGAACTTGCCTAGTATCTGCGTAGCAAAAACCAACGCAGCCGCCTGCCAGCCACCGAGAAAGAAAGCCCCAAGGGGAATCAAGGCAGTGAGAAGAATTTCCCAGATAATCATGTTTTTCATGGAGAAAAACGGTGCTCCCAAGGCCGCCCTTCTTTTCTTTTCGTTTGCCCACAACATTTGATAATTATGCATCGTGCAACGCCACATGAAGGCGTAAGCATTTTCCCCGCGATACGCGGTATCGCCATCGGCAGGCGTATCAAAATCCAGATGATGCACAGTCAAATGCGGCACATCACGGTTAGGATCAGCAAAAAACGCGCACATCAGCATAGCCAGCCCCCGGGAAAAACCATCCCGGCGATGCATCAATTCATGCGCAATCGGCACATTAGGTGCAACAGACAACCAGATCAGGCCAGCCATACCGCCAATGATCGCCAGGACAGTCGGCCAACCTTCAGGAACCCCTATGCCGACACCGACCCGCCAGGCAAAAGCGCCAAACAAGGCAAACATCAGCACAATATGCAGATACAAAGGAATATCCGCAATGAGGGGGGTAATTTTCTTGCGTTGCTTGAAATCCTTGCCGGAAAAAATCGCCAGCACAAACAACACAACGTAAGTGGCAATCCCTGCATACATTCCGTAGCCACCCGCAACAAAGCCCGCGATGCCGATCAAGACCATCAGCGTGACGATGTAATACCGCACATAGTCAAACATAGCTATTTCCTCCTTTTACAAAATCAATTTATAAATACACATTGAGATTTTTGCTCAACAGTACGTTTTGTTTGAGGATGATTATACGCTTGGCCAGCTTGTAGCCTTCTGACGTTTTGCGCCAGATATCTTCGCGATTGCCGATCAATGTGTCTTGATCTTTTTCGTTGCGATTACGGTAAGCCAGAAAGTTGGAATAAACCAACACCTCATCCTCTTTCTCGGTCGGAATCACTTCGATGTTGGTAATGAGGTGCGTGTAGCGCGTGGCAGGATCTTCCGACCAAGCCGTACCCGTCTCCAAACGGCGCAGGCGTTTTTTCAAGTCTTCCAGATTATCGTTGTAATAAGCCATGCGCGTCAGGTCATGCACTTGATCCGTTTTGTCGCGGCGATAGCGGGTTTCAATTCCCGGCATGTGGTAGTGAATATCGTCGGTGAGCATAGCGACCCACTCGTGATAGCGCTCCTGATCAAGCAAGCGTGCCTCGCGATACAAAGTTTGTTCAACTGTCTTAATGAGTTCCAGATTCATCAGTATTAATCTCGCATGTTTTGATAAGTTGAAGAATGTTTAAGCTGTTTTTAATCCCGCTTTAGGCCCCATGGTTTCTCTCCCGCTCAGACGGGGATCGTAACGCTCGGGCACATCACTCCAACTATCGGCATGCATCAAATCCAGCCAGCGCTGGTACATGTTGCGTTGATTGGCATCGTTATATTGACCTTGATAAATAATGCCGGGCAATTCGGGATGCTCAATCCGACGGCTGATACCACTGCGATAATGCAGCTTTTCGCGGCGCGTTACCACGCCACGGTTGGTTTGCGTGCAGTTTTCCCAGTTCTCGCCATCATCCATTTCAAATGCGCCACCGGGGCCAAAGGTCTGCATCACGCCTTTGGTGATCTCATCCTTGATCTCATCCGGCATGTTTTTATTCACAATCACCCAGGTGCGCAATTCAAATTGCATCGGGCCTTTTGGCATCCACTGGCGGAAGGTTGAAATACCCGGCAAGAATGAAACGTTCGGGAAGATCGAAGCGGAAGCGACCGAACCAAAAATCTTCGAGCGCATTTCACCCAGGCGTTGCGCCATGTTGGGGCGCAACTTGTTGTAATACGCCATGACTTTTGGGCGGCCAAGCAAGAATAAATCACCCACGCCTTCCGTGCCAAACTCCCAACCATGGCCATTCACGCTGGCGTGGTAGGAATTTTTCATGTCGATCGCCGGGAAAGGCTGGCCATTGTTCATGGCGCGCGCCCCTGAATCATGCGTCCAGCCCGCGTGATAAGCGTCACCAATAAAATTCTCAACGCCAAACTTCCAGTTCGCACCGATCACCGACTTGATACAGCCGCCGATGAGTTCGGTACCGCCTTCTTCGTTATCCAGAATCATGTCCAGATACCAGCGGAAATCACCGAGATAATCTTCCAGGCTGGGCGCATTTTCATCAAACGTGGCGAAAATCAGGCCTTTGTAATTACCCACTTTGGCAACTTGCTTCAAACCCCACTGTGATTTATCAATGTCGCCTGCATCGTAGCAATACTCTTCATGCATGCCCATGAGGCCACCGTCCGTACCAAAGCCCCAGCCGTGGTAGTTGCATACAAAACGGCGTGTATTACCCGCATCGGCAAAGCTGACGCGGTTGCCGCGATGTGGGCAGGAATTCAAAAAAACATTAACGGAATGATCTTTTTGGCGGCAAACAATGACACCGTCCTCACCCATGTAGGTGGTCAAAAAGTCGCCCGGATTGGGAATTTGCGAATCGTGCGCAACGAATAGCCAACACCGCGCAAAAATCTGCTCCATTTCACGCTCGTAAATGGATTGCTCCGAAAAAACGCGACGGTCCAGCCAGCCTTCGTCGAGATTCATATAGCTGTCGTAACGGCCATTGTCTTTAAATCGTTCGATTTTCATTTTCTCTCCTCCAAGAATGAAGCTAATAAAACTGCCAATAAAATCCATTAAGCATATGTTTTTTATGTTTTTTAGCTTAATGACCCATGTATGTTAATTATATTCATACAGAAGATCAATGATATTGACTGGATCAATATAGCAATTTCAATTCCATTTACTTCTGCAATACCAATCGCCCATGCGCAACATAAAAAATGGCTAACTGTTGAGGTAACTTTTCATTGGCAAATAAACGTCCATAGCGTGCCAACTGCGGCTGAAAACGAGCGGCGTGTGCGGCAAATTGCGCATCCGTTGCTGTCTCGCCCAAATCCGCCGTCTTGTAATCAATAATCCAGCGCACGCCGTTGGCGATAAACGTGCGATCCACCACGCGGGTTTCAACGCTATTCGCCATCCCCCCAGGGGACTTGCTATGCGGCGCCCCCCAAGGGGACTTGCTATGCGGCGTATCGCCAGCGCCGACTTTTGATGAATCCGGGGCGCTCGAGAGCACCCATTCCGCCGCCGCACCTTCGTGTTGAGTCAGCACCCAGCGCCCCGCCTCGCTCGCCAGTGTCGTATGCAACATGGCCATCACTTTCGCCGCGCCTGCGATGGCATCCGCCAACGGCCAGCCGCGACTGGCCAGCCAGCGCTCTGCCGCAGGCTGAATGGCATTGAGCCGCGCCGCATGCCATGCGTCAATATCGTGCGACATTTGCTCCAAAAGCGCGTGGGTGAGCGTACCGAGTGCGGCAGCAAAAGGGTCAGCCGCCTCGCCAGAGGCGGGCAACTGCTTGTCAGCTTGCGCATCCGCTAATGCATTATCCATTCCCCTCCCCCGTTCATCATCCATGTCGCCATCCAGTTCGCCATCCATTTTTTTCACAATGGCTGGCAAGTGCTTTTGCCGTACCAACTGCGGCACGAATGTCGCCAAATCCCCCGCTTCTGATTCCCCCACGGCTTGATCCATCGCGATGATGTCCACATCAGCTGCTGACTTGACAGCAGAAATCGTCGGCCACAGCAGCCCGAGGGAAGAATCGTTTGAGGGCGTATCAAACCCGCCCATATCAAGCCCCCTTGACAAAGCGCGCTCCCCTTCCGTTTTTTTCACCCAGACGCCACCGATCAAATGCAAACGGCGCACAGCGCGCGTGGCGGCCACATACAGCACCCGCGCTTCCTCGTTGCTTGACCGCTCTTTTTCCAGCTTTTGCAAAAAGTCATACACCGTGGGCTCGGTCTTGTCTGCGCGACGAACATTCACGGGCGCAGCAATCAGCCGTTCACCCATTGACAGCGCAAAGCTATCCCAAGCCAACAGCGGCGTATCGCGACCCGAGGGCTTTTTGTGTAACGCGGGCAGAATCACCGTATCGAACTCCAGCCCCTTGGATTTATGCACCGTCATCAACTGCAAGCGGCCATCGGCCTCGGCATCCGCTGCGGCATACAAAGCCGCCATATCAGTTTCCAGGCTATCCGGTGTAAAACGTCCGGCGGCATCGAGCGTATCCAGCCGATCAAAAAATGCCTGGGCATCCTGGCGCAAATGCGCCGCAAGACACTGCGGACCACCCAGCTGCCGCCACACATCCTCCACCCACACCCGCCGCCGCTGCCGCCCCTGTCCGGCCAGCGCGTCCTGCAAGATTGCCCGCATAAACTGCACGCGGGCTTGCCCCGCCTCACTCAAACGCGCAACACGCACCGCATCATTCATCAGCGACCAAACCGTTGCCGTGTGATCATCCCCCGCCAAGGCAAACAAATCAGCCAGCGTCAAGCCGCACCAGGGCGCGCGCAAAATGGCCAGCCAGTTGAGCCTATCCCCCCGATGATGCAGGGCGCGGGTGAGCGCAATCAAATCCTGCACACTTTGCCGCCCAACCAAGGGCTCAATATCCACCGCAGAAAAACGCCAGCCGGTCTCTTGGCGCAACGCCGTCACGAGTGCCGTCAAATGGTTGCGCGCGCGCACCAGCACAGCAATTTCGCGTTTGGCGTTTTGTTCACCATGCTGCTGCCATTCGTCCTTGATCAAGGCAATGATCTTGCGCGCCTCATCCTTTGCCACTTGTGCTTGGGTCGCTGCTGGCTGTTGGGCCAGCAAATGCACACGCACGCCTGCGTCTGGCAGCGCCTCCCGGGTCGCCACAAACGGGCGGTAGCTGATTTCGCCCCGCAGCGGATCATCATGCCCAGGGAAAACCGACGGAAAATGCGCATTGATCCAATCCACCACCGCCGGGCACGAGCGGTTGTTGCGCGACAGGCGCAAGGCGTCGAGCTTGATATTGCCGATACCCTGTTGCGCCACACGCAAAAACAAACCCACGTCGGCGCGGCGAAACCGGTAGATGGACTGCATCGGGTCGCCCACCGCAAACAACGTGCGGCCATCCCCGGCTTGCCAGCCAGCGGTCAAGCGTTGCAGCAATTCAATCTGCAAAGGGCTGGTGTCCTGAAACTCATCCACCAGCAAATGGCGCACGCGGTAATCCAGCCGCAAGCTCAAATCGCTGGGCGCATCTTCCTCACCCAAGGCCGCAATCGCCCGGGTGGATAATTCACTGAAATCCACCTCGCCACGCTCACGAAACACCAGCCACAGCTCCGCTGCCGCCAACTTCATCAATCCCACCAGGGCTTTGATCACCGCGTCCTGCGCATGCTCGGCACGGGGCAAGTCGCCAATGCGCTGCAAGGCTGCGATTTGCTCTGCGTCAAGCGCTGCCAAAAAGGCCAGCATGGCCTCCTTTTGCGCCTTGAACTCCTTAGCCGGAGGAAAACCATTTTTCACCGTGACGGTTTTTCGCGGCGCGCCTTCCTTGGTCAGCAACAGCGCAGCCAGCGCACGCCAGGCAGAAAGCTTCGCGCGTTCGGGTGCCAGCGGCGAAGTCCAATCCAGCAAAGCGTGTTCATCAACACCGTCCTCTGCCTGATTCTGAGCCCCTGCGCCCAACTGCGCGGCCGCAAAGCGCGCCAAAGGCATGAGGCGCATTTGCCAGGCATCATCCAGCGCACCGGCAATCGTCAGCAGCGCCTCATCCACCAGCGCGTTAATGGCGGTATCAATCGCCGCTTCGGGCCGGGCCAGCTCGGCAATCTCGCGCCATTGCTCACGCCGCGCCAGCATCTCGGCCAACAAATTGACCAGCCGCGTGACATCGTTATCCAGATAGCCCAAGGCGGTGGCCACGTCCTCCGCATGCGCGTCTTCGTCTTCCAGATGATCCAGCGCGCGCCGTGCCGCGTCCAGATAATAGGGCCGTGCATCCTCCGCCACGCCGGGCTGTGCACCAAAGCGCGAGAGCAGTGGCATTTGCCGCGCCAGGCTCGCGCACAGCGCATCAATGGTCGTGAGCCGCAAGCGCCCAGGCGTGGTTGTCAGCTGCCAGCCACGCGTCGCCGAGCGCGCCAGCGCCTCGCACGCCAAATCAAAAGTAATGCGCTTATGCGCCGCATCCGGCAGCTTGCCGCTGTGCGCGGCATTGAGGCTGTCTTGAATGCGCTGCCGCATCTCGCCTGCCGCCTTGCGCGTGAAGGTAATGGCAATGATTTCTTCGGGCTCATCGACAGTAGCCAGCAGGCGCAAAAAACGTTGCGTGAGCAGCTCGGTTTTCCCGGCGCCGGCCGGAGCTTCGACAATGAAAGACGATAAATCCAAGGCGCGGCGGCGATTAGCCTCATCCTCTTGCAGCAGATTCTCCAACGGATTTATCCAGGGTGCGTCGCTCATCGCGTCGTTCTGATCGTTCATGGTGGCATCCATCATGAATCCAACCCTGCCTGCTCAAACTGCGCTCGCCGCTCGGCCATGCGCAGCAAAGGTTTGACATCGCAATACGTCAACGCATCCTCATCCTCAAACACCACCGCCGCGCAGCCCGTGCGAATCTCGCGCGCCAGTTCCGTCAAATTCGCCGCCCAGCGCGCACGAACGCTTGGCCAGTCGGGAAAGTCGGCCTCTGCATAACGGCGGCGCTGCGCCTCCAGGGGCTTCACATCCGGCAGCAAACCCGCTTCTTCGGCCAGCCCGGAAAATCCCGCGCCATCCATGACCACGCGCGCCAACACCACTGCCGCCACAGCCTTATCAGGAAACGCCAAGGCGGCATAAACCGGCAATTGCGGCTCGGCCATGCGCGGCTGTGCCCAGCTATCTGCCGTCGCGCTGCGCCCGCTTTTGTAATCAATAATCACCCAGCGGCCATCCGCCAGCTCGTCAATCCTATCCACCACCACACGCACGGCCAAGCCTTCGATGTTCAATTCATGCCGCGCTTCGCATGCGACCACATGAAACGGCGCACGCTGCGCTTCCACAGCAATCCAGCGCGCCAAAAGCGTTTGCAAACGCGTCACTTCCAACTGCGCCAGTCGCTCGGGCAAAGGCTCAATGGCGCGTGCCTGATAGTGCGCTAACGCCCCGGCAACCGCTTGGTTTATCCGTGCCTCACACTCGGTAGCGGGCAGTTGCAATACCTCGGCCTGTGTTTGATCCCGCCAGAAAGCTTCCAGCGCCAGATGCAAGAGCGCGCCGCGACTTTTGGCATCCAGTCCAAAAGTCGGCGCTGGCAGGACGGCGGCGCCCAGTCGATAACGATAAAAACCCCAGGCCGGACACAAGGCCTGCGCCTGTAGCAAAGCCGTGCCGCCACGAATGTGCTCGTGTTCTGTCACATCCGGTGCGCGCGCGTCATGCAGATATTCCATCTCGGCCATGTCATCATTCAGCGTTGCAGACAGCGCTGCGGAAAACACCGCATGCCCGGCTGCTGTTTCCACCGTCTGTTCGCTCGCCTCTTCAATTTTGCCAGCCTCGATCAAGGACGCCAATAAAGGACTCGGCTGAAGTTTTTTCTCACCCTCATTGCCCGCCCAGGAGCACACCACCACGGGTGCACTGCGCAGCCAAATCGCCTGCATTGCCTCTGCCTGCGCACTCAAGCTGTCCGCTCGCGCCGCAGGCACACCGGCCCGGCGCTGCAATTCCGCAGGCAACAAGGGATTCGGCTGCGGCGCGGGTGGCCACACGCCTTCATTCAAGCCCATCACCCACAAGCCATCCACGGGTCCGGCCACCGCTTCACCCAACGGACAAACCTCCACCCGCGCAGGACCCGTCCTTGCCGCGCGGAATTGCAAATCGCGGCACTGCCGCGCCACCTGCCGCAAAGCCTCACCCGCGCTCACCGCACCCAGCATCGCATCCAGTTGCAGCAAACCCGCCAGCACCTCACGCAACGCATCGCACGCCGCCTGCTCCGCAGGCCACAAAACCCGCTGCCCCGGCCAGCCAAGGGAGTCGAGCAAGACGGCAAATTGCCCACCCCAAACGCTGGGCAACTGCTTGCCAAGCGCCGCACGACGTTGCGAAAACTCAAGGCTCGCGGCCACCCATGCAGTGGTGTGTGCGATCAAGTCAGCAGCCAACCCAGCCTCATTCGGTTGCGCCGCACAACGCACCAATGTCCGTTGCCAGCGGGGAAGCGAGACTTCTGGCGGCAGCAGCTCACGCATCAAAACTTCAATCCGCGCACGCGCGTCGCCTTCCGTTTCATCCGCCGACCAACCCGGGCTGCAGAGCAAGGCGCTCAATTCACTCAACGCCACACGCTGCGGGTGCGTGGCAATCTGCAACAACTGACAACCCACCGCCACCAAGAATTCCGCCGCCAAAGGCGTGCCTTGAGAGAACACATAGTCACGCTCAACACCTGCCCAAGTCACGCCCACCGCATCGGCATGCAGTGCAGCATCCAAGGCCTGCGTGAGCTGGCTTCGCCGCGCAGGCAAATCCGCGACCGCAATGCGCAACCGCGCCTGCGGGTTTTGCGTCAATAAATCCCGCGCCCAGCGCGCGGCCGCCTGGCACTCAGCCTCCGCATCCATGCACTCGCCAGCCTGAATATTCGTGTGCGCGGCTGGATGCGAAAAATCCACCCCAAATAATTCCACGCCCCGCTCAGCCAACGCCTTCATCAATCTCGCCAACAACGGGTCTGGCGCCGTAAAACCCGCCCAGCCGATACGCTTGGGCAAACCCGTCAACCCACGTTCAACACAGCCAATGCGCCACAACATCGCCGCATCTGCCGTATGCCAGCCCCCTAGCGCGCAAATTTTCTCCACCTCATCCCGCCAGCGCAAAAAAGCGCGATATTCTTCCGTCCGCAAAGCTTCGGGCACGTTGATCCGCCAGTTAAGACGCAAACTTTCCGCCTCGGCAGCCGCTAACGCCAGACCATCGCGGTCAAACAATGCAGCCGCCTGTACCGCCAGTTCATCAGCTGCTGAGCCAACAGCAGCCTCGCCCCCACCCAGATCACGCGCCACCGCCTGCGCCCACACCACCTGCTCCTGCGGCCGTGTGAGAAACCGCCCCGGCAAGGCCGCCGGCGCAATCTCCCCGCGCAACAAAGCCGCAGACGTCAGGTGATCCAGCCACTGCGCCGACGTTGCGCTAAGCAACGCCTGCCAAGCCCGCGCCCCCGCCTGCATTTGCGCCACCCCATGCGCCCGCCGCAAATCCGCCGCCAACCGCGCCGTCGGGCAGAGCACCATCACATCCGGCCCACCGGGTAAATCCGCTAAAGAGCAAATGGGTAAATCTGCGAATAAATCGTTCAGCATAAAAATAGAACCTAAAAAGTCGGCGCTGGTGATACGGCTTGGTTATGCCAGTTTGCCTTTAGAAACAGGGCACACAAAACCAAAAAAAAAGGAAAGCCTGGATGGTGATAGCAGACCCGTCATTACCCCCGAAAAAGCCTATAACTTGACCTATCACGTCAGCAAAACGATCGCTTGTATTTGCAATAGTGTAGTTCTATCTCCAACGCATGATTCAATTCCCACGGAAACACGCACGGCAGGCGATCAAGAACAAGCGCCGCCGGATCACCCTTGGCATGCTCTCCTTCGGCAAGCTCGCCCTATGGGCCGATCTCGACACCAAGAAAAATACAGGGCTCACCGACCACGAACTGATCAAGTCCGTCTTCTCTGGCGGTTCGGGAGGCGGGGACGGCGGGCTGCACGCCAGGACTACCGCATCGACGAGCGGCCCGAGGTTGCCCAGCCCCTCATCTACGGCGCTTCGGATCGCTGAAAAGTTGGCTCTGTATCTCGTAGCACGACGTTTCAACGTGCTGCGCACTAGGCGACGGATAGGTCTTGGCCAGGATCAGTATTTTTTCAACTTGCGATGCCATCCAAAATTCCTCCTTTTACCGCCCAATTGAAAACAGATGCAAAATATTCTGGTCAGTTCCAAACATCGTCCAGATTTTTTGCGGCCAGCAGTTTCTCGCGTAGTGCGTAGCGAGACGACTGCATATTGACTTCGCTATTATCCGGCCTCGGAATGGGAACAATCGCTGTTGCCGCCGCCTTGAATCTGATCATGTACTTGCCCGTGTCGTTGTACGGAACAATCGACTCGATCTCGGCAATGTGAGTTAGCGCGGCAACCGGAGCTACTTGGTAGGCCGCGATGAATTTCAGCTTGGAGATATGTTTGGCATTGATCCGAACGGCAAACCAACAATTCTCATTGAGGAATCTTTGCTGAAAACCCTCGTCACGCGCAGGAACGACGATGGTGTCGAATTTGTCGCCATCTGAACCCACTGGCTGAACCTGATCATTCGAGTCCTCTTGCTTGGAGGGCGTAAATGCATTTATGCCAAGCATCGGCAGGATGAGAAGCATATCGGCCAAGAAGGCTTGCGCCGTCGCCTTGGCCGCTGGAGCCATTGTTGGTGCAGAGGGATTGTTCTTGTTCAGCAGAATCGCCCGGTCATATTTCTTGGCGAGCGCCACCAGGGCAGACTCCAAGTACTGAACCTCCGTTTTCCCGATCTTGTGATTGCGATCAAAAAAGTAAACGCCCCAGACCCAGCCCTCTTTATTGGCAACGTGGTTCTTGAGTCGATCACCCACTGGATCAGCCTCACCAATGTAGATCGTCTCCTCGGCAGCATTGCCTACCAAAATATACAGACCGGCCTGCGCGAATCCGGGCTCCTGCTTGAGAATACTGAACAGCTCTTTGGTAAAGACCACGCCGTAGCCAGACCAATTGGACTTGTCGACGTGGCGTATCCCTTCAGGGTCGCCGGTGGTCGCAAAAAGAGTGATCGAGAAGGGTTGCATGGCGGCCTCTCGTTAAATTTGCACTTCAAACCGCAGATAGTCGGATAGCCGCTTCGACTCCGATACCTCGTCGTGTGGCAAGAGCAGGTATTTCCATGCCTTTGTTCCGACTTCAACTGCATGCGCCGATGCGTGCTTGCACCAACGTGCTGCCGAATGGGCTTTGGCCTGAACCTCTTGAGTATTGACGTCCGTGCGCGCCTTGGTTTCAACCATGTAGATGGTCGTATCCGTCTCGGCAACAAAGTCAGGGATGTACTCCGGCTGCTCCGTGCCCAGCTTGTAATAGATTTGGAACTGTCCCTTGGCGGGTTTGAACCACTTCAAGGCATCGCGCTCCAGGATGATGGAAAAGCGGCGCTCGGTGTCAGAGTCAAACTTCTGCAGCGGATACAGGCACCGCGAAAAACCGCCGAATAGCATCTGCTTGATACGTCCGGTCTCCGTCAGCGTTTCACGGAAATGGTGTGCCGCTTGTCCTGCCGTGGCCGTGTAGTTGCAGGGCTTCAGTTCGGTAAAGCCTCGACTGACCTGCACCTCATACTCGGTCGCTTCTTCCCAAAAGTGCGCCATCATCTGCGCGTGAATCTCGCGGGCGATCAGGCGGCGATCCCGATCCAGCACGCTGCGCGCCTCGGCTTCCGACAGATAGCTCAACAGGTGCTGCACCATCTGCCCGGCGAGATCGTAGAGCAGATCGGCATGGGTGAAGTAGTCGATGTCATCAAAGTCCACCAGTGCGTGGACGATGTAGTCTTCTGGCCGTTGCTCTTTCAGGCCGGCTTCCGACGCCAGCGTGTCTTGCGCGTTGGTGTGCAGGTTGTGAATGATGATCTCGCGCTCACCCGGCTGCAGGTGCAAAGCGCCAACATCGAGCTTGAACGGATGAAAGCCCGTGGTGACTTCGCCGGTCGGCACCACGGCGATGCGGGGAATGTCGATGGTCTGCTGAACAACGATCTCCGTTGTTTTTGCCACCACGGCTGACAGATCAAGCGTCGCGTGCCCGTCATCGACGCCCGCCAGCAAGTTGCCTTGCATCGGCCGATTTAATAAAGACAGGCGCTCGGTGACCTCGGCCAGGATGGTTGATTGAACCTCGGGGGTGAGCAGTGCGCTGCTGGTGGGCACCAGATCACGTCTGACTTCGTACTTTCCAATCACTTCCATCACGACGCGAGCTGCCTGTCGCTCCGCTTCCGTGGTAAAGATCGAGGCCTGCACCAGAGCCGTCGGAGCCGTACCGGCGTTGGTTGGAGCATCGGCTACCACGGGCGCATCCGTCAGACCCAGACGCGTCATTGCGCCTGAATCCACTTGCACGCTGACTTTTTTATCGTCAGCGCTTGGCGCATCGAGGATGACTTGCTTCAGACGAATGGGCGAGTCGCCACGGTTCGCCTCGTCGATGATTTCCTGAAACTTGTCGTGCGCGACGATGTTGAGGCGATCAACCGCTGCCACGCCTGTGCGTTTGCCATAGGGCAGACGCAATCCGCGACCGATGGACTGCTCGATCAGCGTGCGGGCGTTGGCAGCACGCAGCGGCACGATGGTGTAGAGGTTGGTCACGTCCCAGCCTTCCTTCAGCATATTGACGTGAATCACGATCTCGGTTGGCTCGTCCACGCTTTCTACGGCCAGCAGGCGCGTGATCATTTCCTCTTCTTCAGCGCCGGTACGACTGGAGTCCACCTGCAGCACCTTGTTCGCATATCTCCCGTCGTAGAAGGCATTTGATTCGATCAATGCCTTAAGTTGTGCCGCGTGCGTGGTATCACGCGCAATCACCAGCAGGAAAGGCTTCACCACCTTCACGCCGTTCTCGCGGGCGTAGGTCAGCAGCTCAACCTTGGTCGTTTCGTGCAGGCGCACGCCGTCCTCCAGCTTGATCTTTTCGACCTCTTCCTGCGTGTGCGCCTTGGCGTCGAAGTTGCGCTGGGTAACGGCGGCAGGCTCCTTGACAAAACCATCTTCCATTGCCCGCGCCAACGGATAGTCCATCACCACATTCTTGAACGGCACTGGCCCACGCGTCGACTCAACAAAGGGCGTTGCAGTGACCTCCAGCCCGAACAAGGGTTTCAAATCATTGATAGAGCGCACCCCGGCGCTGGCACGGTAGCGGTGCGATTCGTCCATCAACAACACGAGATCTGACAAGTTCGCCAGATGATTGAAGTAGCTGTCTCCCAGCACTTCTTTCATCCGCTTAATGCGCGGCTCCTTGCCGCCGCGCACCTCGGAGTTGATCTTGGAGATGTTGAAGATATTGATACGCACATCGTGGGCAAAGCCCATCGTCTGATCTTGAACGACAGCGCCAGTCTGATCGTAGTTGTCACCCGTGATGATCAACGGAGGCTGCTGCGCAAACTCGGCAATGCCCTTGAAGACGTACTTCGGCGTATTGCGCGTGAAGTCGGCGATCAGCTTGTTGTAAATCGTCAGGTTGGGGGCCAGCACGAAGAAGTTATTGATGCCGTGCGCCAGATGCAGGTAGGCGATAAACGCCCCCATCAAGCGGGTTTTGCCAACGCCTGTGGCAAGCGCAAAGCACAACGACGGAAACTCACGCTCAAAATCCTCCAGCGTTGGAAATTCGGCCTTGAGCGTCGAGAGGATCGCGGAGACATCGCGCTCGTGTCCCAGCAACTCAGGTGCGGCTTCCAGCGCGCGCACCAGTTTTGAAAGAGATTCCGCCTGCGGCGGGCGCAATGACAAGCGCCCGGTGATGTGATTCTGTACGCGGGCGTTCATTCGTCTTCCCCTTCATTTCTGTCCGGCGGTTGCAACAGCATGCGGTCAAAATCGCTCTGAAACAGCCTGTCTTGCACTGTGCGGTACTTCTCGAACTCAGTTTCGGCATGTGTCCTGGCAATTTCAGCAGTCACTTTGCCAGCATCCTGCAGCACGCCCCGGTCGGTCGCTTCGATAAACCGGTTTAACCGCACCTCCCAATCCGCCATCGTCATGGGGATACGTCGCGTTGCCATGTCTTCGGCCACGTCCAGATAGGCGTTCACCAACCGGGAAAGTTGCGCCATCTCGTCTTCGGATAGGTAGTTTTTGGCGACCACTACGTCAAACTTCTGAATCTTTCCGTGCGGCACATCCTTCCAGCTTGTCAGACCCATATGAACTTTTTCTGCATCAGCCCGATGGTAAATGACTTCCGCCGCCGTCTGTCCGTGGATGGCCCAATGCAGTTTGTTCTGTACCGTGGCAAAGAAGCGCTTGGTGGCCTGAGCCGTCACATCGTAATCAAGGGCGGTGGCAAAAATGTCGGTGATCTTCTGGTAAAACTTGCGTTCCGAAAGACGTATCTCACGGATGCGCTGAAGCTGCTCTTCAAAATACTGCGTGGTCAGGATGGAGCCGCCCTGCTTGATCCGCTCATCGTCCATCACATAGGCTTTGATGGTGAACTCCTCCACGATGGTAGTGGCCCACTTGCGAAACTGCACCGCCCGCTCGGAATTGACCTTGTACCCCACGGCGATGATGGCCGCCAGGTTGTAGTGCTTGGTGTCATAGCTCTTGCCATCGGCGGCAGTTATTAGAAATTTTCTAATAACTGCCTCTTCCTGTAACTCTCTATCGGAAAAGACCTTTTTCAAGTGGTAATTGATGGTCGGTACTTCCACGTCATAGAGAGTCGCCATCATCTTCTGTGTCAACCAGACGTTCTCATCGGCATACA